>Ga0302122_10000173_pt1 | contig 36028 bp, 27 predicted proteins | sample CB21_SCM_MG_FD_203115 | JGI IMG/M metagenome (GOLD analysis project Ga0302122, IMG submission 203115) | Marine microbial communities from Western Arctic Ocean, Canada - CB21_SCM | ecosystem: Environmental > Aquatic > Marine > Oceanic | place: Canada: Western Arctic Ocean | collected 2017-09-28 | reverse complement strand
TATTCTTGACGGCGAATACTGTGCCGTGGCTTAACAGTGCCACAACGATTGATTGCGCCGCGTAGTTCAACCAGATAAGTGCCGCCACGACCGTTTTCAGTTCGGTCGATAGAGCCTACATAGCCGGATTTTTGCATAATTTCAAGGACGTTACCAAGCAGTTTCGAAGCAGGTGAAAGTTCGACATTGAACTTACCTGCTTGCTCTGCGTTGTACATCTTGATGAGTGCGTCGTTGAGTGGATCAAATTGCATATATTTCTCCTCCTTAATTCATTTTCTTGAAGCCGATTGCAGGCGCAACGTCTCGGAAGCATTGGCGGCACAGGCGAAGCCCATGACGGCGTATCATTCCTCGGTTACGGCCACAGCGTCGGCAACCATTGGTTCGTCCGATTCTTTCTCCGTGATCTCTTGCCATATTCATTCCTCCATGATTGTGACGCCGTAGTGTTCTGTAAACCAGGCACGAGATTCTTCTGGATTCAAGCGATGGCCCATTCCGACCTTAGCCTTTGCACGACGACGACGACTGACACGGTGGCCAGGTCGCTCAAGAACAACGGTGATATCCATACCATAAATTCCGATATCTGGGTCATATTTTTGACCTGGGAAATCGGTATAGTCTCGAATTCCGAACGAAAGGTTGCCCTCACGATCAAAGTTCCATGCTGGAATCATATTTTCACGGACCCAAAAAGCATCGGTCAAGAATTTCTTGATAAGTTCTGCATCTCGCATAGTTGCTTTGCATCCAATAGGTGCGCCGAGGCGGACCTTCAAATCACGGTTTTGTATTCGACCGAGGGTGCGTTGAGGTTTCACACCAGTAACCAGTTCGAGAACGTTCTCGGCATTGACCAAGCGATCGCCACCTTCACCGACACCAATATTGACGCTCACTTTCGTGATACGAGGAAGAGTCATAGGATTAGCATTATCGCTCATTCAACCACCTCTGTATGTGGAATTTTTGCTGTACCAACTGCGAATACATTTGAGGCGATTGTTCCGAAGTCGTCAAACAAGACTTCGTTTGGCATGCTGGAACGCTTAACATCGTAGGACTTCATGTTTGCAAAGCCACCAATGTGAGCGCCACCGATGAGGTAACAACGAACGCCTTCATCAAATTTGATGTGTTCAAGGATATCTTGGCTCGGCAAAGAAAGTTTGAGAGAACTACCTGTGGAATATTCTGTAGCATCATCGACAACGATGTTGCGGCCATCGTGAAGATTCAATTGTGTTTTTCCACCTTTGATAGTAGATTTGCTTTCAATTCGGCAAACTTTCCAACTGGCTTCAGCAGGAGAGATTGTGCGGTAGCGAAGTCGGCCATTGTGGTCGAGGATACATCGATAATTGTCCTCACCAAGAGTAAGGACATCCATCAGACCAACGCCTCGGCGAACATCTTTACAAACTCGGCCGTCGATAAGAGCGTTACCGTTATGCAAAATGTGTCGAACTTCACGGGTTGAACGTGCATATCCGAGGACATCTCGGATAACCAAACTGATTGGCATACACAAGTCAAGTGAATGTGAACCAGGCGTTGGGCGCGTGACCCAAACACTGGTCTTACGTGGAAGAGGCCAGCTTCGGGGCATGGCCAATCGCTTCAAGTGGTTACTGCTTCCCATCTTTTTCAACTCCTGTTACCGGTTAGTTGCTGAACACGCAACTTGTCTGTTTCGTCAAGTTTGACGACAACGACATTCGAAGAGTGGACCGGGACCGCTTCTTCTTTGTTATCGGCCTTACTGGCCTTGGCACCTTCGATGTAAAGGCGGCCCTTTTCTGAATCAATACGGATTACTGGACCCGTCAACGGGTCAGTTCCTCGCTTTCCACCATGACGCTTTCCGCCATTGGAAAGGTCACCACGGGTTACACGGACTGTGTCACCGACACGAACTGTGACCGTACGGACACCATCGAATCGTGAATCAGGTTTGTCAAGTTGGAGGCGAGCGGAAATACGCTTACGCTTCTCATGCAGAGGAGCGTTGTAATGTGCCTTGCGTTGTTTGGTTGGTTTCATACTTTTTACCATAATCTCACCTCAAATAATTTGTTTTGCGTTCGCAGCAATACGAGGCCATCGTTCTGCAGCCTCGCGGGACACAGGCCCCTTGATATCCGACCCTTGCACGTCACCTTTTTCGTTGGTGATGACACAAGCATTGTCTTCGAATTGAACCCAGGTTCCATCAACACGACGGAATGGACGGCGTTGACGAATAATCACCGCGTTGAACATTTGTCGTCGAGTCTCAGGTGTTCCTTTTTTGACGGAAACCTTGGCCAAGTCTCCGACACCACCAGCTGGGTATCGGCGAATCGTGTTTCCAAGTCGGAGAATGTTGATGATTTGGACGACCTTAGCACCGGTGTTATCAGCAACGTGTAAACGTGCTGCGGTAGGTAGACCACGTGTTTGCTTTCCTGCAAGTCCTCGCATCAGACTTCACCCCCTGAGTTTTCGACAACACAGAATGAAATGGTCTTCGAAAGAGGACGGCATTCCATGATCTTGACCGAATCGCCGATATTGACTTCGCCAATGCAGGCAGGCAAATGAGCAGAAACTGCACTTGTGCGCTTTTCGAATCGTTCATACTTAACCATGAAACGAACATTATGACGCTTGATCGTAATCGTTTTCTGCATTCCAACGTTTGAAACGGTTCCTTCAAGCACTTGACCACGCAAGCGAAGGGATCCATAAAACGGGCAGTTTTCATCTCCATCCCACTCACCGGCAGGGTTTTTTACGTCAATTCCAATATCTCGCATGGTATCAGGCCTTCCTGTATTTTCGATGGGTTCTGTCTTCTGGGCGCTGACCCACGAGTGCGCCTCGAATGACAACATCGCTGTTGTCAATAGTGAATTTGATTGCGGCCTTACCAAGAGTGACATGTGCGTCACCATCGAGAAGAACCAGTGTGTTTTTGGTTTCATCAAGAACGATTCCAGAACGACCAAGAAGTGTTGGGTCGTTGGATTCAACGACATTCAGTGTCGTTCCAATCCAAGTAGTGTTGTAGATCTCCATATCATCGCACCTCCACATTGAATCCGTTGGCCTTGAGTACACCTGATGCTTTCTTTTTGTGATCGCCTTGAAGTTCGATTGTTCGTCCTTTCACGGTACCACCTGCAGCGCATTTGTTCTTGAGTAATTTAGCGAGTTGATTGATGTCAATTGCAGAGTCTTCGATACCTTCCACTTTTGTTACGATTTTCCCATAGCGTCGGCGGTCAGTTGAGATAATGGCTTTTTGTTGCTCTTTCGCTATTTCTTGACAAATACAGAGTTCATCAGGAAGTCCGCATACATTACAAATAGCTGCCATTATTTATCCCCCCTTATTGTTTTCACTTCGTATTCAAATGGGTCTTGAGTCGAGCGATACTTCGGCGAGTTGCCTTGTATGCCCCGACATTGGAAGGAGTACCACCAAGTGCTTTCTCAGCACGAAGTTGAAGTAATTCTTCTTGGAGTTCGAGAAGGCGTGATTCACGAGCCTCGGTGCTCATCGACGCTATTTCACGGTTTGATACGTAACTCATTTGCTCGCCCCCGCTGGTGTTGCTGCTGCCTCAGCTGCTGCTTCGGCCTCTGCTTGTTCTGCACGAATTCGTAGTTCTTCATTCGAGAAGATACTGATTTCGTGAGGTAGGCGGGTTCCTGCTCGCATGATTTCGACTGTGCATCCAATGGTTCCAAGTTTCTTAACGGCTACAGAGTAACCACGGTCCATGTGTTGTAGAGCAGTTTCACCGCAATACTTGACGTGGCCAAGAATAAACTTCTGAGTTCGGTTTCGTGAACCAGTCAACTTACCTGCAACGGTAACGATGACACCACGTGCGCCGGATTCCATAATGTTCTGAGCTGCACTGGCTCCAGCACGGCGGTAATACCAACCACGCTCAAGAGCAGAAGCAATCTTTTCAGCCATAACTTGAGCATTCAAGGTTGCAGCCTTTCGGTCAATTTCTTCGACCTTGAGTTTTGGATTTTCAATGTTAAATTCTTCGTTAAGGCGCTTTTGTAATTCATTGATGATCTTACCCTTACGGCCAATGACCATACCTGGGCGTTCTGCGTGAACTGTAACTTCTGTTCCTTGCGGAGTTCGTCGAATCACTAAATCACCAAAACCGGAGTTCTTGGTATTCTTCATCAAGAATTCCTTAATCAGAAGACGTTCAACGTTACGATTAACGATTGTTCGGAGTGTACTTTGTTTTCCTGCCATAATCAATCACCTCAGAAGTCGTCCTCCAACTCATCATCTTGAACACTAAAGTCTTCAAGGAAAATTTCGAGATTCACTTGGTAGTGATTCGAAGGAGTAGCACGGCCACGAGCACGTGCGATGAATCCCTTACGGATTTGCCCACGGTGTGCTGCGATGTGTGTAATTTGCATTTCTTCAGCATCGACATCTTCGTATTGGTGTCGAGCATTTTCCATTGCGCTTTGAATCAACTTAATGATGGCACGGGAACCCTTGACCGGATATCGGCCAGGTCCAATCTTACCCTTACGGTGTCCAACCATAGAAGGTCCAGTTCGGCGCTTCTTCTTGTTTCCACTACCGAGACGGAAAGGAACTGCGGAAGCCTTTCGGCGAATATCTGCACGGTTCGAGTCGATCTTCAGTACTTCGTTGAGGAAAGCGATTGCTTCTCCAGCCGTCTTGTTCTTGACATATCGGCAAATTTCGAAACAGTGCTTAACGTGCATATCCATATTGACTGCACGAGCTGTTGCAAGACGGGTGCCTTGAAGTAATTGCGTGTAACCCTTTTGCGGGCTTTCACGTCGCTTTGAACGTCGGTCTAATTGTGTCTTAACCATATATCACACCTCACTTTAGGGCCACGTGCTTTGAAGAACGTGTTGCACCGACACCAGGGCCGCTGTGTGCGACGCCTCTTCGGGTAATTGCGAATTCGCCAAGATAATGACCTATCATTTCTGGCTTAATTTCGACAGGAATGAAACTCCGTCCACTGTAGACAGAGATAGTTTTTCCAACAAATTCAGGAAGAATCGGCATATCTCTGCGGTGTGTGCGAACTGTCTTACCGTTTGAACGGCGAATTCGGTTGAGGAAGTGTTCATTCTCTTCTGAGAAACCACGAACCATCGAACGACGAGCACGGGATGAAAGAACCGAAGCAATGGAGATTGCAGATGGGTCATCTTCAGGAGGGAAGAGTGGCAGGACCGTCAACTCTTCAACAGAATAACCACGGTAGGTGAATTCTTTCTTTATACGGCCAGTGGTTGTCGAAAGGCGCTTACGTGCCTTACGTCGACTGGCTTTAGGTGTCATAAAGGACTTCTTATTCTTACGTGCCATACATCATCACCTCAAATTTTCTTACCGCGACCTCGTCCGGAGCGGCTTGGTGCAATCAGACCGACCTTAGCACCTGGTGGGGTGCCTCGACCAACTGAGTTAGGACCGTGAACGGCTTGGTGGTTTCCACCGCCGTGTGGGTGGTCAACAGGATTCATTGCAACACCACTTACGTGTGGGAACAGCTTACCACGGGCCTTAGCCTTGTAGTATGCAGCACCAGCAGTTCGCAATGGCATCTCATCTCGACCGTGACCTGCAAGAACACCGATTGTTGCACGGCAGTTTGCAGGAAGTTCACGGAGTGACCCAGATGGTAAACGAACTCGAACTTTATCACCGATTCGTGCTTCAATGAAGCATGAATTTCCGGCAGCACGAGCGACTTTACCTCCGTCACCAGGACGAAGTTCGACATTGTTGATTGCAGTTCCTTCAGGAATATTGCCAAGAGCGGTAATATTACCTGGCCGCAGAGCAGCGTTATCGCCAATAGCGACGCTGGATCCGACGGCTAGACCTTCAGTTGCTACGACAAGTGTAGATTCACCGTCGGGCAACTTCATTCGAGCCAGAGGGGCTGAATGAACAGGGCTGTGGAGTATTTCAGTAATCTCACCGACAACACCGCTGACACGAGGCATGCGGTTCGCACCTGGGAACCGATGGCTTGCAACACGGTAACGTGGGGATGAACCTTTTCGTTGTGCACGTATTCTCTTACCCATGAAATCACCTCAGAATGCTCCCAAGCGCATTGCTGCGTCTTCTGCGTCGTAACCTTCGGCAAGCTTGACGGAAGCGTGCTTGCCGTGTTTTGAATTTCGAACGTTGACTTTAGCAACTTCGACTTCGAAGATAGTTTCAACCGCACGTGCGATTTGAGATTTTGTAGCGCTACGGAGGACAATGAATTCAAGACGGTGCTCTTGTGTACGAGCTTCCATCGATTTCTCAGTCAACCATGGTTGAATAATTATATCGTATGCATTCATGATATTCACCTCAGTTAAGTGCCTCCACGGCATCTTTTGTAAAGACAGTCAAACGACCAATTGCGCCACCAGGTGCTAAATCTTCGGCACACAAGTCACGGGCAGCGACTACATCGACACCAGGGAGGTTTCGAGCAGCATGAGCCAAGCCGGATTTCTCCTTGACAACAAGAAGAATTGATTTTGGAGTTTTGTGGACACGACCACGCATAGTACCCTTACCAGCACGGATGTTTCGTCCATCACGAGCACGCATCAAATCCTCTCCAAGACCAATTTGGTTGAAGATTGCAATGACCTTACGAGTTGCGGAGCCATGGTTGAAAGATTCAATGTTGAATTCTTCTGTTTTCCCATCACGAACTTCGACATAGTTTCCTAGAACGATCGGGAGACTGGAGATTTCTTCTGATAATCGATGACCTCGGGAACTGACCATTTCAATGGAAGTGGTTGCAGCCAATGCGGAGTCTCGAGCGATACGGCGTTCCTTGAGGTTGAGTTTTCGACCCCAATTCTTCTCGACCTTTGGCCCGTGAGCACGACGTCCACCCTTTGTGTGTGGGTTTTGTGCAGCACGGCTTTGGCCTGTTCTACGCATAATACGTGACACACCACGGCCCTTACCCCACCATTCGACGGAGTGCTTCATACCAGCCATTGGCGCACGCTTTCCAACATGTGCCCGTGAACCGTATGCTTGGCGACGGTTGGCTCGGCTTGATGCGACTGCCAACTTGATCAAGTCAGTGCGGAGTTCTGCTGTAAATGCATCCGAGAGCTTAACTTTCTTTCCGTTTTCTACGGAAATTTCGAAATTCTCTTGGAGGCGACCTGCGTCGACTTCGTCTTGACTGACGGTATTTGTAATATCGAGAACATTGACCTTCAACTTCAGACCCCCTGCTTAGATGATGTACTTACATAGGTAATTTCGTAAGGTGTTAGTTCTTTGTCAGACCCACGTGTAGCGTCTCGGAAACGAATCAAACGCTTAGCTGGACCTGGAACGCTTCCCTTGACGAGAATGTAATCGGAATTGACTTCACCGTAATGGAGGAAACCACCGGCTGGAGTAATAGCATGGTCTTCAGGAGATGCAACACGAAGAATACGCTTGTTGTATTCAGTGCGTTGGTGATATCCTGTTTGACCACCTTGTCGAATAGACTTACGGACATATCCGTCACCGAATGCACCCATGTTACCGTGTTGACGGCGTTTCTTGGAGTTCTTGTGAGATTGCAATTTTCCACCGAATCGCTTGATGACACCTTGCCATCCGTATCCTTTGGTTACTGCAACGATATCTGTAAAGCCACCTTCTTCGAAGGCGTCAGCAAAGGAATATTCTTCACCGAACTTTTCCTTAGCAAAGGCGAGTTGCTCTCCGATATTGCCACCATCAAGACCGATTTCCATAAGATCTGGGGTCTTTGAAGAGAGACTGGAAACTCCAGAGGGTTGAGTTGCTGCAATAAGGCGAACTTCGACCAAATCAGCTTTATCGAGATTTTCGAAGTGCTTATCTGAGTCGTGTTCTTTACGCTCCGGTAGGCGCTTGAAGAGGTCTGGGAATGCTTCACTAATTTGACTTGCATCTGCCCATGCTTCACCAGCAGATTGCTTACCGTATGGAGTCAATGTGTAACCCCGAACGCCGAGAATGCGCATTTTTGGACATTCTACAACTGTCACTGGAATTCGAACTTCTTGTCCAGCAGATAGGCTTCGTGGGTTTAAATCTCGAGCGAGAATATGAGTCATACCGGCTTTCCAACCAGCAAACCCTTGCATTCTCACTTCGCTCGCATCGGTTGTAGGCCACGATTTTACCAAACCAAATGGACGGGTTGCACGCTTTCGCGGGCTAAACGCCATTGATCCTCGTCGTGGGTGACTTTTCTTTGCCATGTGGGATTCCTCCTGTGTTTTATACAACGCATTGGCCCCACCGTGGGGGGCATACGAGGGCTCTCAGGAAAGGAGTAGCCGTGACACTGCGCCTTATTCCCCAGAACGGGGAACAAGACAGTAGGGGTCCTCGGGGGATGGCCCATTGTGTCTGGCTGCTCACCTTTGAGCAACCATGCGACTTACCTCCCGTATATGAGTGGTTCGGTCGTCAACAGCGGAGAGGTTGCGTGATTCGCCATCGTTCGTGAGGGTCTTGAAACCTTTTGAGAACCTTTGTAATCAACAGTATGAAGTTTGAATATGCCTTCACCTCAATAAAAATTTGCCATTCGTATTCACTTTCACATGCAAGTGTCCACAGCATCCTTTTGAACCCTCGACTCAAAACTGTTGGTATGGCGGTCGTGGTTCATCCTTTCTTGAAGGACGGGGTCAACGCCAGAGCCTATCAAATGATGGCGCTACGCAATGCATTGGCTGCATCGACTTTGATGGTTATGCCGACCGGATTTGGTAAAACCGCTGTGGAATGGATGGCCATGGCCGAAGCATTACGACTAAACAAGGGCAAGATTCTTCTTTTAGCTCCAACGACTGGATTGGTTGAACAACAACAACGTATGGCGCGAGAGATGTTGGATATCGATCCTGAACTCATCCAGATGTATACCGGAGTGATTGCTCCCGCTAAACGCCCACCCGTTTGGAACATGGCACGCATAGTGATGGCAACCTCTCAAGTTATCCGAAACGATGCAATGAATGATTTGATAGATTTGTCTGAAGTTGGCTTACTCATTGTCGATGAGGCTCACCATGGCACTGGGAAGCATGCCTATGCACAAGTTGGCCATCTGTATCGAGAAGCACATGAACACGCTCCTCTTGTCTTGGGAGCCACTGCTAGCCCAGGTTCAACCGAACAAAATATCATGGAAGTGATTCGAACGTATGGATTCGAATGCTTGGAGGTCTCACGGAAAGAAGACCCTATGTTACAACCTTATGCGGTTGATATGAGTACTGTACCCCATCGACTACCTTTGCCTGATACCTTGACTACGCTCCTCCAACCACTAAAAGCCCATTTTGAACAAGAAGCCAAACACCTTCAAGACCTTGGATTTCTCTCACCAACAGCCCATATCTCCGGCAAAATGATTGATGAAGCCCAGTTTCGTGCAAGTCAAGCCATTCAACGAAGAGATGTTCGTGGATATGATGCTGCACGCCGAATTGGTGATTTGCGCAGAACACACATACTCTTGGACCTCATTCAAACGCAAGGAATCAAGGCTGCACTGTCGTTTCTTAATCGGGCTGAAGAGGACGGGCGGAGTGGCGAGAGAACGACCAATCGGTTTGTAGCAAAACCTGCTGTTCATCAATTCCGGATTGCTGCAAAGGACATCCCAGAACTTCACCCCAAACCAAATCATGTTCGGCATTTGGTAAAAACACAAATCGCTGAACATCCAAACAGCAAGATAATCATCTTTACAGAATACCGAGATACTGTAGATAATATAGTTTCAATGCTCACATCTATAGAAAATATAACCCCGGACCGTTTCATTGGTCAATCGGGCAAAGGTAAGAGAAAAGGTATGACTCAGAAACAACAGCTTGAGCAATTACGCCGCTTTAGAGATGGAGAAATAAATGTCTTGGTAGCCACCTCTGTTGGCGAAGAAGGGTTGGATGTACCCGCTGCAGAACTCGTCGTTCTGTATGAACCTGTACCGAGTGCGATACGTGCGATTCAACGTAGAGGGCGAACTGCCCGTCAAAAAGCCGGAACTGTTCACACCTTAATTGCAGAGGGAACACGTGATGAATATGTCAATATTGCAGCTGAAAAGCGAGAACAACGAATGTATCGTTTACTGCAAAGAATACGGTCGCGTGGATTGATTCCCTCCCGCCCACCACCAACAGATGAAGTGTTTGAATTCTTTTCCATTCAAACGAAAGATGCGGTGTTAAGTGTTCCTGAATTCATCGAAATACAACAAAGAAAAATTATGAATGAGCAGGAACAGAATCAACCGGAAGAGGAGGAAGAAGTGGTCAGCGAAACTCAACAAGAACGTGGACCACCTGTCATCGCCCCTTCAGAACGCCGTCATAGTCAACAAATGGGCCTTGAACAATTCGTTGAAGGTTCTGAGACCAAACCGATTAAAGAAACAGAGAAAACTGAAAACCTTCGAATGGCATATCCCGCTCCAATCCTTGATGGGCAAGCACATCGTCACCAAGAAAATCTATCCTCAGCAGCCGCTTCTGCTGTCGTATCTGAAATGAAAGTGACAGAGAATGAAGGCATTTCAATAACGCTTGATCATCGTGAGTCGTCTTCTACCTTGGGCCCATACTTGAGAAGTTTAGGTGTTAAAATTCAATTCAGCCATCTCCTCCATGGGGATATTCGCATCTCAGACCGTATCCTTATCGAAAGGAAAACTGCTCGAGATTTAGTTCAATCTTTGACCGATGGTAGACTGTTGAATCAATGCCGACGGTTAGTCGCTGCCTCCTCAAGACCAATGTTACTCATTGAGATTGGACAAGGACATGGACAATTTGTTCATCCAAATGCCGTTCATGGAGCACTCGCCCATGTTAGCCTTGATTTAGGAATTCCAATTATGATGACAAAAAGTCCCGAAGAATCAGCACATTTCCTCGCTGCTGCTGCAAAGCGTGAACACGACTTAATCGAACGAATGGCCACGCTAGCGCTTACAAGAACCACACATTTCGACGACGAAAGAAGTCTTGAGCGTACTATTTCAGCAGCCGTGGCTGAAATTAAGGCAATTGAATTGAGTGAAAACATCGATGCACCGTTAGCCGAACGCTGGACTTCATTCCAAAAAACTGAGTCGGTTGAAGTGCTTTCAGCAATACCAGGAATTGGAAAGAAGAAGGCTGAATCCTTGATTGATACTTTTACAACCATTTCTTCTGTATTTTCAGCCAGCGTAGAGCAACTCAGCGCATGTGATGGTGTTGGTACTGCAGGTGCTCTAACCGTGTTTGAAATGCTTCACGGATGATTAGCCGCCAATAACGAGCGCACGAGTGCGGAGTTGTGCAAATCGGTCAGGATAATGTCCCAGAGCAAAAGCAACTAATTCAGCGAGATGAAGGATTGGCATAGTCGTATCTTTTTTGGCGATTTTTCCAGCCTTTGATTGGTAGGAATCAAGGTTTGAATGAGAGATGGTGCACGCAGAGACAAGAACGTCTGCTCCGTTGCTTTTTGCATCAGAAAGCACTGCTGCGGTCATTCGCATAACTGGTTTGTTGATGGTTAACAAAGCCGGGGCGCCGACACTCTGGCATTTCAAATCATAATCAACCGGTGTACCACCTAAGGCTGTAATGAGTTGTTCCATGTAGGTTGGCATGAACGGGTCATCTTCTCCACATGCACCTTGACGTTGCATGTTTGGGCCGTAATAAGCAGCTACATTCAAGCGGATTGGATTGATGACAGCATCTCTGATTTTGTCAAGACCAATTTCTTCGACGAGGAAATGTAACAAATGGCGAGATTGTGATTCGCCCATGTATTCAACATTGGAAGTTCGGGCGACTATGTTGTTGACGTGATTAGCAAAACTGAGGTCTTCACGGAACTCATCAATGGTATCACACATGATTCCATGGCTGGTGGCGCAGGTTGTCAAGACATCCAGACCTTTTGATTCTGCCAAAGCAAGATTACGAGCAACAAGGGCATGTTGGAGTTTCGGAGAGGATTGTTTGATAATGTTAGCACCATCACTACTTGCCCTTGGAAGTTCGATTAAATCAATACCGAGAGTTTTGCACAGAGGTTGGATGCAGTCTTCGACTTCAGAAGATGCTGCCCGTGCAGTATTTCCAGCGTAATATGCAATTTTTATAGCCATACAATCACCTCAGAACCTCTGGTCAATCTCATTGAACAAATTAACAACTTCGTGATGTGCAGCAACTTTACTGTTAACCATATTTGGAATCTTACCAATGCCCGCAGGTGGAACCAAAAGGGCTTGCAAACTACGGAATGGAGGAGCACCGTTTCGAGTGAAGCCAAGGACCATTCGTGCTGAAACTCCATCGAATATATTGTTCAAAAGACCAATCGGCCCGAGAACTTGCCGGTACAGAGTTGTTTCATTGACTTTACCACTCCATTTGACACTGCGGCCATACCACTTTACCAAGCGGCCATGAGACCCGGTATAATTTGTCGAATTCAAGATTTTACCACGGGCGGTATTCAATGCCTTTGAGGCGGTACGACCATCGGAACCATAGCGCGCTACAGAGGCGAAGTCTGCTTCAGACCATACTCCGTGTTCACTTCCAATCGAATCGATCAATTCCTTTTGTTGAGCCTCTCCGGTTCGAGGGTCGATACTACGAGTCCATTGTTGGAGAAGTACTCCTGGTCCTTTGTATTCCGAATCATATGAAAAAGTGTCCGACATTGATTGTAGCAACTGGTAGGAGACAACATCTGTCATGGCGTGAAGCGTAGCAGCGGTTGAACTTTCCATTGTCCCCATTGCACTACCATTGAGCAAGGTATGGCCTTCACGTGGGTCTGCACGCATCCACGGCTTGACTGCACTGCGTTGAAATTCAAACGAAGAATAGTCGACGACCAAATCACGAATCACAGGATAGCCTGGGAGCGGTTCAACCTTCAAGACGCCCCCATCGCTCACGAGGTCGCTGATTTGGATTAAATCTGCAAGAACAACACGGCCATTCACTCTGAGCCCAGAAGTTGGACTACCATTTCCATTGCCACGACGGAACGCTAGACTACCATCAACATCATGTTGGACTGCAACAAGAAGGTCTTCGACCGTTGCATGTCCCGGAATTGCACAGGCAATTGTATCCCATCCTGTATCTGCTGCTGTTGGGCAGTAACGGAATAAAGAAAGCGTGATGGATAACTCCTCTTGGACAATAGATGCTGGAGTAAAATCTCCCGAAGATACTTCTTCACCAGAACCTGAGCCATATTCTTTCATTTCATCGAGAAGAACTTCTTGTAACGTTCCCGAGTCATCAACACAAGCAATCATTGGGAGTGCTTCTGCAACCCACTGACCCCAAGCGACGTCAAAATCAACATCGCACAGTTGAATCGAATGGACCCGGTTTGCGCCAAGAGCAACATATTTTTCATCCCAATCAGTTCCTGCCTTACAGTATTCATCATACGAGGTATCACCTATCGCACAGATGCTGAAAGAGACGCCTGCGAGTGAAGGTGATTGTGAGTTTACCGATTGCCACAGCGTTTCTGCGTTATCCGGCATTTCGCCTTCTCCCCATGTCGAGGTGATGATCAAAGTTCGCTTGTGGTTGCCAAGTGTAGCAGGGTCAAATCCATCCATATCATAGACGGTTGGAATCAAACCGTAGTTCGTGGCCAACTTGGCAGTCTTTTCAGCAAGGCCTGCGGCATTTCCAGTTTGAGAGCCAAATAAGATGGCCAATGAACGGTCACCACCGAGTACGGCTTGCAATGCTTCACTGCCGCCTGTAGCCACTACAGCGGCTGCTGCTGGAGGTGGGGCGGCGATGGCCGCAGCAGGTGCGGCTTCGGTAACTGTTTCAGTTGCTCCAGCACCTTCTAGTTCGAACTTGATAATTTCAACTGGGCAAGCCTCAGCAGCTTCAAGAATCATTTCACCGTAATCTGCGCCAGTTGAGCCAGACATTGTTGCGCCACCGACGTTACGGTCGAATTTACCATCGGTGCGAACAGCAGCCAAAATTTGCGAACTGTCTTCGGTAATGAAAAACACTTCTGGACAGATATCTTGACAAGCATCACAGGTGATGCAATCTTCTTCAATCCACACCTTTGCTACGATGGTCATGTTAATCGCCTATACTCACGTCGTCGTAAGCAAAGTTTGCCACCATGGAGGGGCCTTTCAAGGTTCGCCTTTGCCCGAGTGAAAGGAGTGTAACAATTGAACGGACCTTCAACGCCGGATTATATTATGAATTTCGAAGCGAACATCACATTTGGAAGTCGCCCATGTCGCCCATTCCACCCATGCCGCCATCCATTGAAACGCCTTTTGAGGAAATTACATCGTCAATACGAAGAATCATAATGGCAGTTTCTGTTGCGGATTGAATCGCTTGTTCGACAACGCGCATTGGTTCGATTACATTTGCTGCTTTCATATCTACGACACCGCCTTCATACACATTGATCCCAGCATGTGATTGTCCATCAGCATGTGCTTTACGTAATTCAATAAGAGTGGTAACGGGGTCTAGGCCGGCGTTCTCTGCCAATGTTCGTGGAATTATTTCAAGGGCAGAAGCAAATGCTTCAATTGCCATTTGTTCACGCCCACCAATGCTTTCCGCAAAGGTTCGAAGGTCTCGTGAAAGAGCTGCTAATACACTGCCGCCACCGGTGAGGACTGCGCCATCTTCCCAAGCAACTGAAACTACACCGACTGCGTCATCAAAGGCTCGACGGATTTCATCGACAACGTGTTCTGTACCACCACGAAGTAGAACTGAAACTGATTTTGCTTCGGGACATCCGGTAATGAATGTCATATTCGATTCGCCAATTTTTCGCTCTTCGACTTTTGCCGCATGACCGAGGTCGTCTGCTGTAAGGTCATCAATATTCGTCACAATACGACCTGCGGTCGCTTTTGAAAGGGCTTCCATATCGGATTTCTTAGCACGGCGAATAGCAAAGATCCCTGCTTTCGACATGTAGTGTTGTGCCAATTCATCAATGCCTTTTTGGCAAATCAAAACAGTAGCGCCAGAGGCTTGAATCTTCTCGACCAAACCTCGGATGTAGTTTTCTTCTTCTTCCAAGAAAAGCGAAAGTTGGTTCGGGTCAGTAATTTGAATTTTAGCGTCAACTTCAGTCTTCTTGACTTCAATTGCCGAATTGATGAGAGCGATTGATGCATTTGCCATCGAACGAGGCATACCCGCATGAACTCGTTCCTTATCCAAGAGAATTCCATCGATAAGAGATGAATCCTTAATCGAGCCACCTTGTCGCTTTTCAACTTTGATATCTGAAAGGTCGACGATACGCTCATCATTTTCTATAATTCCAACAGCGTTGACTGCACGGACACAGATATCGGCCATGAAATTCTTCACTGCACCAGCAGATTTTCCTGTAAGTGCAGTCGTTGCTACTTCCATCAAAACCGAATCCTGATTTTCAGTAGAGATCCCATGCGCTTCGAGGAGTTCAACTGCCTTTTCAGCGGCTAAACGAAATCCTTCACAAATTACAGTAGGATGAACATTTTGCTCAATCAGGTCTTCACTACGCTTGAGAAGTTCACCAGAAAGAATGACTGCAGAAGTTGTTCCATCGTAGCAATGTTGTTCTTGGGTCTTTGCGACTTCGATGATCATCTTTGCAGCTGGGTGGTCGATGTCCATCTCCTTGAGAATAGTAGCGCCATCATTGGTGATGACAACATCACCCATTGAGTCAACCAACATCTTGTCCATTCCTTTTGGACCAAGGGTTGAACGAACTGCATCAGCTACGGCTTTTGCAGCAGCGATATTGTTCGATTGTGCCGTTCGTCCACGTGTGCGTTGTGTTCCATCCTTCAAAATGAAGATTGGTGCTTGTCCATTTCCATACATGATAACGTCTCCGTTGCAACTTTGCCGAGGGCGAGTACGCCTTGAACCCTACGCTTGGGATGAACTGTAGTTTCAAGCCTGTCCATTTTGCTCAAGCCACATCTGACCATAGACATTCCATTGGTCCATAGTCCAGCCTTCAGGCAATCCAGCAGCCGGCACTGGAGGTGCCGAATCTACAGTTCCAAGTTCGGGTAAAGGAACTGCTACTGGAGCAGGGGGCATTGAAGATGGGAACAAAGGAACGACCGTTTTTGGTGCTTCGTATGCTGCGCCAGCAACTGGAACTGTTGGAGCTGCTGCAACTGCACCATAGGTTGCTTCAACACTACCTTCGTATCCTTCAGCACCCCAGCCACCGTAATCGTCTTCTTCTTCTTCTTCTGTAAGGATTCTAAAAATTACGCCAAGGCCGACAAGGAAAACTGCGATAAAGCCGACCCACATCAAAATTGGACCGACATCAATACCATCCGAACCAGAATTTGCATCATCGCCAGGTAATTGAGCACCAGTCTTGATGAGTTGTAGTTGCAAGGTTGTACTGGCTGCATCACTCACCGTTAGAGATTTAGACCATAGGGTGAGGTTGGTGTAAAGTGAATCTTGACCAAGATTGTTCAGTGTTGTTTTTGAGATTGTAAATATCACTGTGACTTCTCGTTCTTCTTCAACGTTGAGCGTAAAGGTTCGGTCATTGGATGCAATGCGTGATTGTATCCAATTTCCGGATTCACCGTTATCCAATTCCATAACAACTGATTGAGCAGTTGTATACTGATTACGAACGGTAACGGTCATCGACCAATCCTCAGCTGGTTCTGCATCATCAACCACCAACATTTCACTAGGGATGATTTTGAGCCAGTTTTGAGAGCCGACCAAATATGTCGATGAACCTGTTGCACTGATGTTTGCATCATTGACACTCGTTGCAATAACTCCTAAGTTCAATTGTCCTTCTGTTCCGTCAAGGAATGAGAATCGGACAGAAACATTGTAACTCGTTCCCGTTACGATTTCTGGAGTTTTACCATCGTAAAGGTTGGTATATTCGGCGACCATACCTGTTGGTAGGTCGAACGACATGGCAAATCTGTCGGCATTGTTTCCATCGTTTCGGACTTCAAATGTCATAGTACGAGGAGAGTCTCCTGGAATATAGGATTCGTCTGTGTCTTTATCAGATACATGAACTGCAGCAGTATCGAGAATATCAACTGTCAATGCGAGTGAAGTGCTCACTGTAGGATCATTTACACTGGTTGCTTTGACGGTTAAGCCATACAATCCAGGGGAGAGACCAATAGGCATTGGTAGATTGAGTTGGATGATAGAAGAACCATCCCAAGCATCCATGAGCGAAGATTGACTTGATTCCAAATTTGCTTCTAGTCTCCAATTTTGCTGAGTAAGTGTCAAATCATATTTTTCATCATCGTTACCAGTATTAGAAATAGTGATGTAGACTTTCTGTGAAATTCCATTTGCTGCACTTGAAAAATCAGTTTGGTCTGTTTCCAGTGAAACTTCACGGAAGATTGGAACTTCGATATTTCGAACCAAAACATCGTTGCCAAACAATGCTCCACATGAAGGGCATGTTGCACGCAAATTGAAGGACACTGTTCCGGGATTAGATTGAGTAGCAGCGGAAATATTCATCTGCAAATTGATACTCTCTCCACGTTCAACGAAAACAGGAATCGGAACTGGGACGCCGGTATCATTGACTATCACAGAACTCCAATCATCTTCAGAAAATGTTGTTACCAAATTAAACGAAGCATCTCTATTACCCGAGTTTTGCAAACGGAATGGTACCAATCCGTATTCTCCGGGCCCAAAGGAAGCGGCTTGCAAACCGACGGTTGAAGAAAGAGATACGCCGTATTGTTCGGTTACTCCGACCGATGCAGAAACACGCGCTTTTTCACCTGAATTTTGACCTGAGGCATCCGTAAACCAAAGTTCCCATGATAATTGCTGAACATCAGCACCGGGGGGAAGCGTGAGATTTACCCAGAGGTCGATTGAACCGCCACCAGGAATCGGAGGGATGAGGATACTTGTGTCGTGGTCTGAAACTAAGATTGAGTCGCCTGCACTGTTAATGTAAACTGCATCTTGACGAATCATTGGGTTGGCTGGGTCCATCCATGAGAGGTTAGAGATATTCGAGTCTGAACGGATTGTTGCAGAAGAATAACCGTTATTGGTCACCGTACAACTAAGTGTCAAGAGAGCGCTTGGAGGTGCTGAATAGCCGTTCTCTGGATCATCACACGCAATGTCCAAGGTGTATTCCTGGACCTTTCGAACACCGAATTGAATCCAGTCATCAATGTGGTAGCCTTCAGAGGCATCGCTACTATCGCTACGGAGTACCATTCCCATGGTATAGGAGTTGCCGCCAAGGAAAACATTCTGGTTGGTCACGTACGGGTTTTGAAGATAGGTAGTTTGCATGTCCCAACTCAATCGAGTCCATTGGTCAGGTGCTTGGCTTGGATTGGATGCACTGATGTCGTAAACAATGGATTCGTTGATGTCTTGAGAACCGGAACCTCGCCACATTTCGATGGATACACTGTCTCCTGCAGCAACACTCCCCCACGCTTGTATGTGAATCTGAGAAGAGATATAATTCGAGGCATAGAACAGGTTTCGGCAGATGTATGCACCGTAGACTTGTGTCATGCCAGAAGCAAGTTGGGCATCGGGACCACAATTCGGTCCATTGGTTGAAGTAAACGAATGAACCAAACGGTCGTGGGCATTGGAAGGATAATTGTTACCTGCTGCGCCATTGGTACTACCCCAGTGTTTGGAACCAACTACTCCACCACTCAAGTCTTGCCAAGAACCCAAACCTGATGCGTCTCCGCCAGTCACTGGATATCGAGCAGATCTAAAGGTTGATGATTGGGTTGTTGTCCCATCAAAGGAATCTTTCATGATGGCGATTGGAACCGTCTTTTCGAGTATGTCATTTTCGTTCCGATCATCGCCGTTTGAATCTTTGTCAACTATTGCTCGAATCATCAATCCACCGGACAGGTCGTTAGTTGAGGTATTGAGAATTGAATGTGCTGCTGTAGGTGTCCAAACAAAAGATTGTGATTGACTTCCTTGGCCAACGAGTTCTCCAGAAGTCCAAGAAAATGTCTCCATAACATAGCCTATCGGATGAATAATCTGAATCATTGCATTAGAACTTTGACCTATGAACTGATTCCCCCCACGTTGAATTTCCATTCCAATTTCAATCTTATTACCTTCAAACAAATAATCAACCGTCGTGCTGTCGGATTGAATCCACTTTTCTGATGGAGTGCTGGTATTGCCAATGGTAATTTTAACGACCAACCAATCGTCGTTTGCTCCACCACGTGCATCTGCAGCGCTCACTGGAGCACCTATGCCAACAGCAAGAGTTTGGAGCAGCATAAGGGCAACAAGAGTCAATGGAGAGATACGACGCATAAGACCAACAGAACCTCGGAGTTTCAAGTGGCATATAGAGATGGCCTTTTGATGACCCCGTAGGGGTCAGTGAAAAAGTTAATGTTATTCCTTGGATTTCCTCAATCCTGTAATCGATGGTTGGTTGAAATCAGGCGTCGAAATTGATTCACCGTCAGAGGGGAGAATCGCTTCGCTACTTCCCGTTTGGTCAAACAAATCGCTGATGCCTTGGAACTCTAATTGTTCATCCTTCATCGGCAATACATCGGCGATTTCCCCTGCATGCTCTGCGTGTGAAATTCCTTCACCAAGCGATTGCACAACTGCTGGCGCTTGAACATCCGAAGAAGAACCCGTAGCAACCGCATTTGTAACTTGAATCGCAGTTGTTGCCTTGGAGGCAATCGCAGTTGAGGCAAGAACTGTGGCAGTTGCTGCCACATCTACACTTTTGCCAAGTAATTTCGAGGTTGAGATTTGAAGTTTCTTCTTTGATGAAGGTGACCGGTGGTCGTACATCCATTCAGGTGGGTCTGAAGAGCCTGCACCGAGCACAGCCATTGTCGTAAAGGCTGCAAGCGGCATGACTGCCAATGCGGTCAATAAATCCAAGAACGAAGTTTCGGGAATCGAGCCAATCGACAATGAAGTTTCAAATAATTCTTTTTCAAGATTGATACTGAGATTGAGGTCCGGGCCCATCCACCCAATGACTGCAACACTGGCAACTCGGCCAAGAAGCCACAAAACAAGAACTGGGGCAAGCCAAGATAATTTGGTTATAGAAATCAACCTTTTCCGAGTAAATGATGCAAGACCAATGAATTTTTCAGCAATACGAGGGTATATCTTCATGGAGAAAAGAAGGCCGAAAATATAGACAAGAAGCGCAAGTTCGAGGCGCCGGTTCGTATGCATAATCGTATCAGGGATAATTAGAACCAAAATTAACGGAATCGTTGCCAACATAACTTGGAAAGGTACCGCCAAGAGAATTAATCCACCATGCGTCGAAAGGATCGAATGGCCCTCGACCCAACGCTCATGCACAAGTACTGTCAGTCTGCCATGGGGTGAATCCGCATACTGTTGACGAGCCATACGACGAGAATAGGCGTCTCCTTTACCTCTACTTAAGCCTAAGAAGCGCCTCCATCCTCCCTTATCAATGACTCGAAGTGGCCGGAATCCTCCAAACAATAAAGCCAACATTAGGGCAATCATTCCATACATCAGCGAAGCTGCGACTATCCACGGTAGCATATCTCGATCAAAGGTCATCGAGAATCCTTCATTTGCATAGGATAATTGGATAAAGTAGGTAATCGAAAAGGCGATGAAAGGTGTCAAGAACACCTGACAAAAAGCGACTATTGTCAGCCATATACGGGGTATTAGCGTTTTTCGCCGTGCATGCCGCCCCATAGTTGTCGCTAACTCATACCCATCTCAAAGATTGCCCTTGAATTAATACTCAAATGACCAATTGTAAAGGAAGTTCTTTTCGCCATTACTCTTCTTCATCTGACAAAGAAACCAGTGGATAGCCATCACTAAGCATCAATCGAAAGAAACCAATTGGCCTGCGTTCACTTCGTTTTCGTCCAAGGTCCGGCCGGGGCATATTGGAAAGTTTGGAATTACAGTTCACACAAACTACTCCTGAGACTTGCCAATAGGGAGATGCCCAATTACAACAGGACCCTGGTTGTTCTGCCTGATCCGAAACAATCTGCAAATCAAGCGCCATTTTCTTGGTCCAAGGCGGCGCTTGGCTGCCAAGCAATGATTGAAGTCGATTCAAGAAAAACCACCCACTTGCAATCCACAAACCAAATCCGAATGCTGCATCCCCCCATCGAACAGAGGCAAGTCCAAGAATCAAAGGGAGAAGAACTACAATGAGGCCCATCCAGTAAAACATTCGCATATGAAGCACACGCTGAGTGAGGTGCGGGGAAAGGGGAATTGCTTCGGGATGCGGGGGGAAACGTGTGTTGAATCCTTTGGTTCGTGACATAAGGAGGAATGGGAAACGCGGAAGTGCGTGACCAATACAACCTCCGAGGGTGAAATAACCAACACTGGCAATCAAACTCATCATCTCACCTCAATTTAAGATTGCAGACGTTGCAGGGTCTTTTCGACTTTATCCATGCCTCGAGAAATATCTTCTTGGCTGATAGTGTAGGCAAATCGGAGATGACCTTCACCGGATGGACCGAAAGCCGAACCTGGTGAACATAGGACGCCATCTTTGAGTAATTCTAAAGCCACTTCCTCTGAACTCATATTCGGAATATCGACCTTAGGGAATACATAGATTGCACCTTTCGGTTTGTGGCATTCAACACCTGGCATTGCGTTCAAGCGTTCGACGATTAAATTACAACGTTGTTGGAATTCTGCTGCAAGTATATCTGGGTAATCACTGGCGTGCTCCATGGCTGCAAGAATTGCATACTGCATGGCATCGTTCGAACATGCTGTAATGTAATATTGCATCTTGATGATTTGTTGCATCGCCTCAAGATTGGTCGAAGCGATGTAACCCATTCGCCATCCAGTCATCGCAAAAGTTTTGGAAAAGGAATTCACCAGTAACACTCGGTCGTATCCCGTACCCATAAAAGATACATGCTTACTCTCGAAAACGATTCGGTCATAGACTTCATCGGAAATGAGCCAAAGGTCATGCCGCTCTGCAAATTCAAGCAAATCATCACGTTGTTCCTCATCCAATGTCCCACCGGTAGGGTTACTTGGAAAGTTGTAGAGAATTGCAACTGTGTTCTCATCGACTAGAGCTTCTAAATCCGCGACTTGGGGGATGAATTGGTTTTCAAATAAACACGGATAGAATCGAGCATCTCCCCCTGCAATCGAAACGTCAGGACCATACAATGGAAAGTACGGTTCCGGCAACAAAACATTGTCACCAGGGTTAACAAGCGTCAAAAAAAGATTGAGTAAAGCATTGGTTCCTGACATGGTGATACAGATGTTATTCTCATCCATTCCAGTTTGATACTCCGCCCATGATTCTGCAATTTTCTTGCGCAATGGTGGAAGGCCTGCTGTGGTCGTGTATTTATTTCGGCCATCGAGCATGGCTTGATGAAAGGCTTCAATTGCAACAGGTGGAGGTTGGAAATCCGGCTCACCAAGACCAAAGGAAATGACATCCTCTCCCGCCAAATCAAACATCTTGCGAACACCAGTTGGTTGAATGTTCAAAGCCCTGTCACTGAAAGTTCGCATATCATCACCGAATCAGGGGGCTCTTTTCAAGTCAAGGACACAACAGGGCATCAATCACGCTTTTTCTCCGTAATTTCGCCTTCGACCAGAATAGCGTCAATGGTGTCAGCCATTTCAGCATCTGCTTCAAGGGCAGCTTCAATGGATGCTTCGGAATTAACCGACCAAAGACTGAGTGGAGCATCAATGCGAGCACCCCATAAGGATACAAGGAGAATGAAAAGAACGAATACGCCGCCCAGTGCGAAAGCGATGGTCTGGAAGTTTCCACCCATTGTAGAACTGTCACCGCCTGAGCCCATGACGGTCACTGAGACTGGAAGCGATTGATTGCCTGCTGCATTGAGGCCACGGATTTCGACAGTTTGGTTGCCTTTATTCAAGGAGGCAAGATCCAAAGCAATGGTCCACGTAAAGCGTTGTAAAGCAGCAAGTTCACCATTACCGTCTTCAAAACTCGCACTCTTCCAAGCACCGTCTCCAATCCGATATTCAACTGCACTGACAATACTCGCTTGGCTCCATGCCATACCTTCAATGACATACAAGCCATTGCTTTCATTCTCAGAACTATTGGTGATATGAACTTGGGTAAAGACGTCAACGCCCCCTGTTAGGTTCTGTTCTTTGAGCAAGAAAGCCATCTTTGTTGCCTCATAGGCATCAACCATACCCCAGCCAAAGTCACGGTTCCAAAACGGGTCAACATCAGGTTGAGTCGCTTCGCCTCGGCGTTCAGCAGTAAGTTTTAGGATTTCTTTGACTTCAGCAGGTGAAAGTTCGGGGTTGGCTTCAAGCATCAAAGCAATGATTCCAGAAACGGATGGCGTAGCATAGGAAGTTCCTGAGCCACGACCTGTGTAGCCGTTATCTGAGGCATCGCCACCAAGTAAATTATTGCATAAACCACTGGTCACGCAGCCCTCTGCTTGTATGATATTGGACCCTGGTGCTGAAATTTCCGGTTTGAGTTCATTGAGTGGATTACCATCACCGTTGTCAGCACGAGGTCCTCTAGATGAATATCCAGCAACGATGTCGTCGTCTCGGATGACGGTATTCACATCATCAGTTGCACCAACGGTAATAGAGAGTGAGGAAGAACCCATGCCCGAAAGTCCATCGTTATCTGGACCATCGTTTCCAGCAGCAACACTGACGACAATTCCAGCCTCCATTGCTTCATTGAGGATTTGGTCGTGCATATAGTTGCCATCTGAGCCTCCACTTTCATGAGAGGTAATGCCCCAAGACAGGGAAAGAATATCAATACCGTAATTGGTTCCGTCAGCACCTTGCCACGCAGTGTCTTTGTTGTCAATAATCCATTGAATACCGTTCATGGCAGATTCATAAATCTCTTGTTCAACAGCAGCATTTTCAAAGGGGCCTGCCCCTGCATCTGTGCCGATTCGAACATCGACTAATGCAGCATCAGGGGCTGCGCCGTAAAATTCAGTTTGTGCACCACTGGAATCAATTCCAGTTGAAGAAGCCATTCCCATGCATGCGGTCCCATGTTGATTTCCATCATCCGGGTCGTAGGTTCCATCATCTCGACGTTGAATATCCAGATAGCATGTTGGATCTGTGTGAAGATAGCAAACTGCATCGTAGCCAGCAACGAATTTCTCGCTAAGACCAGGATGTTCATTATCGACGCCAGTATCGACCATGGCGATGTTAACGCCAGCACCAGAGACGCCAAGGTCCCGAGCACCGACAGGATAGAAACTCGAGTTGCGAGCCTTTACAGCAAGCGTTTGGACATCACCATAGAAGACAACAGTGCCGTATTTTTCGACCATCACCACATCTTCAAGAGCGGCAAGCGTTGGAGCAAGAGAAGTATTGACTTGGCCCAAGAGGACGCCATCAACCGCTTCAATGACATCGACAACCGTTAATCCAAGTTCTTCAAGAGCATTCAAATGAGTTTGGGTGACATCGGTATTATAGACCAAACCAATACCTGTAACTCCGACCAGTGATTCTATAGAGTCGTGTATTTCATTGCGGTCTTGGTCAAGATTTGTCCTCTCCCACCATGGAGTCTCATCATCAATCCATTGAGGAGGTGTTTGTTGAGGAACTTCGAGCGTTTGCCCTGAATGGATCCATTGAATGCCTTCAGAATCAACGCTTGACCATTCGTTACGCCCATCAAAGTCACCAACTGCTAACGAGCCGGTCACAGGACCCATCATTACAGCAAAAAGAAACAGAGCAAGTAGACGACGCATGGACTTCCCTCATGTAAACGGTATTGGCATGATTCAAGAAGATATGCCTTGATTGAAATTTCAGCATCTTGCGAATAGAACAGAAAACAATGGTGGGGGCAGAGGGATTTGAACCCCCCCCAGGTGGTTTGGAGCCACCGATACTACCAAGCTATACTATACCCCCCGAGTGAGTAATTCACTGTGAAGTTCAGGACTTAGCTTGTCGGCGAGCACGCTTTCGACGGCGCAACTTCTTCTTACGCCACTTCCACCGTTGGTTACCGGTTTTCTTCCAAGCACGTGAGCCTCGCTTCATGGTGAACGAGCCTCCGACCAACCATCCATATATGAGAGCATCGGGTTAAACACTTGAATTCGTTTTCTAAAAATTTCACCGAAAGAGGTTCAAGACCCCTCAAATCCCTTGGGAAAAGGCGGACGTACCAGGATTCGAACCCGGGTTTTCGGCTTAGAAGGCCAAAGTGATATCCTACTACACTATACGTCCTTATCCCGAGGGCGGCGCTCACACTTGATGAAGGTTAACCATCGATATCATGCTCAAAGTGGCCTTGCACATTTGTGACAACGGGTCGGACGACGAACGGTCGTTCGCTTCCATTCATAGCCACAGGAGTTACATTTCCACTCCTGAACTCTGGCATCGCCGAGCACGGAATCTCGTATTCGTTGTAGCAGTTGTGAATCTTTCATTGAAGGTGAAGGAGCAACTGATTGAGTTAATTCATCGTGTTGCGCCGAATGAGCCGTCAAGCCGGCTGCATGGAGAAATTCATGTACAAAGGTATGGTTGTAGAGTCGCTCATCTTCGAGTAGGGCAGGATGGAGGCCAATGGTGACCTCTCCTGGGTCGATACGTAAGCGGCGACGCCGTGCCAATTCATTGGGACCCTCCTCAAAGCGAGTCATGCCTAGTCGATGTGATTCATTTTCTAGCCAAATAAGCGTGATTCGGTCACTGATCCAAGGGCGAAACACTGCATCGGTCACGCCGGATAAAATCTGCAAGGCTGATTTAACCAACTCGAGAGGCAAATTTGGCTCATGATGAGGGATTGGCGTATCCGCAAGAGCGATTGCACTAGCCTCTTGCTCGTCGCCCATGGAAAGCGGTAGGGCTTCACCCTCAAGAACTGTATGAACGCCTCCTCAGACGCTCATGCTCGGGCGACTCAATAGCCTCGAGATTTAGCACAGCATTGATAGAATTTCTTCCCACTTCCACACGGGCATTTATCCTTCTTGAAATGGCATTTGAAGTAGGCTTTCTTCTTTCCACAATGGCATCGAGATTTGAGGCTCGAAGGCAATTTTGAAAATGCTACAACTTGAGAAGCAATATTCGTATTTGTTCTAGATAAGTCTTTTCGCTTAGCATCACGTTCACTCTGCGACATATTCTCCCATGCCTCTTCATCATCATCGTCAACCGAACCATCTCGATTGAAGTCTTTTGGATGATAAGATGGCCTCTTTACGCCACCGCCTTTTGCTGAACCTTTCAAGGTCGCAGTTGCCGTTACCTCGGGTGTTGAACGGCGTGAAGCCCCAGGTCTTGTATTGTGGCGTGAATTTCCTGCTCCAACTTCCATTTGGGCCATTGCAAGGTCATCTCTGGCTTGATTTAATGCATCAAGTCCTTCCATAAAGTCCTCTTCAGACACGCCGGCTGAAACCAAAGCATCCTTTGGAATAAAGTCGGTGAGACCCAAATCCTCAGCACGTAATTCAATGAGGGAAAGCAAGTCTCCAAGTGCACCACGGGGCAATAATTTCTTATCTTCTGCCTTTTCCAACTCCGCCTGAATCTGACGGAGTTCTCTTGGAGTTTGCGCCTTATTGATTCGCTTTTTGAATTTCGTTACTCGTTTATTCATCTTGTATTCCGAGCGCATGGTTACCCCTTGGTAGAGGTATCCAAGAACTGTGATTGAAAGTACAGCAACACCTGCATATTTCCCATACTTGGTTTGAGCCTGTTCAATCAATGCACCGATTACAGGAATATCCGAATACCAGTCATCTTTGAGGAATTCCTCTTCAGAATCATCTCCAGAGGAGTCTATGAAACAACCGTTGACATCAACTTCAACATCTGAAAGAGTGCCGGGACAATCATCTTCTGAGTTACTAACACCATCCCCGTCAGTATCACTTTGGTCTGTCGTTTGAATAAAACTTGTAGAATTGCTAACTACCATTCCATTTTCATAAAGGGTAACTTGAAGGCAGTATTCGTCGAATGGATGCATGCTTTCATTTAGCGTTACAAGTCCTATCCACTCACTATTACCGTTGAAAATTTGGCTTGATGTAATATTATATGGGCTGGCTTTCAAATCATTGCCAAAATTATCGGACGGCAGTTCAATGATTCCGTCATCATTACCACAATTATTGTCCACTGTTGTCAGAACCCATTCAATCGAATAAGAATTAGCAGCACTAAGATTCTTAACTTGGAAAGCAGCAAAGAGGTCATTTCCAGGTGAGGTCTCGGTGAGACTGGTCAATATTTCAGGGCTACCATCGTTGTTGGGATTTGTTGAAGTACAACCATTTGCATCGACTTGGTCACCCTCTGTCGTATTGGGACAATCATCTTCAGAATCTTGAATTCCGTCGTTGTCTTGATCTTGCCAAGGTTCACAACCATTCCAATCAACTTGTGTTCCGTTTTCTGTGTTTTCACAATCGTCATAATCGTTTGAAACGCCATCATCATCGTCATCAGGGAATGATGTTTCACAACCTGTCTCATCGACAATCGCACCTCGGCGGCTAAGTGGACATGCGTCCAAAGCATCGGCGAAATCATCATCATCATCATCGTCATCTTCATCTGAATCACGACATCCGTCGTAATCGTTATCTGGGTTTGAAGAATCAAACGCATTCCAATTTAAATTACCAGTTGGACACATGTCGTCTTCGTCACCAATGCCATCATTATCATCATCCCAGTCTTCAGTTGCATCTTGGCAACCGTCGCTGTCGTAATCGTTGGTCGAAGTCGAAGTCCAATCTGTTCGACCATCATAGCAATTGTCATTCGAATCTTGTATTCCATCACCGTCTTCATCACCAGAACCATTTTCTTCAGGACAACCGTCCCAATAGACTTCAGTTCCAGATTCCGTATTTTCACATTCATCAACGCTGTCGGCAACGCCATCCCCGTCAGTATCTGCAAAAGATGTTTCACATCCATCTAAATCAACCTCAGCTCCTCGCCGAGTTTCGAGACATGAATCATTGGCATCAAAGATACCGTCGCCATCGTCATCGTCATCTTCATTTGAGTCACGGCAACCATCGTGGTCTAAGTCTTGGCCTACTTCATCGGTATTCCAATCTAAAGTCGAACTAAACCGGCAACTATCGTTCTCGTCTTCAATCCAATCATCATCGTCATCGTCGTCTTCCTGATCATCTTGGCATCCATCACCATCATAATCGGTTGATGTCGAAGAAGTCCAGCCCAAATCGCCCTTAGGGCAATTGTCATCTCCATATCCTGCGGTTTGTTCTACATCAGGTTTCCCATCGTTATCGTCATCGCTGTCTTCAGCACTGTCTTGACAGCCATCGGAATCATAATCGGTTAATGAGGAAGAAGTCCAGCCCAAATCACCTGTTGCACAGGAATCATTTGTATCACTTACTCCATCATTATCGTCATCATTATCTTCAGAACTGTCTTGACATCCATCCGAATCCCAGTCTGTTATTAGTCCGGGGCCTGTTGATGTAGAGGTCCAATCTGATTCTCCATTTGGACAGTTGTCCATTGAATTGATTACTCCATCACCGTCGGCATCGGTTCCTGAACCGCTAGAGCCTCCATTGAATACTGAGCATCCATTACAAGTAAATCTGAGATTACCCGTTGTTAAATCTAAATGTGAAACAATTGGTTTCCCATTATGATCATAAACTAGCGATGGATTAATTCCAACTCTATGTTCTCCATTGCCTCCATTATCTATGGTTTCAACAATCCATTCTAGCCCATTGTAGTGAGCAAATTTTAGAGTATTTGAAGCAGTAGTGTTCCAAGATTCACCCACGGTAAATGCAATGGTTGGATAGTCATTTTCATCAAATGCAAGAGAATTATCTGCACCACCATTAGTATCTGCTATACTAGTCACTGACCATGAACCACCAGATCTCACTGCCAATTTTAGCATTGAATCATTTGCTTCAACATAGGCAACTGAGGCAGTATTTTGCCAATTTGGCCCCAAGTCTAGAGACAATATCGATCCAGTCCCTACCAAATTAACATCATTGTCAATTGTTTCTGTAGTCCAGGATTGCCCATTAAAATATTTGTAATATACGATCTTGGCATCTGCATCATAATATGCAATATGTGGGTCGCCATTATCATCTAATTTAATCGAATTAAAGCCGGTTAGAGTGCTAGTTGCAATTGTTCCAAAATTTATCCCGTCACTATCTAAATTCCAATAATACAAATCTCCATCCCAATTACTACATGTCTCACAGTAAAAAGTGTAAGTGACATGATATTCTGTATTATTACCTGAGCCTTCAAGTGCAAGCGAATAGATTATTGTGGTAGCAGAAAAATTTTCTCCAATTGTCAAATCTGCCATACTCCCCGCTCCTCCAAATGTACAAGGAGCAGCACTCATAAGTCCACCAGGAGCTGATCTGGTTAACACCAATTTCTCACCATCTGTTTGGTACAAAATGTGAGGGCACCCTTCATCATCGAGCTTAAGATCAGTTGAAATGGATCCCACCGAGCCGATAGGAGCATCTAATGTGTAAGTAGACCAATTACCATCATAATATGCGTATTTAAGCTGCATTTGGCCAGAATTCTCGTAATCATAATATGAAACATGGATGTTCCCCTCATCATCTATTGCCATTGAGGAGCCAATTCCCTCATTTCTAGAAGACTCAATGACCTCCATTGTCCAAGAACCGCCTCCATCTGGATCTTCAGTTAAATCTCTGCATCCGTCTGCATCAGCATCATTCGATGTGAAAGAAGTCCATCCCAAATCACCTGTTGGGCAACTATCAACTGCGTCCAACACTCCATCATTATCGTCATCATTATCTTCAGAACTGTCTTGACATCCATCGGAATCATAATCATTTGTTGCCACAGAAGTCCAATCTGATTCTCCATTTGGACAGTTGTCCATTGAATCTACCACTCCATCACCGTCGGCATCACCATCAGTGTTGTTGTTTCCTTGCGAATTGATATAAGAAGTCATAGTGAAGTCACCAGCAGCATACACATCTGCACCGTAATTTGATATGTTCCAATCTGAATACAAGGCTGCTACAACATTCATGTTACTGGCTCCACCCGAAACTAAATTTTCAGGAACTGTCCAAGTTTTAGTAGCTTGTCCAGAACTGAGGTTGATCGTCTCAAACCCAGTTCCGTTATTCATGATGTTCGAGTTAAGGTCAGTGTATCCACCGTTGTTCAAAAGCCACGATTGCCAGCAGTTTCCTCCTACCGAGCCATCATCGTATGGTATCGATAAACATTCTTCTTCGGTGACCGCTGCGTAAAGAGTAAGTGTCGAAGGGGCTGTTCCCATGCCATTATAAAATGCTGTAATAGTCACATCAACAGTTCCATCACTGTTGTCATCTTGTGTTACCGAAATCGAGTAAAAATTTGCATCACTATGCATGTTTCCACCATTCGAAACGGATGTATCCCAGCATGTATCACTGCTGCAACCATTGTTCAAAGTTGCATCGCCAAAGGACGTTTTTGGTGAACTACCAGTTTCTTGTAAATGATCCATGTTGTAAATGGGCCCAATGTTTCCTGCATCAAACTCACTCGTATTTACGTATGAAGCACTGCGGTAAACGATGTAGACATAATTTTCAGGAAGGTCACACTTTAATTTCTGATGTGCTGGGGATCCATAAGAATAATCGTATATACCGTTTGAGGATGAAATGGATTGAGCAAATACAGTGTGATTGAGAGTTATGCTCGTGCCATTTGTGCTGTCGCAACCATCATCTGTACCGTCGCCATCACCTGAAGATGCCAAAGTTGCATACTTAAGATTGCCATTGACGGGGTCGGCGTAGGTCACGTGTAGATCGTCGTTAGAATCAATCGCTAATGAGGAGTGAGAGCCGACCATCCCTTGGATATCTACCGATACTGGAGTGCTCCACGAAATGCCAGCATGGAACATATACTCAAGATTACCATAGGTGTGGTCATAGTAGGTCACGTACATGTTATCATTCGAATCAATCGCCAATGAGGGGAAGGAGCCGACGTTATCTGTGCTGTCGAGCGTTGTTGGTTCTTCTTCCCCCTCAGCCGTGTATAGAAGATTGTCATTGGTGGAGTCATAGTAGGTCACGTGCGGACTATCGGTGGAATCAATCGCTAAGGAGGGTTGCCAGCCAATAGTTGTATTATCGATCGTTAATGGTATGCTCCAACCATTGGCGACATCGTAGGTCATAAAATCAAGATGTTCATTGGTCATGTCACCATACGTCACATACAGGTTATCGTTCGAATCAATCGCTAATGAGGAATGATAGCCGACGTCATCTGTGGTGTCGATGGACACAGGTGTGCTCCAACTATTGCTTGCGTCATTGTAAAACACATATTCAAGATTGCCATTGGTGGAGTCAAAGTAGGTCACATGCAGGTTATCGTTCGAATCAATCGCTAAGGAGGAAAACCTGCCATCTGTGCTGTCGAGTGTTAAAGGTGTGCTCCAAGAGGATGCGGAGGCTTCGTAGGTCATGTACTCAAGATTGGTATTGGTTATGTCATAGTAGGTGACGTGCAGGTTATCATTCGAATCAATCGCTAATGAGGAATCTGCGCCGACGTCATCGGTGCTGTCGAGCGTTAACCGGCTCCAAGAAGAGCCATCAGAATACATATACTCAAGATTGCCATTGGTCTCGTCATAGTAGGTCACGTGCGGATTATTGTTGGAATCAATCGCCAATGAGTTATACTTTCCGACGCCTTGGTATTGGTCGAATCCCTGTTGACCTATGTTGTCGATTATTGAAATCGACCAGTTTCCGTTTCCATCACCATCATAGGTATCTTCTGTGTCATCCTTACAGCCATCACCATCTGCATCGGTGATACTGGTAGAAATCCAGCCTAGAGAACCTTTTACGCACCAATCTGAGTCATCGGTAATTGTGTCGCCGTCATCATCGTAGTCTTCAGATGAGTCTTTACAACCGTCTGAATCATAATCGGTTGCTGCTGCCACAGAAGTCCAACCAAGTACTCCTGTAGCGCAATCATCATTGGTGTCGAGAACTCCGTCGTTATCATCATCAAGGTCGCAAGCATCTCCTTCATGGCTTCCTGTGGCTTCATAAATAGCATCGTAGTTATTTTGGTTTTGGTTCGCGTCGAATTGACAATTATCTGAGGCATCGGAAATTCCATCGTTATCATCATCCGCGTCTTCTGATGAATCTTTACAACCATCGCCATCGTTATCGGTTGCTGACGTAGAAATCCAACCTAAGGCTCCAGCAGAACACGAATCGTTGCTGTCGTAAACACCATCGTTGTCATCATCCATGTCTTCAGATGAATCTTTACATCCATCAGAATCATAATCGGTTGAGGGAGAAGAAACCCAATTCGTGTTTCCATTTGGACAGGAATCAAGTGAATCATCGATACCGTCACCATCACTGTCGATGCCATTCCCTGAAGTTGCAAAATTACCATACCTAAGATCGCTATTGGTGCCGTCATAGTAGGTCACATGCAGGTTATCGTTCGAATCAATCGCTAAGGATGGCCACTTGCCGATTTGACTACTATTACCTGTAGCACTATTATCGAGCGAGACCGGTGTGCTCCAACCATTTGTGGTGCCATCGAAAAACATATACTCAAGATTGAAATTGGTCCAGTCAAAGTAGGTCACGTGCAGGTGATCATTGGAATCAATCGCTAAGGAGGAGTACATGCCACCATTACCTGTGCTGTCGATTGTTAAAGGTATGCTCCAACCATTTGTGCCATCATAAGACATGTACTCAAGATTGTAATTGGTGGCGTCAAGATAGGTCACGTGCAGGGTATCATTGGAATCAATCGCTAATGATGACATCTCGCCGACGTCATCTGTACTGTCGAGTGAGATCGGTGTGCTCCATGAAGAGCCATCATAGGTCATGTACTCAAGATTCCAATTGCTGTTGTCATAATAGGTCACGTGCAGGTTATCGTTCGAATCAATCGCTAATGAGGAGTACATGCCGACGACATCTGTGCTGTCGAGCGTTAAAGGTGTGCTCCAAGAGGATGCGGAGGCATCGTAGGTCATGTACTCAAGATTGTAATTGGTGGCGTCAAGATAGGTCACGTGCAGGTCATTGTTCGAATCAATCGCTAAGGAGGACTCTTGACCGACGTTATTTGTGCTGTCGAGCGTCTGCGGAGTGCTCCAACCATTGCTTGCGCCATCGTAGGTCATGTACTCAAGATTGTCATTGGTGTCGTCAAAGTAGGTCACGTGCAGGTTATCGTACGAATCAATCGCTAATGAGGAGTCTTGGCCGACGATACCTGTGCTGTCGAGTGTTGCAGGTGAGTTCCAAGAAAAGCCATCGTAGGTCAAATACTCAAGATTGTAATTGGTTACGTCAAGGTAGGTCACATGCAGGTTACCGTTCGAATCAATCGCTAATGAGGAAGACATGCCGACGTTATCTGTGCTGTCGAGCGTTGAAAATGTCCATGGTGAGGCTGCAAATTCCCCATACCTAAGATCGCCATTGGTCTCGTCAAAGTAAGTCACGCGCAGGTTATCGTTCGAATCAATTGCTAATGAGGACATCAGGCCGATAATACTACTATTACCTGTAGTACTATTATCGAGTGAGACCGGTGTGCTCCAAGAAAAAGTAGAATCATCATAGGACATATACTCAAGATTGCCATTGCTCCAGTCATAGTAGGTTACATACAGGTTATCGTTCGAATCAATCGCTAATGAGGACATAAAGCCAACTTGATCTATGCTGTCGATTGTTGCAGCTGAGTTCCAAGAGGAAGCAGCGTCCACATAGGTTATGTACTTAAGATTGTAATTGCTGGCATCACGGTAGGTCACATGCAGGTTATCGTTCGAATCAATCGCTAATGAGGGCTCCCAGCCAACGTTACCGCTTTCGTCAAGTTTGATGGAATTGCTCCATCCTCCTGTTTGCCCATTGAAAGCCATGTACAATAGATTTTCATTAGTTGTGTCCATGTAGGCCACGTGCAGATTATCGTTGGAATCAATCGCTAATGAGGAATAATAGCCGACGTTACTTGTGCTGGAGAGCGTCTGCGGAGTGCTCCAAGAAGAACCATAATAATTCATATACTCAAGATCGCCATTGGTCCCGTCATAGTAGGTCACGTGCAGGTTATCGTTCGAATCAATCGCTAATGAGGAGTGAAGGCCGACGTCATCTGTACTGTTGTCGATCGTTAAAGATGTGCTCCAAGAGGATGCGGAGGCATCGTAGGTCATGTACTCAAGATTGGCATAGGTGGCGTCAACATAGGTCACGTGCAGGTTATCGTTCGAATCAATCGCTAATGAGGAATAACGGCCGACGTCACCTGTGCTGTCGAGTGTTAAAGGTATGCTCCAACCATTTGTGTCATCATAAGACATATACTCAAAATTGTGATTGGTGCCGTCAAAGTAGGTCACGTGCAGGTTATCGTTCGAATCAATCGCTAATGAGGAATCCTCGCCGACGTCACCTGAGCTGTCGAGCGTTGAAAACGTCCAATCCCCAGATGGAATACCAGCCCGGCCAGAAACTGAGAAGGCATCTTCGCCATCTGATTCCGGCGTGAAAATCGTCGTATTCACATCATTTGTCACGGTGAGTGCGACAGTTTGTGCAAGCAAAAAGGCAATACAAAAATACACAGAAACTTTGTTCATACGCTTACGCCAAGCAGTAGCGGTATATATTGATTACAATGGAATACATGATTTTCAAAATTGCTTTGCGTTTTCTCTCGCTGTTGAATCCCATGGCTCAACACGTTCGATTTGCCGCACTTCAAGAGTTTGGAGATTGAAGGCTGTAAGGAATGCTGGTTTGTTTTCATCATGAAATACACAGGTATCTAACCCTATACTTGCCGAACGACCATCGACTGTTGCTATCTTTGAAAACCATGGTTTCCCCCAACCTTCGGGGCCCATCGAATGGTTCAGCGTCATTGTGGGTGTGTGCCCAAAGAGTACTGTCCGGTGATCATCGATGGGTTTTGTAGCTGAATGAAACGGTCTTCGAATCCACAAATGAACACTTTCGTCCTGGTCCTCAAGTTCTTGTCGCGGGTCATATCCTGCATGAACCAAACGCCATTGGTCAAGAATTATATGCGAGGGGAGGCGTTGCATCCATTCTTTATCATCTTCCACCTGAAGTATGAGTTGTTCTGAATCCTCTCGTCCAAATTCATCGGTATAATCACGAATATAGGATGCTGTCGTGGCATCTCCCCCATTATACAACCACATTTGCATATCACTGTCTGGCTTTTTGATTGATTCAAGTTTAAATCCATTCACCATCATGTCTTCATGATTTCCTTTGACACATTGAATACGCGGGTCACAACGAGCGATTCTAACCACATCAAAACTATCGGGCCCACGGTCAATTAAATCTCCAAGTAATACCACTCGGTCATCCATCGATAATTCACATTGGTCCAGCAATGCTTCAAGCGTCACTGAGAAACCATGAACATCCCCAATCGCCCAGACATTGTGACCGTTATCAAGCGCATTTTGCAGGTCCTTTTCAATGTCTTTTCGTCGCATTTTACTTACCATAAAATTAATCATTCTACACTACTTAAAGGAACGAAGAAACGAGGTGCTGAACCACAAAAAAGGAACTCTGAAACAACCAATGTCGGGTTGGCAATGCTTATGATGGGCGTGCAAGTGGAAGGATTGCGAAAGCACCCATTTGGGCGTGTAGATCAGTTGGAAGATCGCTACCTTGGCATGGTAGAG
>Ga0302122_10000172_pt1 | contig 36042 bp, 24 predicted proteins | sample CB21_SCM_MG_FD_203115 | JGI IMG/M metagenome (GOLD analysis project Ga0302122, IMG submission 203115) | Marine microbial communities from Western Arctic Ocean, Canada - CB21_SCM | ecosystem: Environmental > Aquatic > Marine > Oceanic | place: Canada: Western Arctic Ocean | collected 2017-09-28 | reverse complement strand
AGTTGATTGACCGATGCTACTGTAACACAGCCCAAATGCGGCAGTAGCACAGCAGTAGCACAGCTTGGTCTCTGCCATTAAAATGAGTCGCACTGCCACGCTGCGCAAAGTGCTGGGTGAGGACTGGACGCTGCAGTTCGTTCCAGCTGATGGCGACTGTTTCTTTGCAGGCGTGTCTAAAGCATTGGGCGGCGAGCCTACGACGCAGCAGCTGCGCGACGACGTCGCCGATGCGTGTGACGACGATACGTTGGACTCGCTGCGCGCGACACGTGCTGCAGGGCTCCCGGAGTACGATTACATTGATGACTGCGACGACCTGGACGCGCTGCGCGATCGATTACGTGTACCCGGTGGCAAGGCGCGATGCATATGGGCGGACGACTTCGCCATCCGAACCATCGCTGCGATCCAATGCGTCGGCATCGCGATCCTCGACGAGTCGGCGCGCGGTGCGGGGCGTTTCGTCGCCATCGGCGCTGGCGCTGCTCAGGTGATCGTATTGCAGCGAACGCGCCGCCAGCACTACAACCTGGTCGTCCGGCGTGACCAGACGACGTTCGCCCCGGCGGCTATTAGCGCGCACTGGCCCGCTTTTGCTCGGGATGCTGTCGCCGACGCGCGGCGCGCGAAGAGAGCGCGGACGGAGAAGTAACCTGTTGTTTTGTGAACTCTGCATCTCTCCAGAATTTCCCACGAGGCCTGTATAGACGCGTGGGTGAAGTCTTGACGCGACCACAAACGTACGGGTATGGAAACTCGCATTGCTTGTCCCCAACTTTCACTCTCAACTTAGTAGCGCAAACGTGCTTACCTGTGTTTTTTAGGTCCGCGCGTAAAAGGCACTCGCCCCGCTCGAGACCTCTTGAGCGCCGCGGGCGACGACGCCCTCTCGAATCCCGATATCTCGTACCCTGGGTTAAATTGGGAAACAGCGCCGCCGCGGCGCGGGGGCGCCCGCACCCTTGGCGCAGTATGCTACCAGCACGCGCGCCAGCCTGCACAAGGAGGACCGCAAAACCGTGGCCAAACACACGCGCGCGCGTCCACGACGAGTCGAGGTCGAGAACCGCAAGCCAATGTTTCATCTCTACATGCACGAATATGGGCGCGGTCGCGAACAACAATATCTTCAAGGACCTGGAAGGGGTGATCGGCGCGAAGATGCGTGATCTGGCCGACGCGCTCGCCAAGGAGCACGCCTCCGCCGCGCCGCCGCCCGTCGCGTCGTCGACGTCGTCGTCCTCGCACTCCGACGGCTGCGTCATCGCCTGAAGAACCCCCTGCTAAGCATGTACACGTGTCACATTATTACAGCTAGCTATTCCGGCGCCTTCCCATAGGGAAAGTAAGGGTCGTCGAGCATCGCGCCAAGATAGGGATTGGGCTCGAGCGCTTCTCGGCACCGGGCCGCGTCGACGAGGTACTTCGCAGTCGCACCTGGGGAGTCATGGGTTGTATCAGCCGATATCTTCACGGTCGGGTCGAGGTTGAGAAAGTCCAGGACGGACCGGAGCGCCCGATCCTGCCGCGGCGAGCCGTCTTTGATAGATTCATAGGGCAGCCACAGCGCGCGCGTCCGCGTGCCGAGCGTGGCGCACTCGCCGTGGAACTGGCGCACGTGCTCGAGGGTCTCGTTCGCGACGTGGGCGAGGTTGTCCCGCGAGCAGTCGAGGGGCACCGTGAAGTCGGCCCCGCGCGCGGCGGCCTCGACGAGCACGGACGCCCACGCCTCGCGGTCGACGAGTTTGGGCAGCGCCCGCTTCAACTTCTCGGGCTCGCCGAGCACGTGGGCGACGCGCGTCGACGCCTGCTCCGTTTTCCCTCCCAGCTCGGCCCGGAATTTGGCGACTGCTTCTGTCGTGACGCCGTGCACCACTTCGTCTCGTCTGAGCGGGTCACCCTCGCCGCCGCTCAGCAGAGTCCACACCCGGAGAGCCGTCGCGCGCACTTCGCCGGCCAGCTCGACCTGCTTCGATTTACGCGCCCGCGAGACCTCCCAGGCGAGCCCGTTCAGGCGGGCCAGGCAGATCACGCGCACGCCCTCCTTCCGCCACATCGCCGCAAGTGCCGGTGTGGAGGCATTGTCGTAGACCGGCGTCGGCTGGTACTTACGCGACGCCGGGTCCCAGACGAGACTCTTGGCCGTCTTGAAGCCGACGGCGCGCGGCCGGCCGCGGTGGTGCGGCGTGTGGCGGCGCGCGACCGCCTCCGTCTTGCGCATCAGCGCGTCGATGCGCTCCGCCACCGTCGCGTTCGGCAGCTCGGCCTTGAGCTTCGAGTCGTTACCCTCCATTAATACATAAACGATGCCGGGGCGGTAGCTCTTGAGCATGGAGCAGAGCATCTTGCTGCCGACGCGCGGCGCCATCATCGCGATCACAAAGCGCGTCGGATGCCTGAGTGTCGCCTCCCTCGCGGCCCGCTTGTCGCCGCTCGTCAATTCGACCACGTCGTCCGGCGCGACGGGACCGTAGGACGCGAGCTCGGGCACGCTGTGCGTGCGTACCGCCAGGAGCGCGAGGAGGCCGCCGCCGAGGCGCATCGCTGCCCGCTCACGGCGCTGTGGCGCATCGAGGCATTTCCAATGCGTTGCACCGCACAGTTTTTGTAATGCGGCACGCTAAATGGCTCTTGCGGCTGCCGCATTTTTTATGTAAATCGTGCGGGTGCCAACGGGTCCTAGCACCGTCACAGACTATTTACGGGTGTGGTGTAACCGCCCCCGACGCCGCCGGCGCAAAACCAAACTACACAAAGGTTACCCCTCGGCCAGCGCCACCTCGGGCGCGGCCTCCGGCACGGCCGCCCGCGACGGCTCGCCGACCGTCGTCGACAGGAAGAGCGACGTGTTCTGGCACCGCGCGAACCGCGGCGGCTTTTCGGAACTCGAGACCACCACCGTGACGTTGTGGATGCCCATCTTGATGTGGCCCATGCCATACGTGAACTTCGACAGCTCGAGGTCGCCGGCCTCCGTCTTGCCCGCCCGCGGCATGGCCACCTCCTGGCCCAGGACGACCGAGCCGTCGAGCCAGATCTCCACGTCCAACTTCGCGGCCGACGTCTTCCTCGTCATCTCCTCGGAAAAGCGCCACTCGAGTATTTCAGAAGTAGAGAGCCGCTCGCGCGCGGGGCGCAGGATCTCGAACTTCATCGGCTTGGGTGGTAATGAATGGAAGCGCTGGAGCGAGAAGTCGTGCGGCGTCCGTAGGACGTAGAGGGCCGCCGGCACGAACCACACGCACGTCATCACTACTATTGACACTACTCCCAACAACCTCTCCCGCAGATCGCCCGCGTAGTCCACAAACCCGTCGTCCTGCGCCTTCTTCTTCCTGGCCACGGTCTTCTTCTTCGGCACTTCAGGCTTGCGCCGGCGCACCGCCGGCGGCGGCGGGGCCTCCTCCGGCGCGTCGTCGTTCTCAAAACCCCGGAAGACGTTCTCGCCGGCCTCCTTCCGCTGCGCCTCCCGCTTCCGGCGCGCGTTCGCGCGTGCCGTCTCCGGCGACACGGCGCCGTGGCCCCGTTTACTCTTGACGACGCGCATGCCGTCGTCGCTCCGGGGCATGGCGCGTGGCGCGGCCTCACTAATGCCGGGCCACTCCTCGACGTGGGGCGAGAAGCTCACGCGCTTTTTGGGCGACGGCGTCGGCGGCGCCTTGGGCGGCGTCACGTCGCGCACGCCGGGCCACGAGTCGTCACTCATCCGCTCGGGCGTCGCCGGCGGCGCGCTCGACGCGGCGATGGCCCTTATCCGCTCCGGCGACGCGGGCGCCGCGTTCCGCCAGGCCGCCCGGCGCTCGAGCGGCTGGGACGGCGCGCGCGGCGGCGGCGCGTGCGTGGGTTGGACCGGCCGCGGGATGGTCCGGGCCTCGAGCGGGCTTCCGGAGGGCCGGTCGTGGAAGCCGAGCATGCGGAGCTGCATGCCCGCCGCGTCCGGCTCGTGCGCCGGCTTCTCCCGGACTTTGTCGTTCGTGGCCCAGGACGGCGGCGGGTGCGGCGCCGCCGCTTTCGGGGGCGCCCGCTTGGCCTCGAGCGCGGCGAGCTGCGCCTCCTGCGTCGCGTTGAGCGCGCCGCTCGCTTGCAGTTTCGACAGGAAGGCGTGCATCTTCCGCTCGCCCGCCTTGAGCTCCTGCGGCGGCGGCGGTGCGTCGAGGGCCGGGTAGTCGCCGTCGGGCGGCGCGTCAGGTGTCGCGGCGGCGGCGTCCTCTTGCTCGGGCAGCGCTTCATTCTTCGCCGCTGCGTCGGCGTCGTCAAGCAGCTCTTGCTCGGGCAGCGCTTCGGGTTTCGCCGCCGCGTCATCGTCCTGCTTCGGCAGCTCTGGCTCGGGCAGCGCTTCGGCTTTCGCCGCCGCGTCGTCCTGCTTCGGCAGCTCTTGCGCGGGCAGCGCTTCATCGTCGTCCAGCTTCGGCAGGGCCGGTGGTTTGTGTATGGCCTCGGCCGCCGTCGCGGCGCTGCGCGGCGACGCGCACGTCTTGGCCTCCTCCATGCGTGCGTCGCGCAGCGGTCTCTTATTGTTTCGTGTGCACCACACGAGCTGTCTCTTTTGCTCGTCCGATGGGCAGCCTCAAAAACACGCGGCGAGCAGTGGTCTCGTATTGTTTTGCTTCCGCCACAGCTGGCTTGCGTTTTATTGCTTTGCGGATGTCGTCGAGGGAGCTCGCGACACGCGGAGGCGAATTTGAGAAAAGGACCCGCACGAGAAGTCCGTTATCGCCCCACGAAAAGTCGAGAGCCGAGCGGACGGGCGTATCAGAGAAAGACAGACAATACATTACCAACAAAACCCGCGGCGGAGACCCGTCACGTCGCGCCCGGCTCGTTCTCCTCGCCCTCGTGGTGGCACCACGCCCGGAGCGTCAGCAGCACGAGGTGGTCGACGGGCACGGCGGACGCCTCCTCGTCGATGGGCGCGGCCGCGATGCGCCGGTCGAGTTGCAGGCCGTGCGCGGACGCCTCCGCGACGACGGTCGTGACGCGTCCGGCGAGCGCGTCGATTGGTGCGGCGTCGTCGTTTAGAGAGTCGAGCGTGCAGCGCACGGTCCGGAGCCAGTCGCGCCGCGCCGCGCGGTCCGCGGCCAATGTATCATCCTCGGCCAGGTCGACCTCCATAAGCACGACGTCCAGCGGGCAGCCCTCGTCCAGCGCGCAGCCATCGCGGAAAGCCGCCACGGCCGCGGCGACGAACTCCTCCAGCGGTGCGACACTGGCCTCTGCTCGATATTGCGCATAGGTGTCCACAAGTGCTTTGGCCGTGACGCCGAGGTTCAGGGTCGGCCTGAGAGCTGTGCTATATCGCAAGAGCAGTAGCACGATGACTTTGCGATGCAGCATCGCTCCGAGCTGCGATAAGTTGAATCGGTGCACCTGCTCAAGCCGGTTGAGCCGGCGTGCGTGCGGGTGTCTTAGAGGCTAGCGCGAGGGTTTTAGTAGCGCGCCCCCTCGAAGCCGCCGGCCTTTGGGCATTGTAGTTACGGCGCGGGTTTAAAAAAACGGGTTTTTGCTGCCACTTCGCAGCTCGTGCTGGCCGCCCTCGCGCCGCAGCGGTGCTACATAATTTGCCACAGCACGACACGGCCAGCGGGAACCATTGCTGCAGCATGCATTCACGAATAGCTGTCGTGACGGGCAGTAACAAAGGCATTGGAAAGGAGGTGGCCAAACAGCTCCTCACGACGTGTACAGTGGTAGTGCTGGCCTGCAGGAACAAGCAGCTTGGAGAGGTTGCGGTCAAGCAGCTCAATTCCCCGAAAGCGCGATTCATGCAATGCGACATATCGGACGGGGCCTCGATCGCATCCTTCGCTGACGCGTTCTCTACGGAGTTCGGCGCGCTCGACGTCTTGGTGAACAACGCGGGAATAGCGTTCAAAGGCGCCGACCCCACGCCCTTCGAGGGCCAGACGGGGCCCACTCTGAAGACGAACTACAAAGGCACCGTCGCGCTCACCGAGCGGCTGCTGCCTCTTCTCGAACAATCGTCGAACGGCCATCTCGTGAACGTCGCGTCGATGGCGGGGAAACTAGGCCAGGTCTCCGCCGAGCGCCAGGCACAGTTTACCTCACCGACGTTGACGACGGACGGTTTAACGGGCCTCGCCGACGCGTTTGCCGCGGACGTTGCCGCCGGAAACCATAAGGCGAACGGTTGGGGCAACAGCAACTACGACTTCTCGAAGCTGTGCGTGATCGCCTACACGAAGCTGCTCGCGCGGCGATACGCCAACACCGCTCTAAACGTCAACTGCTGCTGCCCGGGATACTGTCGGACAGATATGGCGTCGAACCGCGGCCCTCGACCGCCGGAAGTCGGCGCGCGGAACGCGGTCATGCTCGCGGACCCGGCGTGCACGCTCAACGGGGAGTTCATCTAGGACGAGGCCGTATCTAGATGGTAATAAGCCTTGGGTTATTTATCATGATGATTTATTTATTTAAGTTGTCACAAATTTAGGAGCCGAGACAAAAGAGGGGGACAAAAGAGGAGGAACAAAAGACGGGCGCATCACGCATAGCCCGCGAGCGCCATGAGCGCCCGCCCGGCGGCCTCGTCGGTGGTGTCTTCGAAGAACAGCTTGCGCGGTGGTGAGGTCGCTTGGGCCTGGCCACCGCCCGGGTACTTCGAGCCGCGCGGTAGGTGGCGCGGCGGGCGCCGCTCGCGCTGGCCGCGTCGAGTCGGCACGACCGGTGCGTGATGCGCGAACGGCGCGACTGGCGCGTGCGCAAACGGCGCGACCGGCATGCGGCGCGCCGCGGGCTTCCGGCGCGGCGCGAACGGCGCGACCGGCGTGTGGTGCGCCGCGTCGGGCGTCGTGAACGAGGTCATCGCCGTGGGTAGCAGCTTCGCGGGCGTCGCCGGCGCGCGCGTCGGCTCCCAGGCGCGAGGCACCAGCGGGACCAAGTCTTCGATCGATCGCGGCACGACGCGCACGAGCCCCGGCGTGATGGCGTCGGACAGGCCCCATACCATGGTCGGCGCCATCGATGGAGTGGTGGCTCGTGACCGGACCAGCACTGGTCGTGCCAGTGCCACAAGCTTCGTCGCTCCGGCGCACGCTGGGGAAATGGGGCGGTACCCCGTACGGTGCTCGCGCGTCGGTGTCTGGAACATCGCGTCCGTTCTTCGCGGCTGCGGATGCTCTGTGCAAAAAGTGACCCGGCCAGATTTGGATCCCCGCGAATTCCCATCGTCGGCCTGCAGGGACCCACTGCTGCTGGGGCCGCCCCTTCGCCTTCGGGACCAATACCGCCCGGTCATATGCATATTACCCTAACGTGCGGGTTTCCTCCCAGACAGCCATCCTCTTTAAAGCTTTGCTTAGCCTTGGCATGCGCACGCAAGACAGGTGGCAATTGATGCAGTCGGCAATTGATGCTGCTGTAGGCGTTGTAAGCTATTGCTAGCATCAATGCCCACTCGTGCCGCAGCGCTACTCATGTTTGCGCAAATTTGCGGAGCACTGCGCCCGCTCACGAGGTGCACCGGCCGACGCCAGCTTGCGCGACGCGCCGAATCGATCGCGTCCGAAACGGAGGCCGTCGAATACGTCGTCAAGCGATCGCGCTTCGTTGCGCACGCGGCACCAGCAGCCTCATTCGACGAGGCCGAGAGCTTTCTAGCAAGGCATCGCGACGACAAAGTCAGGCATAACTGCTGGGCGTGGGTAGGAGCCACATCAGCGCGCATGAGCGACGACGGCGAGCCGACCGGCACGGCGGCGGCGCCAATCCGCGGCGCGATCGAGGGCGCGGGTTTCTTCGACACTGTCGTGATCGTGAGTCGCTACAAGCCCTCGACGGCGCCCAAACTCGGCGCGGGAGGCTTGATCCGGGCCTACGGCCAGGCCGCGCGGGACTGCTTGAAAACTGCCGTCGCCGCGCCGGCCGCGCCGCCACGAATAGCCATAGACCTCGTCGTCTCGCCGGAGGCGTACGGCGGCGTGCGGGGGATACTTTCGTCGTGGGCGCACCGCGGCGTGCTGGTCGCGAGCGAGGAATACCGCGATGATGGTGTCGCGCTCGTGGAAGTGCAACTCGACGACGCCGAGGTGCGCGCGCCGTTCCTGCGCGCGGCCGAGGCCGCGGGGGCATCGCTCCACGAGGAGGGGGGGTCATAACAGAAATAGAGTTTTGTTCTTGGTAGTAGTAATGCGGGGGACCCTAGGACTGCGTGCACTCCTGCGTCCCCTCCGTGGGCACCCCCGCCTCGGCGGCGGGCGACGCGGGGAGCTTGGCGGCCGAGAGCTTGATTGATGGCGACGGCCCGGGCGGCGCGTTCTCGTCCACGCCGGCCGCCTCCGTAGCAACGGGGACGGGCGACGCCGCGAGCCGCGCCTGCGAGGCCTTGAGCTGCTTGACCTCGAGCATGAGGTCCAGGTTCTCCTGCTCGAGGAACTCGATCTTGTCGTGCAGGGCGTCCGTGCCGTTGAGGGCCCGCCGCCCGCCGGGCGTGCGGATCTTGGACATGCTCTGCTCGGCGCGCGCCGCCCGGGCCTCGAGGCACGCCGCCTTTTCCGTCGCCGCGCGGCAGGCCGCGTCGCTCGCCGCGCAGCGCGCGGCCAGCGCCGTGTCCTCCGCGGCCTCTTTGGGCGACGCCGAGGCCTCCGTTAATGAAGCGACGCGTGCTTTCAACTCCCGAGCCTCAGCTAAAGCGGCCTCCTTGTCCGTCCGCAGCTTCTGGATCTGCGCGAAGATGGCCGTCGTCATCTTAACCTTCTCCAGGCGCGCGATGCGCTCGTCCTTGGACCGCACGACTTGAAGGTGCGCCGCACTCGCGTCCCGGGCCTGTTCCTCGGCCCTCTTCGCGAGCGCGTCCCGCTCGGCCTCGGCCTCGCCGCCCACCTCGCGCTCCACCTCCAGCTGCCGCCGTAATTCAGCAATGGTGGCGTCGGCCTCCTCGCTGGATTCGGCCTCGCAGGCCCGCGCCTCGGCGGCGTCGCGCGCCTGCTGCCGCTCGCGCTCGATTTGCGTCCGCAGCTCGCCGACCTCGCCTTGCAGCGCGTCGCGCTCGCCCCGCACGCCGTCGCTATTGGACCGCTCCTCGTCGCGCTCGGCCTCAACCTCGGCGCGCGCCGCCTCGGCGATGGACGCGGCCTCCTCCGCCCGGGCGACCTGGGCCCTGGCCGCGTCGCCCTCCTCCCGGGCCCGCCTTAACACGGCCTCGTGCTCGGCCGCCGCGCACTGGTGCGCCGCCGTCGCCGCCTCGGCCGCACTAGCCAGCTGCGCGTCGGCCTCCCGCCGCGCCTCCGCCGCGGCGTCGACCTTGGCCTGGAGCGCCTCGATGGTCGCCTGGCTCTCGGCGTCCCGCGTGAGTTTCGCGTTCTCCCGGTCGGCCGCGAGCTCCTCCTGGAGCGCCGCGAGGGCGGCCTTGGCGTCCGTCCGCGCCGCTTCCGCCTCGGCGAGCTGCGTTTTAACAGCCTCGTGCTCGGCCTCCGCCTCTCTCCGCCCCTCCTCGACCTCGTCCGACGCGGCGTCGGCCGCCTGGAGCGCCTCCGCCGCGGCTTCGACCTTGGCCTGGAGCGCCTCGATGGTAGACTGGCTCTCGGCGTCCCGCTCGGCCGCGAGCTCCGCCCGCAAGGCGTCGAGGGCGGCCTCCGAGGCCGCCTTTTCTCCGTCGAGCTGCGCGCGCACGGCCGCGAGCGCCTCGGTGGCCTCGGTGGCCTCGGTGGCCTCGACCGCCACGGCCGCTTCCGCGCCCGCCGCCTCAGCCTCCCGGCGCGCCTCGGCCGCCGCTTGGGTCAGCGTGTCCACCTCTGCGGCGTGGGCCTCGGCGCCCGCGCCGGCGTGGGCCGCGACCTCCGCCCGCGCGGCCTCCGCCTGGGCGAGGCGCTCCTTCAAGGCCTCGGCCTCGGCCTCGGCCTTGGTGCGCTCGCCCTCGACCTCCTCCGCGACCTCCTTCTCCACCTCCAGCTGCTTGCGCAGCTCGGAGACGGTCTCGTCCGCGTCGCTACTGACCGCGAGCGTCTCCTCGGCGGCCCGCCGGAGCCGCGCGCGCACGGCCGCCTCGAGGTCGTCCGGCGCCGGCGCGTCGAGCGCGGGCAGGCCCCGGGCCTCGGCCGCGCGGTCGTCCTCGAGGCAGGCCTCGAGCACGCCGTCGCCGACCGGCGGCGGCGGCGCGGCCTCCTCTTCCTCCGCGAGGGCCGGCGCCGCGGCCGCGCGCTTGGCGCGCATCTCGGCGAAGGACGGGATCGCGGGCAGGTTCGAGTCCTCCTCCTTGAAGCCCCGCGCGCCGACGGCGCACGTCGCGCGCCGCCGCCTCCGGGGCTTGCTCGCGGCCGCGCTCGTGCCGCCGACGCAGATCATCTTCGTGAGCTCCGTCATCTTCGACGCCCGCTGGGCCAAATCGGCCTCGAGCTTCTCGTTGCGCTCCAGGAGCTCGTGGAGCTCCTCCGTCTTGCCCGAGGCCGCCGCCTCGTCGGCGGCCTCCTGCTTCGCCAACAACTCCGCGAGCTGGCGCTTGACCCGCCGTAATTGCGAGGCGTCGTCCAGGATCTCGTGGACGACGGGCTTCAGGGTCACGCGGGCCGCCCTAGAACCGAACTGCAAGGTAGACCGCGTCTCCTCCACGTAGTTGCAGGACGGCGCCACGCAGCACACCATGGCCAGCTGGGCCTTGCCGCTCAGCGTCGGTTGCAATAGACGCGTCAACCGCGAATCTCTAAAGTTCACGAAGTTCTCCTTGCCCTTCTCCCCGAGCTGCTGGACCACCCGCGACAACGTCAACAAACTCTGGTTGATCTTCCCGCCCTCCTTCTGGCGCATGCCCGTGGCGCCCGTCAGCCGCACGGACTCGGAGCCGGCCAGGTCAACTAATGAAAGCGCCCCCACGAGCACGCCGTGGTCCTCGGCGCACTCGCGCGGCCGCGACTCGACCACGATCCGGAAGACCGTGTGACTTCTCGAACTCCGCTCGTTCATGGCCGTGCTCCCGATGGCCCGGCGCTTCTCGCCCTGCACCAAGGCGTCCGCCACGTCGTGCGGCTGCGTGACCACGATCTCCTGCGCGCCCTCGACGTACACGCCCGTCTCGGGGTGCTCCCGGATGTGCACCTCGCCCGTGCCGTCCTCGGCCAGCAAGTCGCGCAGCTGCTCGTTATAAACTTCGAGGTACGACACCCGCAACAAAAAGTCCGTGTCGTTCCGCGCCTCGATCGTCGCGAAGATGTGCTCCGCGGCGAGGTGCATCAGGCCCGGCGTCGTGGCGCCGTACTGGTCCCCGCCCTGCATCGTGAAGGTCTTGCCACTGGACGTCTGGCCGTAGGCGAAGATCGTGCCGTTCACGCCCTTGAGCGCGCCGTCGACCAGCTCGCGGCACACGCCCTCGTAGACGTCGCGCGTGTCGCTTTGTTCGCCGTAGACGGCGTCGTAGCGGAAGGCCGTCCGCCCCACCACCTGCTCGGCGTCGTTCTGGTAGACGTTCTCGTCCTCGATGCGCCACGCCTCCGTGCCCTCCGTACTGCGCAGCGGCCTTACTCTTATGGCGACGCGCAGCTTCGTTTCGGCCATTTTGGTCTCCATAGTGGCGTTTGCTGCTTAACTGCGTAAAAACGTTTTAGCCGTGCGTGCGCAAACGGCGGCGCTTCAGGCGGCACCACGTAATAGGCGCTGCGCAACGTATGTACTGGTGCGCGCAGAGTGCTCCGCAGCACTCAACTCGACCGCTGAGGCCTGTGTAGCCCGTGTTTGCCGCCGCCTCGGTGAAAAACGGCTAAACCCGAATTGAAATCAGTTTCCGATTGGACCTGTAGACTTAACTGTAGACGCCTCTGAGACTCCATAGAGGGAGGAGTTGGAGCCCTGGGTGCCCCCCTAACTCAGCAGCTTGTCGCACGGGTTTCTCGCTGCGCACAATCCAAAACGCGCTTACGAGGCTTATTTGTGCATCAATTGGTGCACGGAAATATATTGCTACCGCATCGCATAGCTACGCGAACCGGAACGGCCCTGGCAACCCGTGCGTGCAGCTGTGGTAAAGCAGTACACAAAACGCCCAGGGATGGCCTCGTTTCATTCGCCGCTGCAGCCGCTGAGCAACGGAGCAACTAGTAGTATAGCTGCGGACGAAGAGCTCTTGTACACGTTGGAGAACGTGCAAATCACGGCGGCGCCGCAGGAAGGTGACGGCACGCTGTGGGGCGCGGGCCGGCTGCGTGTGACGAGCAGGCGCGTGCTCTGGGAGCAGCCCGCGAACGGCTTTGAGTTGGAGGCGAAGCACGTGGGCCTGCACGCCGTGACGCGCGACGCCCAAACGTTCCCGGAGCCGTGCCTCTACCTGCAACTGCTGCTCGGCGACGCCGCGGACGACGACGCCGTCTCAGAGCTCTTCGTGGTGCCGGCCGACGCGGCGGCGCTCGAGCCCCTCTTCGACGCGCTCTCGCGCGCGGCCGAAATGAATCCGGACTCCGACGAATCGGACGGCGACGACGACGGCATGATCGGCCTGGCCGGCGACGACGAGCCCGACGCCGACGCCATGCTGCGGCGCTTCGACGCCATGCTCGCCGACTCGGCGCCGCCGCAAGCGCTCCCCGGTTTCGCGGTCACCGCGGGCCAGTTCGATGACGCGGCGGACGACGACGGGGGCGGGTTCGACGACCTGTAAAATCCTCATTTGGCTTCTCCATAAACTGCCGTGCGGGTTGCGTGCGGGGTTGGGCTCGAACCAAATTGCCAAAAAGCCGTCGGTGCTGGCGGCCTCTGTCGCCCGTAACTTATAGGCTCTGAACGACGTTCATATCCTACGCATTTGTTGGCGACAGCCGGTAAACGGCCGCTTACGGGGTTAGCGCTGCGCCCTCACAATCTCTCAGATTGCCTGTGTGTGCAGAGCCAGTACACCGCGGCGCGCCGCATAGCATATGGCGGACCAAGCCAGTAAGGGTGAAACCGACGACGAGGACTGGGCCGTCGTCGTCGAGCGCCGCCCGCGCGCGAACTCGAACGTGTCCAACGCCTCGGCCGCGTCCGACGACGTGGGCGGGGACCGGACGAAGGCCTCGCTCCGCAACGAGCGGCGGCGGCGGCGCCGCGCGGCGGCGGCGGCGGCGGCCGAAGACGAAACCACCGAGACCGCGACGCCGGCGGCCGTCGAGGCCGCGGCCAAGGCGCAGCTGCGGGGCGTCGAGAAGCGTTTGAAGAGCATCCGCGGCTTGGCCGCGAAGGGAACGCTAGACGCGGCGGAGCAACAGAAGCTCGCGCGGCGCGACGGCCTCGAGGCCGCGCGGGCGGCGCTCGCGGCCGTCCTCGCCGGCTTCGCCCGGACGCGCGCCGCCGCGGACGCCGTCATGGGGCAGCTGGACGACGTCCAGGTCGACGACGCCTACGAATGCGCGTGCTGCTGCGAGGTCTTGGAACTCCCGGTCAAGCTCCCGTGTGGGCACGAGTTCTGCCGGGAATGTACTGCCTTGGTGGCGTCGCGCGCGAAGCGGCCGTCGGACGTCGTGTGCCCGCTATGCCGGGCGCCGTTCTTCGACGGCGCGGCGCGGAAGTGCACCGTCGTCGTCGCGGAGAAGACCCGAAGGAGGCTCAAGCGCTTCGCGGGCCAGTGCCACTGCGGAACCAAGCTGCCCCTGGCGGGGCTCCGCGACCACCTCCGCACGTGCGGCGCCGCGGCCGTCTACTTCGCGCCGCGGTCCAAGCTGGGCCACGAGCTGTGCCCGGCGCCCGACTTCTCCGGCGGCGGGGCCGCGCCGCTCGCGTCGTCGCCGACCGAGTCTTCGCTGCTCGCGGACGCGCTGCTCCGGCGGTTCCGCCACGTGGCGCCCGAGCGGCCCGAGCGGCCGGCGCCGGCGCTCGAGCCGGCCCTGGAGGCGACTCCCGAGCCGCGGCGACGTCGGCAGCGTTGGCGGCGGCTCGAGGAAGCGAATCCCAAGCCGGAGCCGGAGGCCGTGCCACGGACGCCCGAGGCGCGGCCCGCGTGGGGCGCCGCGCCCGCGGCGGCGCCGCCCGCGGCCAACCTCCGCGCTCTCCTCGCGACCGCCGAAACGCCGCCGCCGCGCGCGCCGAAGCGGGCGTCGCGCGCCGCGGCGGCGGCGCCGGTCTCGCTCGCGGCGTTCCTCCGCGAGCCCCAGAAGCCGGCACCGGCGCCGTGGCTTGGTAAGCAAGCGGCACCGCGCACGCGACCGTCGCCGGTGGGCGTCGCCGACATCATGCGGGAGGAGCGCGCGGCGAAGGGTAGTTGGGCGGGCGTCGCGCGATAGAGGTGCTTGTGTATATATACCACTGTTTTATCTCACGCCTACAGAGCTGTACCGGTACGGGTTTTGCAGTTGCAGCCGCTAGCCGCTGTTTTATCGCTTAGCACACCACGCTATCGCGACAAGCACCCACCTAAGTGGACCAGCTTGGCACCGTTATCGACGGCTTGTCACCCGCCTCACTGTAGCGAACACCAAAAGCAACAAACCGCGCCGCCAAAAAATTGTTTTCTTCATCTGGCCCAGCTGCTGTTGCACACACTCACAACGCCTCGCCCACACAGGCACTAGCATGGCGCGCAAGGTCCTCCTCGCGCTGGCCCTGGCCTCGAGCCCGGCGACGGCCTTCAAGCCGGTCCGCGCGGGCCTCCTCGCGGCGTACGCCTCCACCCAAGTCCGGGCCGACGACGAACCCGTGTGCCGGCCGTTCACGGACATCTACGCGAACGGCCAGGAGCTCATCGAGGTCATGTGGAACAACGCCTTCACGTACGAGCCGGACGAGTCCCGCGGCTACACGCAGTGGTTCTTCGACGACTCGAAACAACCCGAACGACGCCATCTCCGACCGCCTCGGCGTCTCGAACGACATCTGCATGGGCCCGGACACCTCCCGCCACAAGGAGGGCCCGCCCACGCGGGAGGGCGACTACTTCACGGAGTGCCACCCCTGGAAGGAGAGCGCCTGCTGCGACGACGTGGCCCACGACCTGCTGGCGGACCTGACCTACGGCACGCTCACGCGCATCGAGTACAACTGCGGCAAGATATCGAACGCGTGCCACCAATTCTTCGTGCAGGAGGGCTGCTTCTACGAGTGCGACTCGAACCTCTTGGACTACCGCCGCTGCACGCCCGAGGAGGTCGAGAACGGCGTGGTCCTGGACCCCGGCACGCCGGAGGAGACGGACTGCACGGGCCGGCACTGGCAGATCTGGAAGATGCCCATCAAGGCCTCCTACGCGGACGCCTGGTTCGACGCGTGCCGCAACGACATGTTCTGCGGCTCTGGGGACTTCTTCGAGTGGAACCGCTTGCCGCCGCCCGAGGAGTCGCCGCCCAAGTCCAAGAAGAAGGAGACGCTGTCCAAGAGCGCCGAGGGCGCCATCATCGGCCTGGCCGTCGGCCTGCTCGCCCTCTGCCTCTGCGCCGCCGCGCTCGTCGCGCGCGAGCGCTCGGGCAAGCCCGTCTTCACGCCGGCGACGCAGACGGCCACGGGCGACGGCCACAACATGACCTAAGCGTCATCCACGCGCGCGTACGAGAGCCACAAGAAGTAGTGTTCTACGGCTTAGAAACCAATTGTTACAAACCTGCCCACGATAATTCGTGCGAAGGGAACGCGGCGTAAGTCATATCCACCCCTAATAATACAGGCGCATCCTGTACACCCAAGGGCCTAGTCCCAAGCCTTCGGGCGGCGTCTATTCGCTTACTCCCCGATAGCGTCTACTAGTAATAATAACAAAGTCACTTAACCACAACATCAGTCCCCACCCCTCGACTCCTCGGCGAGCTTCCGTGAAGCCTCCGCGGCGGCGGCACGCGACGACCGCGGCCGCGGCGGGGCCGCCACGCCCTCCTCTCCCTCCTCCTCCTCCGACTCCACCACAGCCCGACGCTTCTTCTTTTTCTTCTTCGGCGCGTCCGCGGCCGGCGTCGCTTCATCTAGCGCCCGCCGCAGCCGCTTCGACGCGTGCGTGTCGTTCTTCTGGTTCGAATGATACGAGTCGAAGAAGGCGTCCACCCGCCGCTGCCGCCCGGCCTTGCGCTCCGCCCACTTCTTGAAGACGGGGTCGAGCACCGCGGCGGCCGTCGACGGGGCCCAGTTCAGCTCCAGCGCGCACCGCTTCCGCAACCGCTGCTCGTCCGGCTCCCTCCAGTTGAACAGGCGCTGCGTCGACTGGGGGTCCCAGGCCTCGAGGTCCCTCCCTAATTGTCTAGCGAGCTCTCCTTGATCCGCGACGCGCGGCTTGATGTAGGCTTGTGCAGCTTCCCGGGAAGGGAACGCGGGCGGCGCCTCCCACCGCGACCGCGCGGTCCGATGCCGTTTCGCGAAACGTGACGCGTGGGCATCATGGAGCTGCACGTTGCCCACGTCGTCCAACCAAGACCCGAACTTTTGCAAGGAAGCGACGGCCGCTTCTATGTCGTCGCTTTCTCTAGGATGGGGGAAGTGGAAGGCCTGCAGCACCTCCATGCCGTTCACGATGCCGACGCCCTTGACGCCGCTGGCGTAGTCGCCGCCCAGCAGCAGCGCCAAACTTACGAACTCGGGCCGCCCGAGCTTGAGCTCCCTTCGACAGTCCTCGGCGAAGTACGCCTCCACATACTTCTTGTCGTCAAAAATGTTCTTGTACACTTTTTTGGCCCCGAAGCAGAACGCGTCCGAGTCGTCCGTGATCGTGCCCTCGACCAGGCCCGCCAATTCTAAAGCAGCGCACTGTGCCTCGGCCTCCATGGGCGCCACGATGTAGGGCACGCCCAGGTCGTCTAATAAGGCCATGACGTCCTCGCGCATCTCGTCCGTCACCGAGTCCGCGTCGCGGGCGGACCGGGCGAGCTCCCGCCGTAAGTGGGCCGCCTCGCGGTCCAGGGCGTCCGCGCGCGCGGCGTCGGCGTCCAAGTCCGTTGGCTGCATTTGTGGAAGCGGGGCCGCCGGCGAGGCCTGGAGCGCCGCCCGCGCGCGCACGGCGGCGACGACGTAGGCGTAGACGGCCCGCTGGCGCGGGTCCGTGGCCGCGGCGGCGGCGGCCGCCATGCCCTCCAAGTCGCCCTCCTGGGCGTTGTCGAGGGCAAACTGCAGCTGGGCGTCGAAGTCCGGGCAGACCTCGTAGAAGCCGCCCTCCGTTGCGGCTTTGCGGTGCGGGGTCCAGGCGTCGTCATTGTCGTCGGCCGGCGGCGCCGGTCGTGGCGGCGGTGCAGCGGGCGAGATCGGCGCGACGGCGGGGAGCGGCGCCTTCGCGGGCTTTGGTGGCGGCGGGTGCGCCTGGACGGCCGGCGGCGCCTGGCGCGGCACGGCCGGCGGCTCGGGCGACGGTGAGGTCGGCGCGGCGGGGCATGGCGGCGTCGACGCCGGCGCGGGCAGCGGGGGCGCCTGGACGGCCGGCGGAGCCTGGACGGCGGGCTCGGGTTCGGGCGCCGGCTCGGTGGGCCGCGGCGCGGGCGGAGGCACGTGGACGGCGGGCGGCGCCTCCTCGCGCGACATGGCGAGCGCGCGGGCCAGGTCCTCGTCGCCGTCCATGTCCATCGGTTGCGCTGATGGCGCCTCGATCTCCAGGGCGCGCGGCGCCGGGACCTCGGCGGCCGGCAGCGTGGGGACCGGCGCCTCGACCGCCACCTCCACGGCCCGCGGCGGCGCCATGTCGGCGCGGGGCGGCGTGCCGGTCGGCGCCAGGGCGTCCGCGCCCCCCGCGTCCGCAAGCGCCCGCCGGAACGCGCGGCCCGCCCAGTCGGCCATCTGGGACGCGGTGCGCGCGGCCGCCGCGAGCGCCCGGCGGTTCGCGGCGTCGTCGTCGGCCTCGTCGTCGTCGTCGGCCTCATCGTCGTCGTCGGCGACCGGTTGCGGCGGCGGCGCGTCGTCGCCGAGCGCCGCGAGCCGCGCGCGGAAGGCCGCCGGGTCCGCGCACGCGACGGCGACGGCCACGCCCGCCGTCGCGCGATCGTCGTCGTCGTTGCCGGCCTCCCAGGCGCAGTCGTCGCTCGACGCGGACGCGTCGTCGGCCGCTGGCGCCGCGGCCTCGTCCGCGTCTGATCCTTTTTCCTTGTCGTCCTCGTCCGCGAAGAAGCCGCCGCCGGCGTCCGCGGCGTCGTCCTCCTCCTCGACGATAAATCCAACACCGGCCGCGTCGTCGTCGGCCGCGGGCGCCGGAGCGCCCTCTTCGCCGTCGACGAGGAAGCCGCCGCCACCAGCATCATCGTCGGCCGCCGGCGCCGGCGCCTCGTCGTCGGACCCGGCGAACTCCTCGGGGAAGTCCTCGACGTAGCGGAGCTCGGCCTCCTCGAAGGCCTCGTCGATGGACTGGCCGGGCAGCGGCACGACGGTCCGCGGCGTCGGTCGGGGCCGCGGCGCCGGCCACCGCGCGCACGCGCCGTGGCGCAGGTCGCACGCGTTCGTCGGCGGGGCCTCCTCCTCCTCGGCCGCCTCCGCAACAACCTCCTCGTCGTTCGCCTTCAAAAAACGCTCCATGCGCGCCTTGGCGCCCCCTGTCACCTGGCCCGCGCCGTCGTCGTCGTCGCGCATGAGCACGAACCGCCGCTGGGGGTCCGAGTGGATGCGCTCGCCGCGCGCGTCGTCGTCGTGCTTCTCGGCCTGGGCTTTCTCCACGCGCTGCCGGAAGGTCGCGCCCCGCAAAAACGACGAGAGCTGCGTCGCCGAGAACTCGTCCGCGTCGTCGGCCACCGGCATGAGGCGCCGGCGCGCCGTCACGCGCTGTTTTCTATTAACAGCCTCGACGCGCGCATTGCGCACGGCGGGCGGCAGGGCAATCAACGCCGCCACGTCCACGCCGCTCGCGTCGCCGTCCGCGGCCACGCCCAGGCCGTCCGCGGTCTCGCCGCGCTCCCACTCGCAGCCGTCGTCGTCGTCCGACGAGGACTCGTCCGGCGAGGGCTGAGGCGCGGGGCGCGGCGCCGGCGCGGTGGGCGGCGCGGCCTCGCGCTGCGCGCCCGGGTCGAAGCCGCCCGCGTAGGCCGCCTCTGTCTGAGGCGCTTTCCGGCGCAGCGCGGCGGCCCGCAGCCGCGTAGCTAACAACCGCTTCGCCGTTGCCTTTGCGTCGTCCTCGCCGCGCTCGCGCCGCATGCGCCGCTGGCGGATGAGCCGCGCCTTCAAAGCTGGCACGCCACCATCAAACACAATCACCGGCCTGACACCATGATACAGTAACTTAGCGACGCGCCGCAGCATGCCGATGACGTGCGCGTTCTGGATGGGCCGGCCCTCGTCGTCGCGCATCGCCTTGACGAACTGCGTCATCCAGATCGACACGTCGACCGCGAGCGTCGTGTTCTCGAGCGTCTCCACGTGGATGCGGCGGCCGCACGGGGCCAGGAGCTTCCAGAGGCCCTTGACGCCCATGGCTTTGAGCCGCGGGCGGCGCCGGCGTGATTTTCAGTGCCAGAGAGCAGCAAGGCTAAAGCTTGTGTTGCGAGCGCCAGCTCGCACACGTCGCGTGGTTTTCAGTGCGCGCAGGAACTGGCCTCTCCGAGCGTTGTCTGCGACAACACGCGTGAGGCGTGCCGCGCACACGACCGATATATGACTACTACGTGTGAAACCCGCACCCTGAGAAACCCGAACCTAGGCGTTGGTCAAGTGTTGGCCTCACTTTCACATGCTGTGCAGGAGCACGTATTCTCACGACACACAAGTCTTGCGCTGCGCATCGGAGCGAGATGTCACTGCATTTTAACGAGCCGCGACGCGCTCTACAACTAGCCATGGCGCGGCGAGCCAAGACCTCGCATCTAGGAGCATTTCAAATACTACCGGAATCCGTCGTCCTGTCTTGTCGCGCGCCTGCCGCGCTCGGACCACGACGCCGTCGCGGACTGCTCGAGCGGCTTTCGGGCGGTGATGCGCAGCGAACGCTTCCTCAAGGCACGACGCGCAGAGGACATCACAGAGGAGACCCTCGTTGTCGCCTCAAAGGATGCATTCGCAGACTATGGCCTCCTGGCCCTGGTATCCGACCGCATCTGGCGGCGCCTGGCGCCGATGCCGGCTGAGATGCGAATTGGCAGTTACCCCAGTGCTGCTCGTGCCGGTATCGCTGTTATCGGTTCAGAGCTCTTCATCGTCGGCGGCATAACACAAAACAACTCGCATGCTGATGTATCTGTTTACGACGTCGTGGACAACGAGTGGTTCACCATGCCGCTACCACTGTCATTTCCGCGCGACATATTTGCGGTTGCTTGTGCTGGGCGTCTCTTCATTGGTGGGTTCATGCGCCATGGTGCTTCCGCGGGAGAAGTCCTCTTCCTTAGTTGGGACGCGGCATCGCAGAAATGGATCGGACTGCCCTAGATGCCACCACTGCAAAATACCACGTGGTGTTCTTCTCAACTCGTCGCCGTCGCGGTGGGCTCTGAGATCTTCGTTCTCGATCGCAACACGTCGGATTGCTTCCACGTGTTTGAAGTCGACACAGAGACCTGGGGAACAGTCGATATTCCCAGCGAGGTGCCGATCCCAAATGCTAGCAATTATACTAATGGTGTCGTGCCCTGGCCAAACCTGTGTGTCGACGGAACGCGCATTCGCGTATTGATACACTCAAACAACAGACACTGCGTCTTCGACACGGTTAACGCCAGTTGGTCCATTGTTCAATCGTATGACACGGCAACACACATGGCATGCAACGAATCGAATCGCATCTACTCGGTTGTCACCCGTGACGGCTGGAAATGGTTGAACGTCTATCAGAAGGTGTTCTATACTCATGAGAGTTGGAACCTGAGCCCCAATGCGGGGCCTCGGGTTCCTGTCCGCGCCCTCCGCCCCCTCCAGCCGATCTTCTACCTCGACATGGCCTAGGTATTAAGTTCTTTGTGAGTGTTCTCTTAGATAGAAGGGGAGAGGGAAGAGAAGAGGACCTAGAGCGGGCCGCGCGCCGGCGACTCGAAGCCCATGTCCTGCTTGTAGCGCTGCTGCTCGCCCCGGCTCGCGAGGTCCGCGCCCCAGTTCTGGGACGACGTGCGCTTCTTGAAGGACCGGTCCGTCTTGAAGATGGCCGCGAGCTCGCAGGTCGCGCCGCCAATAATGAAGACCTGGCCCGGGTCCGCGTCGCGCTGGCCCTTCAACGCCTCGCGGAGCGCCGAGCCGCGCGCCCAGTCCGGCATGTGCTTCTTGCGCTGCCGCTCCTCGTTCTCGTCCTCGTCGTCGGTCGAGTCCTCGCGGTCGCTGATCTCGTACGTGTCTAACGGACTTCTCGGTTGGGGCGCGGCCTTCGCCGGGGCCGCGGCCTTCTTGGCCGCGGCGTCGGGGCCCGGCGTGAGCCGCGCGGGCTTCGAGGCGAGCGCCGGCGGCCGGTGCGGCGAGAGCGCGGCCGCGGCCGGCGGCGGCGGCGGCCCAGCCGTCCCTGCGGGCGCCGGGCTGTAGTTGCTGGTCGGCGGCGGCGGCGGCGGCGCGTCCATGCCCGCCTTGCGCTTCAAGTCGGCCTCGCGCTGCTCCTGGCGCCGCTTCGCGACCTCCTCCTGGCGCTTGAGCGCCGCCACGCGGCGGGCGGCCTCCTCGAGGTCCCGGCGCTTCTTCTCGGCGGCGAGGCGCTGCTGCGTCTCGCGCTCGCGCGCGGCGGCCGCGTGCTCGCGCGCCTTCTGCTGCTGGAGCTGGCGCGCGCGGACCTCGGCGAGGCGGTCGGGCTGCGGCGTCGGCTGGGCTGCGGGCTTTGCCGACTTGGGCGGCTCCTGTACGCCGTCCTTCTTGCCGCCGAAGAGCGACTGCATCGACGCCACGAAGCCGAGGCCCGGCTTCGGCGATTCCGGCGCCGGCTCGGCGCACGCTTCGTGAGCGGGCCGCGGCGACTTGGGCCGCGGCGGCGCCGGCGACGCGGGGCGCGGCGGTAAAGGCGGCGGCGCGCGCGGCGCGGCGGCGGCCTTTTGCGGCGCGGGTTTGGGTGAGGCGACCCGCGGCGACGCAGGCTTCGGCACCGGAGCTGCTTTCGGTGCCGGCGGCGGCGACAAGGCCTTCGGGGCCGGCGGCGGCGACGCGGCTTTCGGGGCCGGCGCGGCGCGCGGCGACGCCTTCGGGGCCGGCGCCGGAGCCGGCGGCGCCTCGACGACCTCTTCCTCCTCCATGGGCGCGGACTTCTTGGACGCGTCGAGTTCCGCGACGAGGGCGGTTTCGAGGCGGGCCTTGAGCTCCTGCTTCTTGCCCGCGGCCCGTAGCTCGCGGGACTTGAGCTCGCGCTGGAGCTCCTTGAACGTGTACGACTCGACGAGCGCCCGAGCTTTCGCGACGGAATCGTTGCCGTTCGTCGCAGGCGATGGCCGCGCGGCGGCGGCGGCCGACGGGGCGCGCGGGGCCGGCTTCGCGGCGGCGGCCTCGATTCGCGGCGAGTTGCTCGCCTCGGTGATCGTCGCCAGCGGCGCTCGCGTCGGCGGGGCCATGGCGCTGCTTGCGGTCACGAGCGCGCCCTTCTCGCCGCGGAGCTTCTTCCGCGCGTGCTCGAGCTGCTCGTCGAGGACGGCCATGTCGGCCTGCGCCAAAGAGATGGCGCGCGCCATGAACCCGTCCGCTAAAGACTCCATACGTCCCTGGACCTGGCCGACGTAGTCGGTTTGTGTCGCCATGGTGCCTGCGTTGCGTTTTTTGGTGAAACAGTGGATGCGCTCGCCTCTCGAACAGTTTCAGGTTAATTGGGTGCGCACGCCGTCCGTTGGAGTAGTCTCTGCGGTACCAGTGGGCCTGGCGTAGTATCTGCGCGCTGTGAGCCGCAGCGGGAACCGGCGCGGCCCGTAGCCGGCGGCGAAGTCGGGTTGACGTAAAAATGGGATTTTACAGCGTTTGTGGCACTGATGCGTACCGGGTCTTCGTTACGTGGCCGCGCAGCTATATTTGGACTGCAGCGAAACGTTGGTTGCGTGATCAGGTGTGTCCTCGCCGCTTATGGCGTCCCAACGCGCCGCTGCACAAAATAACTGCGGCGCCGAGTAGGGGGTCTTTTTGGCCCGGGGTCCACAGGCCTCGCTAGAGCGTCACAGCCTCTTAGCCAGCCGTAGTCAGCCGTTGGAGCAGATAATCCATCGAAAAATTGACCCCAAACGCCGCGGGTCGAAATAGCTGGTCGAAATGCGTCCAAATTGCTCACTCACACTACACACGCACACAGAACACTACGTTTACTCCCCCACTTCTGGACGACTCGCTTTCTGCGACCCCCGCAACGGCAGTCCCGCCGGGTGCACAGAAGCGCCGCGCGGCCCCACGTCCGCCAATCGAAAGTCCACGGTCACGCGGTACTGTCGAGCGGCAACAGAAGAAGACCCGGCCTTGGCGCTGTGGAGCACGTGGCACGGCGCGCCGACCAACCGAACGCACGCCTCACTCAGAAACGTCCGCGTCCGCTCACACGCAGGAAGCTCCTTATCGGCGGCGAAGTCGGTCCAGTGGACGACGGCCGTGGGCGTTAACACAGGTAGAATCGCCTCCAAGAACCGGATGCCGTCCGGCCCGCCGCCGCCGTCGGCGCCGTCGTCGTCCGCGGCCGCGCCGGCGACGCGGTCGCCGTCCCGCTTCCCCTTGGGCCGCGGCACCAGCACGCGGTCGAACGTCTCGCCGCGCCGGGCGCGCGCCGCCAGGTCGTCGAGGACGTCGGCGCAGACCACTTCGATGCGGTCGGCCGCCGCGTCGCCCTTGCTCCGCCGGAGCGTCTGGACGGACCGCTCCAGGCACCGCGTCGCGACCGGGTTGACCTCCACGGCGACGACGTTGGCGCACGCCGTCGTCGTGGCGATGATGAGGGCCTCGGCCCCGCACCCCGCGAAGAGGCACAAAACGCGCTCGTTGCGCGCCACGGCGCGCGCGACGCGGAGCCGTTCTGTGGCCATGCGTGGCGTGAAGAAGCACTCGTTCAAGTCCACCACGACCGACACGCCGTGCTCGTTGTGCGTGGTTGTGAGCGGCTTCCGGTCCCGCCCGCCGATGCAGACCAAGGCACTGGCGGGGCTCCGGTGCGCGCCGGCGAGCTGCGCGCCCGCGGGCGGCGCGACGACGACGCGGAGCTTCCCGTTCGATTTTAAGATCCGCGCCGCGAGCGCCGCGGCGTCCTCGTCCGGCAGCACGGGCCGCCGCAGCACGACCACGTCGCCGACGACGTCGTAGCGCGCGCGCCGCGGCTTCGAATCGTCGTCGTCGTCGCCGTCGGCCCGGCCCGCCTCGAGCTCCTCGAGGACCGTGCGCAGCGCGGTCTCGAAGCGCCGCGTCTTGGCCCAATTTCTTTCATGTTTCTCGTTGAGCGTCGCGACGAGCCACGGGACGTGCTCGGCACCGAAGAGCGCCTTGCCGTCCGGGCTCCTCAAAGGCATGTCCAGACCCTCGTCGCCCACGACTGCGACGCAGGCGCCGTCGTTCTCGAACGCGGCGGACTGCAGGCCGACGTTCTTGAACACGGTCCGCGCGGCGCGCATGAACGCTTGCGCGGCGCCGGCGTCGGCGCAGCGCGCGTGGAGGATCAGCGGCTCGTACCGCAGCCAGAGCGCTCCTAGACCGTCCGGCGTCGCGTCGAGCGGCTTCCTCTGAAACGGCTTCTGATCGTCGTCGTCGTCGTCCAAAAAGTACGACGCGTCGACGCGGTCGTGGCTCACGCGGCCCCGCGTGAACGACTGCGTCGCCTTGATGCCCTCGCCGCGCCACAGGAGGTGCCGGCCTGCGCAGCTCGACGTCGTGAAGACGTAGGCGCTCGCGTTCGCCGCCGCGCAGAGGCCCACGACGCGCGCGTCGAACGACGTTGCAGAGGACTTGTCGGCTTTGGTCAGGGCTTGCGCCTTGGCTTGGGTGAAGGCGGCTTTTGGTGCCATGCTGTCTCAGAGAGAGCGCCAATGCTCTCGCAGCGCTGACAGCTGCAACACTGGAGTCAGGACAATGCGTATCGTACCAATGAGTTGTTGTGAAGTCTTGAAGGCGAGCGCAGGTGATCGCTCGTCGTACGCGTCGAGCGAAAACCCGCATCGAGGAAAACCCGTCGAATAGCAAAATCTCGGCCAAAACACTCCGCGACTTGTCCGCTCCGCCGAGCCTCCCCAAGGCACTGGTCCCGATTCAGACGCTGGTACAATACTACAGCAAGCCGCAGCATCTCGAAGGACGCCCTCCCAGGGGCGCCCGACAATGGCATCCACCGCACCACCAGTCCGCTTGGCCACGGCCCCGCCCCTGAAGAACCTCCCGGCGGCCTTTGACGTTATCGAACGCCACGGCGTCGTCCGCCCCGCGGTCAGCGAGGCGCAATTGCAGTCCTTCGCAAAAACCTTGCGCGCCGAGGTCGAGGACAAGGCGCCGGAGCCGCCGGCGCCGGCGCACGCGGCGCCGGCGGCTCTCGACGTGAAGGTCGAGGACACGAACTACCCGCTGATGGCCGCGTTATTTCGGGACGACCAGAAGCGGCGGAAGAGCGCCCTCAGCGCGCAGGACGAGTGGAACAAGGCCGTGGAAAGCCGGCGCGGGGAGTGGGAGCGCTGGCTGCGGGACGTGTACGCCTCGGGGGACTGCGTGCGGTCCCGGGCCTTCGCCGCGTTCCTGCTACGCGCGACCTTCGCCGCGGACGACGCCGGCGCCGCCACAAAAGCGGCCGTCGTGGCCGCGCGCAAGCGGCGGTTATTAGCCGAGGCCGACGCGCTGACGGCGCAGAAGACGCGCGACGAGCTCGAACGGCGGTTACGTACTAGAGAAGCGGAGGTCGCCGGCGCGACGGGCGGCCTGGAGGTCCAGGCCTCGCGCTGCGAGCAGGCGCTGGCCGCCCTCGTTTCGAGGCGCGACGCGCTTGCGTCGTTCGCCAAGGCGCGCGACGCGTCCTTGAATGCACGCACCGAGGCCCAGGCTTCTCAAGAAGCGACGCGGAAGCGGTTACGGGGCGAGCTGGCGGCCGCGGAAGCCGCCGAGAGCATCGCGTCGCAGGAGCTCGCGAACTCGCGGGCGGCGGAGGACGCCGACGCCGCGGCCGCGCGCGCCCACCAGGCGGCGCGCGAGCGCCTCGCCGCTGAGAGAGCGGCGGACGACCGTGTCGCGGACGACCAATTAAGATTTCTGCAGGAGACGGCGCGCCGGTGCAAGCGCGCCGTCGCGGCGCGCCACGCTGACGCCCAGGCCGCCACCGACGAGGCCGGTATTGCGGAGGCGGCGCTGCGGAGCATGGAGGAGGAGGTGCTGCCCCACGACCGGCGGGGCGTGGCGCGCGCCGTCGAGAAGCGAAAAACTGCGGAGCGGGCGGCGGCGGACCACCGGCGTGCCGCGGCGGCGTCTCTATGTCGCTTGGAGGCCGAGGCCGAGGTGCGGCGGGACGAGTCCGAGGCGGTAGCAGCGCTCGGCCCGCTGCTGCATCCTCTCGACGAGGGCGCGCCGCCGCCGCCACCCGAACACGGGGAGCTGGCCGCGCAAGCGCGGCAGGCCGTCGCCGAGGTCGACGGCTTGTTAAGAGGGGCGCGGTGGGAGGCGAAGGCGCGCGGGGCGCAGCTCGCGGACGCGTCGAAGAACGCCTGCGCCGAGGAGGCGGCCTTGCAGCGCGTCCTCGACTCCTCCATCAAGCGGCGGAACGGCCTCCAGCGGGCGGCGCGCGACGCGCAGCGGGAGGCGACGGGCTGCATCGCGGCCCACAAAACGGCGTTCGCGGACTCGGCCGTCGCGGCGGCGGAGGAGGCCGACGCCCGGTCCGCGAGGACCGCAGCCGCGACGGCGCTGGCGGACGCCGACGCGGCAGCGGAGGCGAAGAGTTCGCCGAGGCACCGGCGGCGCGACTCCATGGGCGACGCGTCGGCGCACCAGCGGCGCGAGGAGACGTGCGAGCGGCTGCGCGACGCGCTCGCCTCGAGCGACGGGGGCGACGTGGAGGGTGTGCTCGCGGACGACCCGCTACCACTGGCGGTCGAGGTCGCGCGCGAGGTGCTCGAGCGGGTCGAGGCGGTGATTGTTCTGCACGAATCGGATCGCGACGATTTGCGAGGGGAGGTCTCAAAGCTCCAGCACGAGTGGGGGGAGGAATCTGCGGGCTTGCGGGTGTCGCTGCGTGGCGTCGAGGCCCAGGTCAAGTCGCACTCGGACGACGCACGGGCGGCCACTGCGACGCACGACGCGCTGCTGGCGCCCGCTACCGATGTGTCGAGTGTGAGTTCACCCCCGTAAGATAATTTTGCCTGTGAGATATATACATGTTCTAACGCCGAACTACTCCCGGTCGTCGGGTGCGGACCGCATAGGCAGCGGATCGCGCCGTCATTGGGACCAGGGTGTCCGTTCGTCGTTCGGTGTCGCCCCGCAGTGCGGGGCCTAGCCTCAGCCGCCGCCGCCGCCGCCAGGCCGGCGCGAGCGGGGATTAGGGCGCTGATAGCTCGATCCGCCACCCCGGTGGCCCATCATCGGTCCGCCGCCGCTCGAGGCGATGGGCGCCCTTGGTTTTGGTTTTGACTTTGGTTTCGGTTTGGGCGGGGGATGGTCCTTCACGTCCTTATCCAGCTTCGCTTGCCTGTCAGCGATGACCGCGGCGCGCTTTTCGTCGAGCGTGCGTCGCCGTGACGGGTCGTTTGCCTCCGCCAGCCTCCTGCGAGCTATCTCGCCGTCAACATAGGGCCGTATCACCCAGAAGAAGAGCACCGCGGCGCCGGCCAGGTACCAGCCGTACTGCGCGAAGGCCTCCGCCGGGTCAGAAAGGGCACGCATGACGGCGTCCATGGCCGTGTAGCCTCGAGCTGTGCGAGCTGTACTTACTCCAACTGCTCGCGTGCCGGCGCGACGCCAGAGCACGCTATTCTGCGGCTCAAAGACACAAGCAAGCGTTCTAGCGTAGCCGACGCGAGTGTGAGCTGTTAAAAACCCGCGCCATCCATATCGCGCCGAGGGGGGCGCGCGCCGTCATTAACCCGAACCCATATCGTACCTCATGCATGCACCAAGGAGGTGCTCTAATCCTATATTGTACCTTTTGCGCGCACGATCGAACTGCAGCTGCGCGCACGCATCGACACTCATCGGCTCTATGCATCGGCACTGCACCAGGGTCTAGCACCAGTTACCAACGCACTCGGCACCGCGCGCGTGCGCGGCTCTGGCAGGCATGCTCCTGCTGGCGCCCATCGCGCTTCGCCTCTTGCCCATCAGCGGCGGCAGCGGTCAGGGACGCCCGCGCCCACCGCTACCGGTGCGCATCGACGGTGAGTTGTACGACTTAGCGGACTTCGATCATCCTGGAGGCCACGAGGTGCTGCGACGTACTGCAGGCGCCGCGGGTGGTGACATCACAAATCTCTTCTACTCCAACCACCGCGAGCCGCGCGTTTCGGCGCTGCGGCGCTTCCGGCTTCCCGAGGCATCGGTGCCGTTGGTCGATGCCGGCGAGGAGACCTCGGAGCCGCACTCGGCATTGTACCGCGAGCTCAAGTCGGAGGTATACGCGCACCTGGAGGCGCGCGGAGTTGAGTGGCGGCACACGTTCCGGTGGGAGCCGTGTGTACTGAGGCTGGTATGCCTGGCCCTCGCTCACGCCGCTCTGACAGCGGGCGATGAGTCGAGCTGCAGCGCTGTTGGCGTTGGCTCTGCCGCTGCGTACGGCTTCCTGACTGGGCGGATGACCTGGACGCACGCGCATAATGGAGTGCACAACCCGTCAGCGCTGCCGCCAGCGATGCGTGCTCTGATGGCCGTCGACTTCGTTGGAGTCGTCGAAGCATGGTTGGCAGAGCACCACGCTCACCACGCGCACACCAACGGTGCACACGACCCCGACGTCGCTTGGTTCCGCCCTCTGTTCGACAATCGCGACGTTGCCGCGGACGGCGGCTCGTTGCGGGTGGCGACCCTCGCTGTCGCCGCCTACCCGTTCCTCGTGCCGGTCATGCTCGTCAAGTGCCTCGCGCACGCGCGCGCCTCCGATCCCGACAGCGCGTCGACCCTTGCGTGGGTCATCGCTGTCGCCCCGCTCCGGTTTGCGATCGATATTGCGATCCTCGGCCCCGTCGGCTTCGCCACCGCGCTCACGGTCGCAACGGCGTACATTTGCGGCACATTCGTCGCGACCCATCAGGCGCCTCACAACCACGAGCCGACGACTGGCGACTGGGCCATCGATCAGATGCGCTCAACGAACGACGTGTGGCCCGAGTGCCGCTTGTGGTCGATGGCGACGGGCGGCATAAGTCACCACACGGAGCATCACCTCTTCCCACACATATCCTCTGATGCGCTGCCTGAGGTGGCTATCGTCGTTACGAAGTTTGCTGCGCGCCATGGCCTGCCCCGCCACACATTCTCGCCGGCGGGGCTGCTCTCGGAGCACGCCGCCCTCTTGTTTGGCGCGGGTGCTGCAAGCCACGGTCCAGCGCAGTCGCCCGCACATTCTCCAGCACGGGCTCCAGACGTTCCAAAGTTTGTTCCGAGCGGACCCGGATGCCCCGTTGCGAGCGCAAAGGATGCGCTCGAGGGCGCCACCACCCACCGCCTGTTTTAATATAGTTTTGTTACGCAACCTCCTACGCCTTGGCCTCCGTCTTGGACCGGCGCGACGACCGGCGCTTCGAGACGATGGACCGGCGCGACGCGCGCGTCGCGGCCATGTGCTGCGTCTTGACCTGGTGGTAGGCCGCGGCGTCGGCCTTGACCTTCTCGACCTGGGCCATCTTCTTGCGCTTCATGTCGCGCTTGCGCTGGAGCATGATGGGCGTGATGAGCCGCTGGATCTTGGGCGCCTTGGTGACCTCCTTGCCGTTCTTCTTCGTGAACTTGCGGCGGATCACGTACTTGCGCACGTCGTCGTCCTTCGTTAATGCGAAGAGCTTGCGGATCTTCGAGGCGCGCTTGGGGCCCAGCCGCACCGGCACCTGGGTGTCCGTGAGGCCCTCGATCTCGGCGTCGCCCTGCTTCACTACGACGAGGTTGAGGACCGCGAGGTCCGGGCCCACGACGCAGCCGCGCACGGACTTGCGCTTGCGCTCGCCCGAGCGGCGCTGGCGGTAGCACGACGTGCCCGCCCGCAGCAGCAGCTTCACGCGGTGGTTGCAGAGCACGCCCTGCTTCATGGGGAAGCCCTGCTTGTCGTTGCCGCCCGAGATGCGGAAGACGTAGCCGTTGAACTCCTCGCCGAGGGCCTCGCCCTCGACCTCGGCGCCGATGCGGTTGTCGTACAAAGCTCTTAACTTCTTCTCGTCGTCGACCTCGACCCACTTCTGGGCGCCCGTCGACGGGCAGGCGATGTTGAGCTTCATGGTAGCGGCGCTGCTTCAGACCTGCGGGGGCGGGACGGTGAGCGTCGGCGTCTCGTGGTTTATTGTGGTCTCGGGTGTGTGTCGGCACGTCGCCAGCGTCAGGGCCCACCGTCGACGACGCTGCCCGGGCTGGCTCGACGGCGTCCGGGTCCGCCGTTCTCAGAGAGAGAGCCGGAGGTCGACGCCGCCTCGCCGACGAGCGGCGCGCTGGGCCTCCTCACGTGTGCAAGAGATGCCCGACGCCCGCGCTCGACCCATGGCGGCTCGCTCGGCGGCTGGTGAGCTGTCACGGCGCCGCGTGTCCGCCGCGGCCGCCTTTTGACGACGCCTCGCCGCAGTCGCTGGAGCGTCCGCTATCGACGCGCGGCGGCCCGCTGTGCAAGCGATTTGGGCCGAGTGTTATCCAGAAGTGATTTCAGAGGCGCAACAGCGCACGGAGAGTCTAGCAGCACGTCTGGCGTCGCTTAATGCTATTCGAGCCTAAAACGCTGCTGGCGAGGACCTGTTAAAAATTCCTAAAACGAGACTATAACGCTGAACCTCATTCATCCGCCGGAGGCTTCCTAGACCTCACACGCTGGACTACCTCGCCGCGCCGCCTCAAAAAAAACACCAAGACCCGCACCTTTGCCCAAAATGCGCAAAATGGACAAGCGTTGCGCGCCCAAATGGCTGCCCTTAGTCGCCGTCGCGGCCTCAGGTAGCATAGCACAAATCCAACCATAGAACAACTCCAACAATGATCGACGAGGACGACGCCAACAAGGAGGAGGGCCTCGTGGACCTGGCCATGCGCGGCTGGCGGACCCTGGACGAGCACCCCCTGGACCCGCGGAGTAAGCGCGTCCAGCTGGAGCACAACGAGTTGAGCACGCTCCCGAAGACCATCGGCACGCTGGAGTTCATGTACAAGCTGGACGTGAGCCACAATCGGTTGGAAGCCCTGCCGCGGTCCATCGGCCACTGCACGCGGCTGCGGATCCTGAACGTGGACCACAACTATTTGGAGGACATCCCGAAGGAGCTGGGGTCCTGCTTCTTCCTCGAGGAGCTCAACGCGGAGCACAATTCATTGGTGACGGTCCCGGCCTCCCTGGGCGGGCTGCAGCAGTTAAGGGAACTGCGCCTGAAGCACAACCGGTTGGAAGCGTTGCCGGTCGAGATCGGCGGCCTCGCCACGTTGGAAGTCCTCGACTGCTCCGAGAACGAGAACCTGACCATGGTCCCCAAAGATTTGAGGGAGGACTCGGAGATGGTCAAGTTCGTCATCAAGCTGCACTACGACACGCTGCGCCACATCACGCGCATCAAGGAGAACTACGCGGGCGCCAAGGCGTCGCTGCAGAAGCAGGAGCACGCGAACCTGCGCCTGCGGGACGCCATCGAGCAGTGCAAGGCCGACAAGGAGGCCATCATCGAGTCGCTCGTGCCAGACGAGGTGAACAACAACTGTTGCGTGTCATAACTAGGACCTATGTAATTCCTTCTCTTGGGCGCGCCCGTTCAAGGAGGCGTGAGTCGCGCCGGGTAGCGTGCGGGTTTTGAACTCGGGTTTTGAACTGGTTTTGCCCACAACACGACCTGTAGTGCTTAATTGTACAGGTCCGCGGCGCAGTGCGCGCTAATCATACCATAGTAGCCGCTACGTGCAAAGATTGCAGTCAATTTGACTCACGGGCGGGCTAAAACGCAAAACAGCCGCCTTGCTAGTTACATCCATACAACACGCGGACGCTGCGACATGGACGTCGTCGAGCTCCTGAACGGCCGCGAGATCTTCGCCGACGAGCTGGTGGATGACGCGAGCGACGCGTCGCTGGACCTGCGCGTCGGCGCGGACGGCGGCGTCGTGGACGCCTTCCTCGCGGAGCGCGCGGCGCGGCTCGAGGGGGCGGCGCGGCTCCACGAGGCGGACGCCCAGCTCGCGGCGCGGCGGGACTTGTCGGCCCGGAAGCTGCGGGCGGCCCGAATGGTCGCGGAGCACCCGCCGATCCACGAGCCGGCGCGCGACCCCGTCGTGAACCTCGGCGGCGTTCTCCGACAACAGGACGACGACGATGACAGCGCGCTGCCGCCGACGCCGCCGCGGCCCGCGCCGCCGAGCCCCGCGTGGACGGCCGCCTCGAGCGCGTTCCCGCCGACGCCGCCGCGGCGGCCCGCGCCGCGCGCGGCCAGCCCGGCGTGGACCGCCGGTGTGAACATGGCCGTGGACGACCGCAATGTGCGGCGGCCGGAGCACGCCCCGGCCAAATCCATCGAGGAGCGCCTCAAATTGCGGATCGCGGGCCTCTCGGGCGCGGTCCGCGAGGTCACGGCCGAGAAGCACCTGGTGGAGCAGGAGCGCAAGGCGCTGAAGCGCGAGCTGGACCGGGAGCGACGGCGCAAGGCCGTGACGCCCACGCCCACCCAGATCGAACGGAAATCGGACGACATAGCCCTCAAGCGCGAGTTGCTCGCGGCGCGGGACGCGACGACACAAGTCAAGGCGGCGTTGCAGGACGCGAGGAAGCGGGAGCGGCGCGCCGTGGAGCTGGGCGGCGCGCTGCGCCGTCGCGTCGGTGACGAGCGGGTGCGGGCGGACACGGCCGAGGCCGCGTGCGGCGAGCTGCGCCGGCGCCTCGCGGCCGCCGAGTCGGAAAATGACGCGGATAATCGGCGGCTCGCGGCCCGGCGCGACGCGGACCGCCGGCGGAACGAATCGTACGCGGACTTTGCCAAGGCCGCCGCGGAAGCGTCCAAGCGCGAGGAGGCGCTACGGGACCAGCTCCGCGAGGCCCGGGCCCAGGCGTCGCGCAGAGCGCGGGACCTCGACGCGCTGCGGCGCACAGCCGAGGACCGCGCCGAGGCGGCGGAGCGCGAGGGCCGCCGGTTGCACGACGAGGTCGACGCGCTGTGCTCGAAGCTCGGCCGCGAGCCCAAGCGGCGCACGCGGCCGCCGCAGCCGAGTCCGTCGCCGCCGCGGCGCGCGCCGTCGCCGCCGCCGCCGGCGCAACGGTCCTACTGGTCGGAGCCGGACTCGTCCGAGGAGGCGCCGACGCCGCCGCGGCGCCGGAAGGCCGTGCAAGCTCGGACGCGCGTCGTGCCGCGGCGCGACGACGCCACGGCGCGCTACGAGCGGCTCCAGGCCGCGTTCGAACGCGTGACGAGGTCGTCGCGGCAGTAATATAATTTTTCAAATTACGACAACACTCCATAGTGGGCTGCGAAGCGACAAACTGCAGCAAACGCAACGCCCCAGGCGACATGCCCGAGCGAGAACCGCGCCTCCTTCCCGGTCCGCCGCGACCGCCGCGACCGCGCGAGGACGCAGGCTGGGAGCGAGGGGGCGCCGCAATAAGCGGGACCGTCCCACGCGAGCATTTCTTTCCGCATGAGACGGTGCGCGGTCGCCGTGTGCGCGAAAACGTCGAAGAAGCGGCCGACGTCGCGGCCGTGTTCTCGCCTGATATTAGACGACCCGCCAGGGTGGTGGTACGGCGCGCCCTCAAACACGAATTTCGTGCAGTCGTAGACGCGCCGGTCCAGCGAGATGACGCACCGATAAGGCAGCACCTCGGCGACGACGGCCGCCGTGACTGGCGGCAGGGCGACGCCGATCGCGTACCACGCGCGCGCCTTGGCGCTCGCGAGGCCGCTCTTGGCGGCCCATTTGCGCGCCTTCTGCTCGCAGCGCTCCAGTGCTGCTTCCACGGCCGCGTCCGCTTTGGCGTCGTCGGTAGGTGCGCCGCCCACAGCCAAAGTTGCGCGCACGGCGGTCCGGACGGCTTGCGCGACCAGGCCGTCCCAGACCCCCGACTCGCCCGCCTCGCCCCACGCTTTAGCTGTCGGGGCGGCGTCGAGGACGTGGGCGGGCTTCATGAATTTGTAGATCGCGCCGACGACGTCCGGTGGCAGACCCAGGACGTTCTTTGGGGTGCTTTGTTGTCTCATCCGGCGTCGGGGCAGTGCCTGATCGTCTCGACTTGTAACCGCTGCGCTCGGTTGCTCGGCACGGGGTCGAGGTGGGTGAAGTAAACGTCTCATCACAGCTATTTGTTCAGTCAGCTTTTTTGGCTCTTTCTTCTAATCCTAGCTGCGAAAGCCCGTCGAGCTTACCGCTATGACCTCAGGGCTGTAAAACTGAGTGGTGGATAGTTTGATTGGTTTCGCAGCGCTATCAGTGCGAACGCTTCGCAGTGATGGCTCTGCGCCGAGCCCGTGACCGCCGGACACTCTGCTGGACCCGTTAAGTACCAACCTGTCGTGATCACGGAGTATGAGCGCTGCGACGTGGCCGTGTTTTTTTGGACGTTATTCCACTTAACGGGTTTTTGCAGTGTATTAAAAAGCCTCTGATGAGGAGAAGGCTTCCGGCTGCGAGGCTGGTCTTCCGAGACCACAGTGACCACACGCGACGGCTGGTGCAAGCTTTGGGCAGCACTCTGGTACACAATGCGCATTGTGTGCCTGGGAGACAGCCTTACATCTGGCATGAGCCAGGGGGACAACCAGTTCCCCTACGGCCAACAGCTCCAGAAGCTATTGGACAAGGAATGCGGCAAAGGCAAGCACGAGGTGATCACGTGTGGAAACAACGGTGAGACGGCGGTCTCGATGGCCAAGCGCCATGCGGTCGAAACTGAAAGCAACGAGAGGAAACGGCTGCCGCCCAAGCTCTTCATACTCCTGGCAGGGACGAATGATTTACGCGCGTATCCGGCCATCGACGAGGAGACGATCGTCGACGCGTTGGCAGCGATGGTCGCCGCCGCCGATGTTGCAGTCGTGTGCACGGTGCCGCGGATGCCGACCTCCGAACAGCGGACGCCGGCGCTCACGGAGCGGCGGGACAAATTGAACACACTAATATGCGAGCGTTTCTCCCCGCGCGTCGTCGACACCACGCCAATCGAGGACGCGCTCTTCGACGCGGACGGGCTCTATCTTACGAAGGCCGGCTACGCGGCGCTCGCGAAGCTGGTCTACCCGGTCTGCCGCGCAGCGATGAAGCGGAAGAAGAAACCAGGGTAAATACAGACAAAATGTACACAGCAATCAGTCACCCTCCGACGGAGCGGGTAGTAGCGCGGGCGTGGAGCGCTGCAGCTCCTTTATAGCCGCTCGCTGCTCATTGACGAGCCCTGCTAGGTCATGTTGCGACTCGAGCATGGCCTCGAACTCGGCGTAGCTAATTTCGCCGTCGCCGTCGCGGTCGACCTGCGCGACAAGCGCCCGGACCTCAACCTGGCCCCTCGGCGCACCGAGCCTGGTCAGGAGGCCGGCGACCTCGTTTATCGAAATGCGGCCGCTCCGGTCGGCGTCGAAGGCGTCAAACAGTTGTTTGACGTCCGCGGTCTCGCGTAGCAGGGGGTCACGCCGGTCCAACTCGTAGTGCGACGCGTCGCCGAACGTCGCCTGCCAGTGCATGTCGCGCGTGCGTATTTGGACCTCGACCAGCAGCCCGTCGCCGGGTCTCAACAAAGTCGAGTGCAGCGACCGGTAGCCCGAAGCTTTGGGCGCCTGGACGTAGTCCTTGGCCCGATGCGTCAGCTCGTTCCCTAAACAGTGCAGCGCCTCGCGCACGGCGTACAGCGACGACACGTCGGCGTCGTCCTCGGGGCGCTCGCCCAGGACGATGACGCGGAGGCCCAGGACATCGCGCACGGCCTTGGTGTTCGCCGAGCTCAGCATCTTGCGCAGGGCGCTCGCGGCCGTCTTGACGCGCGCCTCGACAACTAAGCGCCGCTCGATCCGCACGGCCGGCGGCAGCACCAGCGCCGTCGCGCTCTCGGCCACCAGCGCCGACGCGTCGCACGGGAAGAACTGCGCGAGCAAGGCATCACTCGCCGCGATCGTCTCCGATAAAGAAGCCCGACAGGCCGCCGCGAACGCGTCGCGGCCGGCCGGGCCGACCGCCACCGCCGCCTTGGCGACGTTGCGCCGCGCGTGGGCGTAC
>Ga0302122_10000171_pt1 | contig 36059 bp, 25 predicted proteins | sample CB21_SCM_MG_FD_203115 | JGI IMG/M metagenome (GOLD analysis project Ga0302122, IMG submission 203115) | Marine microbial communities from Western Arctic Ocean, Canada - CB21_SCM | ecosystem: Environmental > Aquatic > Marine > Oceanic | place: Canada: Western Arctic Ocean | collected 2017-09-28 | reverse complement strand
CCGCGCGGGTAAGTTGCGTCCGTGATCCTCGTCGAACTCGGCGCCTACGCAAGGCGCCAGTGCCGCGCCACGGTCCCGCCTTCCCGTCATGACCTTCCGAGATCCCCTGAGATAGGGTGGTAGTTAGCGCCCTAGTATGATGCCCCGGTTACTAGTATATTTTGGGTGCGGGTTTTTTGTTGCATGTTGCATGTTGCAACACATTTTCAGACCTGGGCACAGAAATTCTAGTATATTCTAGTATTTTTTTTTTTCTATAGCAACAGGATTTTACACCCCGCAACATGCAACATGCAACATATTCTAATGAAATATAAATATATATTATATACTTTCTTTTTTTATAGCTTTCTTTATTCTGAAGTAATAAAAAGTAATAGGCTAAATTTGAAATGTGAATCATCTCAGAGTGATATTCCCCAATCTCAATTGTCTGTTGAAATTTAAATTTTTAAAATGGACGACGAGAGGCGATTCGTGCGTAATGAAAAACAACGCCGTCGCCGCGCGCTAGCATTCGCATGCACGGGACGCGGTATTCTTGCGTGACAGACAATTGAAATTCGCTCTCTGATTAGTTAACTAGCCTTACTTATTTACTAGTGCTAGTGTGGGCTAGTGAGATGACGTGTTTTCTAGTAACCGGGGCATCTTACTAGGGTAATTCGCGTAATCTCTTAATTAAGAGATTACGCGGATTATGCGTGGATGTATTAAATAAGATACATTGGTATTACGCTCCGCTTACTACTCCGCCATGGCCGCCTTGCAGTCCGCGAAGCACTTGGGCTCGAAGAGGTTGCAGTCCGCGCAGACCCACGGGTACGGCTTGGACCGGATCTTCTTGTGGCTGTAGGCGATGTCCTCCACGTGGTGCGGATGCGCGAAGTGCTGATATTCGATGAACCCGATGTACGTCGTCAAGCAGCCGCAGAAGGCGATGGCGCCGTAGGAGTACTTCGTCCACTTGCCCATCTCGACCGCGGCCTCGGCGGCGTCGCCGCTCATCCAGCGCCTTTGGGGGGCGGACAGGGCCAGGGGCCGCGCGGCGGCGGCACCTCGCCGGAGCAGCGCGGTGGCGGCGAAGGACATGTTCTAAGAGCTCTCGGAGCCGGCGCTCCGTGTCGGGCGGTTGTTGTCCGCTCGTCTCGGTTCAATCGATTTGCGGCTGCTTCATGAAACCCGTTTTGTTTGCAATTGCGTACACGGCAAAGCCGCGCGCCCCTCTTGGATCACGTCCAGGAGGTATCGATGCGTCGCCCGAAGCATCCCAAGGCAGAAATTAGCGCGACCAAAACCATCATCTCAAGTTGGTGCACGACGCAGACTCAGTGCTCGCAGACCAGTGCTCGTAGACTGCTCGTAAGACACGCTGAGTATCTCTCGCAGCACTCAGTCCACCATGCTGCGCGTCGTCGTTGCGGCGCTCGCGGTGAGCTCCGTGGCAGCCTTGCAACCCCCTCTTGGCTCCAAGGCTGCGGCCAAGGCGGGAACCCCGAAGGCCGTCGACTTCTACGCCAAGGCGACGACCTCGGCCGCGCGCGACGTCGCGCTCTTCGGCCTGTTCGGTCCGAGCGACAAGGAGGTGCGCGAGGAGCAGGAGCGGCTCGACGCTGAGCAGGAGCGATTGAACGCCCAGTTCCGCAAGGAGAGCGAGAGCGACTTCGCCTTCATGAGCATCTTCGGCGTGCTCACGTAAACGAGCGGCGTCGGCAGACGGGGCCTTCAACGGTGATGGCGTCCGTGGCAACGGTGATGGCGTCCGTGGTGCCACCATTTTTGCGTTGTGCGCTGGGCGCCGTGGAGACGTCGGGGCGTCGCGGCGAGGCCACCAGGACCCAGTCTATCGTCACTCACCGCCCGACCACACGCAGGTCGCTGCCGGTCATCTACCTCATCTACCTCGCGTTCCAGGTGGAGCCGGAGGACGTCGGCGGCGGCGGGATCTACTGAGCGCGCTAGGAGTAACATTAGATATTTCTTTATACAAAGCGTGGCACCATGTGTGCTAGGGCGAGCGCGAGCGCGACCGCGAACGCTCCGTGTTCTCTACGGAGGAGTCGTCGGCGGCCTCGACGGTGACGGCCGACTCCGTGCGCCGCACGGGCGGCTTGCGCCTTAACAGCCGTTCTGTCGTCGGGTCTGCGACGTCCTCGGAGAGCGACCGCTCGGAGACGACGGCCGTCGCCTTGTCGTTCGGACTCTGTTCGGACGTGGCGCTGCAGTCCGACGCCGAGTGACTTCGCGGCACGACCAATGTGAGGTCGTGCACCGGCGACTGGAGACTCGTGAAGTCCGTCTGCGTGCCCGTCGTCGCCTGCTCGGACCGGAACTTGCAGATGTGGCCGCTCTTCGGCAGGCCGCACCGCCCGCAGCGGTACGGCCGCCGCGGCTTGTGGGCGCGCTTCTTCTTCTCGACGGGGGCCGCGGCGGCCGTTGCGTCGAAGAGCGTCAGCAGGCCTTTGGCAGCGTCGGTGTCAGCCATCGCGACCTGCGCGGCACAAATTGCATGCAAGGACGGAGTGATTGCTCGAGGCGCGCGACGACGACCCGGTTCACGGGCAAGTCCCTGGTTCTGCAACCCTTAATTGTCGACGCGGACGTCGACCTGTAGCTGTGAGAATTTTTGGAGGCGGCTCTTATGGCTTCATTACAAGCCTTAGAGATGAATTCGAGCAGCGCGCCAAGACGCGAGCAGATCTGCAGGCTGTGCGTAGTATCCTGCGGCGCACAGACACTCTAGCCGCAGCGCTTTGGCAGCTCCAAAGCGCCAAAAAAAGTCAGATGCAATTTTTTTTGGCAGCGAGCCGCTAACAAAGTGAAGTCCAGCTCGCTACGTTAAGCCGCTCGAGGTCACATATATCGAGCAGTCTACGGCACTGGTGTGCGTCTTGCGAGAGGCTGGGCTCCCCATGCGCGGGAATGGCGTCACGGTGACGCCGACCGCGAGCCAGCATGCAACCAACCAAAATACCGCAGGCGGAGCGCCTGATTACCTCCTCGGATTCCCCGGTGGCGAAGCGGCCGAAACCCCACGCCGCCGAGCAGACCGCGGCGCCGCGCGCGAGTGTGTCGACACAGCAGGCGGTTTCGCGCCCACAGGGTCCAGGACCGAGCACAATCGTACGGGCATCGCCGAAGTGGCACCCAGACCTCTATTGGGACGCTTGCTTTCAAACTCGACAATGGCAAAACCCGCCGACAACTCGCAGATTTAGCAGACCGCCGTCCTCGGCTCCTTGCTCAGCCCCAGAGCCTCGCGTAGCGCTGCGCTCCTGCGTGTACTTCCCAGATCTTGGTACGCTGACGCGAGCCAAAAATTGGACCTCGCTGGCACCGCTGCGGCAATACTCGTGCCCCCTCCCGACGTCCACTCCCACCTGTGAACGCGCGCCCTGGGCCACCACCGCTCTGTGCGCCCCATTTCCACTCACCGCTCACCTCTCCTAGCCCCCCAGGACGCTCTCTGGGCGGAAAAGCCCGCTCCTAACCCCTCCATATCCGCCGCCGGCAAATGGAGAAGTACGAGAAAGTGGAGAAGGTCGGCGAGGGCACCTACGGCGTCGTCTACAAAGTGCGAAATGTGCGGACGGACGCCATCCTCGCGCTGAAGAAGATTAGACTAGCTGACGAGGAAGAGGGCGTTCCCGCGACCGCGATAAGGGAGATCTCCCTCCTCAAGGAACTGAGCCACCCGAACATCGTGGCCTTGCACGACGTGGTGTACGTGAACTCCAAGCTCTTCCTGGCCTTTGAGTTTTTGGATAGGGATTTGAAGCACCATATGGACGCCCGCGGCGGCGTCGGCCTCGACGTGGAGACCTGCGCGTCCTTTGTCTATCAAATCCTGTGCGGCGTCGCGTTCTGTCATGAAAGGCGCGTCTTACATCGGGACCTGAAGCCCCAAAACCTACTACTGGACCGCGTCGGCACTTTGAAATTAGCGGACTTTGGCCTGGCCCGGGCCTTCAGCTCGCCGCGGCGGGCCTACACGCACGAGGTCATCACCCTGTGGTATAGAGCACCCGAAATCTTACTGGGCGCGGAGCACTATTCGACACCAGTAGACATCTGGAGCATTGGATGTATTTTCGTCGAGATGGCGTCCTCGAAGCCGCTCTTCCCCGGCGACTCGGAGATCGACGAGCTCTTCCGCATCTTCCGGGTCCGGGGCACGCCGAACGACCACATGTGGCCCGGCGTCTCGCGGTTGCCGAACTACAAGCCCGAGTTCCCCCAGTGGCATGAACAAAGGTTGGACCGGGCGGTGCCCTCTCTCGCGCCGTCGGAGGCGAACGGCGGCGACGCGGCCATCGACCTACTGACGCAGATGCTGACCTACGCGCCCGCGCGGCGGATCACCTGCCGCAAGGCCCTGGACCACGCGTACTTCCAGCCGCCGCGCCTCGGCCGGTCCCGCTTCGCGGCCTCGACGGCCGCGCTGGGGTGATCTCTGTGGGGCCCTTAAATTAAAATCTGCTTTCTTTTACTACCTGTACGTACGCTCCTTCTTGACCAGTCGCCGCGATGACGTGCTGGTGGTGGGCCCCCAGCGCGCACCCCGGTTTGGCACGTTTACCTCCTCGAATACGGGTTTTGTCTGACAACGCAAAACTTGAAAAGAGCGGAAGAGCAAAAACACCGGGATTTAGCGCCACTACCCAACACAGACTTGGAGACCTGCGAGGACAATGTATTTTATGCGGAAGCCACATTGGGAACGCCGCCCCAGAACTTCCAACTACTCATCGACACGGGCAGCGCCGATTTGTGGGTCGCAGCCACGGACTGCGAGAGCGCCGGCGGCGCGAACGGCGGCTGCCCCTCCACCAACGTCTACGACGCGGGCACCTCCTCGACCGTGAAACCATTCAACGGGGTGCGCGTGACGGTTGATTATGTGGACGGCGAGTTTGCCAAGGGCCCGGCGCTCCGGGACACGTTCACGTTCGGAGGCGTGACGGTCGATCAAATGGAGTTTATTGCCGCGGACCGCGCGGACTTCTGGGCCTGCGGCGCCGAGGACGGCGTTTTGGGCCTGGGGCCGCGCGGCGCGTCGCGGATGTCGGCGGCGCTCGTCGATGCGGACGCGACGCCCGGTGTTCGCTTGTTCAAGCAGCTCGACAGTGCTCATGACGGGAACGGGTGCTCCCGACCCCAAATAAAACACTTCTTTGGGGTACTGGTCGGGTCGCAGGCGTCCTATAGGTTGGGTCTGATGGTGGGTAGTCGCCTAGACCGTTTGCGCATGCGCTTTGGGCATCCCATAGCTCTCAAAGCTCTGGAACTAATCTGCTGGGTAATCATGCTTTAGGGATCTGGACTGCTGAGAGAATTGGTAGATATCATCCAAGCGGCGGCGTATGCGGTGTAGGCGAGTGCGCACGTCTATTACCGACCCTAAGCGACCCCAGGGAGACCTCTGGGCCACGAATTGACTTAGTTCCACTGGCGCCTCGATCCCCTGGTGGTGTCGTCAACGCAGCGAATTAAAAAACATAGCTTTTTCACACCCCAATAAGCGTCCTATTGATCTCTTTGGACTGGTATCTAACTGAACGATACTCGGACAACTGCATGGCGCTCGCGGAAATCGTAATGCGTTACGGGTTTTATCGCTCTGTTTAACCCAAAACGTTCAGGCGCGCATAGACGATGCCAACGCGACGAATGGTCAGTGACGGGACTCCTTTGACCACACCACGTGTCTCTCTCATCACGGTTTGCACGTGCGCGTCACTCTAGCTCCAGGGCCAAGTTGGCCAGAGTGCGCCAACAGCTCTCAATCTTGCCGCGACGGAGGGCTGATTAGCAGACGCGCGTCAACAATGCAGCGCACGCCGCGCCGCGAGCGCGAACACAACATAGAGCCGATCGAGCTGCTCATCGAGCGCCCGCGGCCGGCGTCCATGGAGCGGCGCTGCTGCTGCACGCCGCGCAGCCTCGCGAACGCGATGCGCTGCTTCCACTGCCTCGCGCGGCGCGGCCTGCAGCAGTTGAGGCGCGCCCGGTCGGCGCCGCCGACGCCGCGCGACGAGGAGGGCGGCGTCCTGTCGCCGTTAGTGCTGGCGAGCCCGCCCCGGCGCAACCGGCAGACGAGCCCCCGGCAGACGAGCCCCGTCTCCGAAGCAGGGACCGTGAGCACCTGCCCGACGGCGGCCAATACGCCGTCGGCCGCTTTCGGCGGTGCCCGACGGCCCTCGCCCGCCTTCGGTCGCCCGGCGGCCGCATCGCCCCGGGCACGGACGCCCACGGTGGCATTTGCGGCGGACGCGTCGCCCCAGGCTTACACGGAGACGCTCGCGAGTAGCAAGAGCTCCCCGGTGGCAGCCGCGGCGAAAACAGCGGCCGGTGGCAAGAGTTCGCCAAGCGGGGCCAAGTCGCCGACAGGCGGCAAGCGTTTCCCGAGCGGCAGCAAGAGTTCGCCGACAGGCGGCGCGAAGAACTCTCCGGTATTTCAGGCCGGGTCTGTCGCCGCACGCCTCGCCGCTTTGCAAGCCTCGAGGCCGCCCCCTGCGCCCCCGCGCCGGCGCTCGGCTACGGGCGCAAAAAGCGGCGCCCAGTTGCGGCCGGTGCGGCCTGGACGTCCACGTCGCGGATAGGGTCGTCCATCGCGATCAGGAATACCACTCGGCGTGCCTGCGCTGCGGCGCCTGCCGCCGATCGGTCGTGGACTTGGCTTGGGGCACGTTAGATGGAGACGACGTGCCGCTCTGCGACGACCGGGGCGTGACTGCGGGGCGGCGCTCGTGCCTCGTGAAAGCAAGGACGGCGAGCCTCGCGCACGCGCGCGCGGATCAGAACGAAAGACCCAACGAAGCGGACGTGGCGGGCATGCGCGAGGCGAAGCTTCACGCTGTCGAGGTGATTGGAGAAGAGCTGGAGGCGCTGGTGCTGACGGGCGTGGCGCCGACGTGCGCTTTGTGCGGCGGCCGGTTCGCCCCATCGGATCGGATCGTCATGCAGGGCATGGTCAAAATGCACGAGACGTGCATGACGACGGGCGCCGCGCCGGCGCACCGCGCCGACGGCCCGCGCCTCCCGCCGTCGCGGGCGCTCAAGGACGCGCCGGCCACGTTGGTGCTCAAGCTGGGGCTTGACAAAGGCGTCGCGACCTTCTTCATCACGCGCGTCGAGCAGGATGACGAGACCTGCGTCGCCTACGGGCCGGACCCGGCCGCGCGGGCGCCGCCGAAGCGCCGCGTCGACGTCGACGCGCTCGCCGGCGCGACGGTGCGAACCCTATCGCTGCAGGGGGTCGAAGTGGCGCCGCCGGCGGCGCTCGACAGCGCTTTCGTCGCGCCGTTCCGCTGGACGGCGCAGGGCCTCGATTGGGCCTTCGACGTGCGCTTCGACGTCGATGCCACGAAGAGCGTCGTGGCCGTGGCCGGCGCTACGCTCCGTGTCGCGCCGAGCGCGTGATATACTACCACCACGACCATTCCCTACAACGGCCACGACTGTAAGTATGTGAACTACAAACAAATATTTAAGCCAAGACTACCTCGAAGCCACCGAGTCCTTGTACTCCGCCACCATCGACTTCACCAGGTGGTTTGGGGCCAGGGCCAGATGCTCCAGCGGCGCCCCCGTCGTCGGCGATGTGGTATTGCCGCGCGACAGCCAGTCCTCGATGGAACTCCTGTCGTAGGTGTGCCCGTCCGCCGCGAGCACAGGTTGCGCCATGATGTCCATCGAAATGGCACAGCAAAGTCGCTCCGGGATCTCCGCGGCCGGCACCTCCTTGGAGGCAGCAGCCGGCTCCGTCGCGGCTGCCGTCGGCTCCGCGTCCGAATGGACCGCGGCGACGATCGTTTGCGCGTCTTCGGACGAAACACCAACCTCGACCAAGTCCTCGATGGTAATGAACGGCAACGATTCTTCCTCAATTTGCTCACGCGCAAAGACCGGTTCCACGCGCTCCTCCAGGCCTAGACGCCGTAGCAACGCGGTTATTTCGTCTGGTGGTTCGTCCGCGGCCGGCTTGGCGGGGCTCGGCGCGGCCGCTTTCGCGGTGACGGCGTCAGTCGGGGGCGTGTCAGTAGTGGGCTTCGGAGTAGCGCGCTGCTTCTTTTTCTTCTTTTTCTTGCGCTTCTTGGCCACAGCGGCGACCTCCTCGGCCGCCGTGGCCTCCTCGGCCGCGAGGAGTTCCGCGGCGGCCCGTTCAGCTTCCGCCTCGGCTTCTACTTGCTTTTTTTTCGTTTTGACCATGGCGACGCGTAGTCGGGCCCGCAGTTCGGCCTTGGCGGCCGCCTTGGCCGCGGCTCGGCCTGTTGCATCGGCCGCCTCCCTTGCCAAATGACAGACGCAAAGGACGGCGTGTGCTCCCTCGACTGGAACCTCCGAGGCGGGCCGACCGCGCTTTGCGTTGTCCTGTCGCATCACCCCGAGCGCCACCCTGTTCATCCGTTCGAACCACTCCGGGGTCATGCTGCCGACCTGCAGCGCAAACTCGTCGATCCGGGCCGGGTCGATGCTCATCTCCTGTGCCACGTGCGCACGTTGGTCCGCCGACATGCACTTGATCGCGAGCGCGGTCTTGAACTGCTCCGGAGGGGCGCCGGTCTCGTCGGCTGCCCCGAGTCTCCGAGCCTCCGCGCGGAAATACTCCTCGACCGCCGCGGTGCTATCCAACGGGCCGTCCGCAGGGGCTTCCCCGGCCCTGCCTGCTAGATTGCTCATGATCATGACGTTCAACGCAAAATCCGGCTCGACGCCTTCGACGATAAGCAGCTGCGCCATCGTCGTCGCCGTCCGGTGCATCCGGTGGAATTCCTCGGGCGACATGGCGGTCAGTTGCTGCGCATAATCGCCGAACCTGTCGGCGTCGATGAGTTTAGACGCTTCGTTGAACCGCGCACGCTGCTCCGGCGGACAGGTTTCGATCTGGCGCACAAGCAACGCCTGGTCTGGCAAAGGCGCGGCGGCGCGGGGCGGCTCCGCCGGCGCCGCGGGCCGCACGGTCGACGTCACGACCGGCTCCGAATCGCCCAGGAGCTCTCCGCGAGCCCAGGACTTCGCGAGATCATCGAGGTTCCCTTCCCCGGCCCCGCATGCCAGCAGGGCGATGAACATATCGACCAACGCAAATTCCTCATCGACGCCTGCTATGATAGCCCGCTGCGCCATCGACGTCGCCGTGAGGTGCATCAGGCGGCACGCCTCGGGCGACATGGCCGCCAGTCGCCGCGCATACTCGCCGAATCTATCGGCGTCGACGTGGACGGACGACGCGGCGAACCGCGCTCGACGCCCCGGCGGATAGGTTTCGATCCGGCGCGCGAGCGCCATTTGCGACTCCTGTTCCGAGTCCGAGTCCGGGTCCGGGTCCGGGTCCGGGTCCGGGTCCGGGTCCGGCTCAGGCAGCGGCGCGGCCTTTCGTCGCCGCGGACCAGGCCGCCGCTCGCGCAGCTGCTCGTCGCGCAGGAGCTCGGCGGCCGCCTCGTCGGCGGCCGCCTCGTCGGCAGCGCGGCGGGCGTCGTGGTGAGCGTGCTGCCGACCGCGATTAATGCCCTCGCGCGTGCGATTGACGCCGCCGCGGATGGCTCTAGCGACCGCCACGACGCTCGCGACCAGGTCAGCGCCGAGGGCGTCGAGGGCGTCGCCGCCAAAGGCGCCTGATGTCAGGGCGCCGAGGGCACGCCAGAACAAGATCGCACCGCCGAGCACTTGCACCCCGACCGTCACGGAGCCACCCACGAACATCGCGTCCGCGACCAGCACGCAGACCGTGACACACCCTCGAGACACAACGTCCGGAAAGTACTTCTCAAATACCGCCCAGTAGCCGGTCAATATGCTATAGAACAGGCAAACGTTGGAAACGAAGTGGAATCCATGCCCCAGCGCCACGCCCGTGCCGGTAAGCCCCGAAAACTCACCCCGCTCCGACCAGGCGAAGAGCGCCGCCAGGAGGGCCACAGAGGCGTGTACCAAGGTGGTCCAGGGAAACGACTCGTTGGCGGAGGCTTTGAAGAAAAAGCGCATGCAGGCATTCTTCAAAGCCCCCCCCGTAGAGGGCGCCGATCAAGGCACACATCGCCTCTATCTGCCCGAGGACGCAGAGCTGAGGGAACGGCCACATTACCTGGAGGCCCAAGTACATCGCCAAGGCGTATCCGGCGTCGAAGCCAGGCTGCCCGGTCGCCAGGCGCCTGACGCTGCCGCGGAAGCCCAACGCGACCAGCGCGGCTCGCACGAAGAGTCGCCCCCCGGGGTCGGTGACAAGGCCCAGCTGGTCGAGCCAATAGCCCTCGCCCAGGAATTCCGCGCGGACCGCGGCCGCGACGGCGCCCGGTTCCGCGGCGAGCACGAGCAAGAGAATTAGCTTCGCGACGCGCCTCTTGCGTCCAAACTGGTGCTCCGCTTCGTCCTTCGCGTAACCGACATAAGCAGTAATGAGCCAACCGAAACCAACGACGAGGTGCCAGGCATAGAACCAGAGAGCAGTGCCGCCCGCGATGGCCGCCAAGTTGGCCAGGCGCGTCACGCGCTCGGGCGCGATGTAAACCCACGCCACGTTCAGATAGCACCAACAGCAGCACATGCCCACGAGCCCGAAAAAGCACCCCGCGCCGCATCGGAGCCACGCCCAGGCCCAGGCGGCTCGTGAAAGCGTGAGCAGGGGCGCGACGCCGGTGGCCTCCACCTTGACCACCGCCCAGTAGCCCGCCGCGAACGCCGCGAGGCACATGCCCACGCCCGCGGCGACGAGCTCCCTCCGGTCTAATCCGCGCCGCGCGGCAAAGTCCCGGAGCCGGATGAGCGCGAGGCGCAGGTCTTCTATGAAGTTGTGGTATTGCGCATCTGGGCCCTCCTTCCAGATTAAGTAATTGTCATACGCAAACCCAAACAGGCCGAAGGTCGCCGCGCAGCGCGGCGCGCACCAGCACGCGGCGGCAGAAGTGAGGACCACCGCTAGCCAAAATACAGCCACGTTATCGAAGAAGTAATCGCTGTCGATCACTTTCAAGCAGCTCTCTACCGCATGAAGTATGGGGATCAACATCGCGCCCCACTGCGCGGCGGCCCACGCCACCAACGAGAACCAACCGAGCTCGTAGAGCACAACATAAACGCCGACGGCTGCGGAGGCGCCCACGATCCAGGGATCGACCATCGTTTCGGCACGGGGCAGCCCGGCGCATTCGCGCGCGAGCCGCTTTCCGCCGAGGCGACCGACGCCGTGCGTGCGGGTATCTCTACGGCCGCGCGGGTTTTCACGATGAGAGGCTCAGTACATGTCATAACACGAGGACAGCTCGATTATGGAAGCGCAAACAAGCGTAAAAACCCGAACTTTAATTTGCAGAGAATTTATTTTGGGCCAAATCTGGCGCGCTCTCGGCCGCACGGCACGCAGCGATACAGAGCTGAGCAGCTGACACGCAGCAGCGCTACGCGGCCGCCTCGCGCGCTCCGCTTCGAAATGTGCGCTCTGCACGCATTCCTCTGCCTGGCGGTCATTGGGTCAGCCTCCGCGCTCGAGGGCGCCGCGGGCGACGCGTTACCCCTGAGCGGTTACTCTGAGCTGAACCGAGTAAGGCGAGTCGAAGCCGAAGAGGCCGCGGCGGCGGCGCCAGACGAGCAGGACGAGCCCCTTTCTGCGCCAAACAACGACGGAGGTGGTCAATGCGACACACCCGCCGCCCGCCGTCACCGCGTCGACAAAACCCTACGGCTACGGCGTCGCAGCGCTCCCGATCTTTTGCATTGGACTTTTTGTGGCGCTGTTAGTCCGCGCCTTCCGTAGCTCCTGGGCCGAGCACGCCGCCGAACAACACACCACCACTGCGGGAAAAGAGGAATATATAGTCTATATGATCGTATTTAAGTTCTGCTTCCCCATCGCCGTGGCCGTGGCCGTCGGCTGCGCCTACCGAGCGATTCCGACGACGGGCGTTGCTGCGTTCTTATCATTGTGCGCCAGAAAGGCGGTCGTGGTGTGTGACGGGATATTTGGGTTCATCGCGCTCCTAATCTGTGTTTGCTGGCTATGCGGGAATTTCGAGCTGTTTTCGTCGGTGTTTGCGGCCGCTGTGATTGGCGTCGCCGGCGTCTGTTATAAGTGGGGCTGGTGGATTGCCGTCAACATGGTGCTCCAGGTCGGGTGGTGCGTTTATTTTGTGTTCCATGCGTATTTTCTAGTTGGCTGGTTTATCCCAGGAGCCCTTTGTCCAGCCTCGCCGACCGGGAACGAACATAAAACTGAGATGTTCGGGTCCACCTTTCTGTTCTTCGGCACCGTGGCCGCCTATGACAGGCTCGCCGACGCGGGCGCCCTCGACCGGTTCCTCGCGCGCGAGCTAAAGCTCTCGCCCGACGCGTTCGCTGAATTAACGACTTTCGTCCGTGCGCCGGCGAGCTACGGATGGCCATGTTTGGTCGCACACGTTCCTCGTCTGTCAGGCCATCTGCGCCCTCGCCGGCGCGTGGTTCCTGCTCACGAGGGTGGCTAGCCGCTACCAAAAGTACGGCGGCTGGTTACGATGGGCGCGATATGCGCACCTCGTTAGCGCCTACGCGGCGCTCGTCACCGGCTACCTATGGATCGGGCGCCTCGGAATCTACCTCGACCTGGGTCGTTTCGGCGTGACCGCCTTTCCGGTGTTTCAAGTGACTGGTGGCTTGGTGGTCGGCGCCGTAGTCTGCGGGCTGGTCCTCGGCTTTTTCGACTTAGGACCCAACGCGTCGGAGCTGCTACTCCTGCTCGAAGACCAACTGATCAACTTTCGCTGGCTCCGCGGCCTCGTCAGCAACGCCGACGTGTGTATCGACAAGACCATCAGCCTCTACAACCACGACCGTGTCGTTTCGTTGCGTCGCGGCTTGTCGCCGGCGGTCGCCGCGGCCGCCGCCAGCGTCGCCGCGGCCGCCGCCAGCCCCGCCGGGCGCGCCGCGGGCCTAGCTCTTCGCGTAGCAGTGTGCTGCGCCGCGGCGTATTCGGCCGTGCTAAATTGCGCGCCGAGCAACGGCTTAGGAGAAAAGTATAATGCGCGCTAGGCGCATCTCTATGCGCGGCGCACCGTCGTCCGCCGCTTATGTTGATTGCGTATCACTAACGGCTTCAGTCAGACCACATCTGTGGGTCCTCCTTTTGCGTTGTGGCGCTCGCTTTTATTTGACTCCACAAAGACGCTATTGGACGGGTTTTTCGCTCGGGTCGACCGAGCTTAAAAGGCGCCAAGCGTGAGCGTTGAAGCTGTGGCGCAGCAGCAGCTTTTTTATCGCGTTAAAAAAGCGACCGGTCGTACCCGACAAGCGCGAAGCGATAAGAGCATCCGTAAACCTGTGAAGACAGCACAGCTCAAAACACTGCTGAACGCTGCGCAAAGCGATCACTGCTCAAAAGCTGATACAAATGTCGCGCGCCGCCACCTTTCTGGCCACCGTGGCCAGCGGCGACGACGTCGAGACCCCGCGGTCGCCCCGCGAGGTCCGGCCCGAGACGCCGGAACAGATGCGCGCGGCGCGGGCCAAGCTTCCCGCGGCGCCCGCGGCGCCGCCGCCGCGGGACCCGCGGAACTTGGATTATGATACGCAGTGCCACTGCTGTTTGAGAATTGGGGCGAACTGGCTCATTTGTGGCAAAAAGCGGGGCCGGTGGCCGATGCACTGGTTCGTCGGGCCCGACTGGTGCTGCATGCTGTGCACCTACACCCTCATCCTCGTGCCGACGCTGGCGTTCATCATCTTCATCGGCCAGCACCACTGGGTAGCTCGATACGGGGCGGTCCTCACGGGCGCCGCGACGCTGGGCGCCTTCTCCTCCGCCGTGTGTAGCGACCCGGGCATCGTGTACCGCGAGGCGGCGCAGCAGGAGCCGGCAGACGGCGTCCACGCCTGCAACCGGTGCGACGTCGTGCGGCCGCACGACGCGCGGCATTGCTACGAGTGCCAATTGTGCGTCGCCGACCTGGACCACCACTGCCCCTGGACGGGGAAGTGCATCGGCGGGCGGACGCTCTTCGCCTTCCACGCGTTCCTGGTCTGCCTGTCCGTGCACATCGTCTTCGTGGTCGTGGGGGCGCTCGTTGTGTTTGCGACGAAGTAGTGCGGCGCGATGTGGTTTTCGCGGTGGGTATTCGGCCACGGTGAGTAAATTTGTTAGTCTATGACTCGGGACTCGCCGGTGGCTGCACGAGGGATTTGCCCAATTATTTGCCCGGCCGTACTGTGCGTCAAGACGGGGCATGCATGATAGTTATAAATAACCCCACTTAGACCGACCACTACTCCGCCACGGCCGCGACGACCATGGAGTGCTGGCCGCCGCCCGCGACCTGCGTGATCGTGACGCTGCCCTGGACGTCGAACGCGAGCGCCTTGGGCGCGAACTCGTCGCGCGCCTTGCCCAGGCCCAGCGCGTTCATGTCCCCATAACCCCAGGCCCGGACCGCGCCCGTGTCGTCTAATGCTAAATTGTGGTGGTCGCCGCAGGCGATGCTCGTGACGCTCTTGAGGTCGGGCACGGCGCCCGGCGCCTCCCTTAAGGAACCCGCCTTGGAGGCCTCGCTCTTGCCACCGCCGAGCTGCCCGTAGTCGGCCCGGCCCCAGGCCTGGACGGACCCGTCCCCGAGTAAACATAAAGAATGGTGCTCGCCGCCACAGATCTGGGCGACGCTCGCATGTTCCAAGCCTTTGACGAGCACCGGCCTCGTGCGATCCGTGGTCGTGCCATCTCCTAATTGACCGTAGTTGTTCAGCCCGCAACTGAGGAGCCCGAGCTCCGTCGCCGCTAACAAGTGGTACGCGCCGCAGCCGATCACCTTGGCCTTGCCGCCTAACTCGACTGCTTGCGGTGTGAGGTGGTCTGGATTAATGGCGTCGAAGTCGTACTCGTCATTCACCTTGACTTCACGCACTGGTCGCCCCAGCTGCCCGACCTCCCCGAGGCCCCACGTCAGACAAGAACCGTCCACGGTCAGCGCCGCATTGAACGCCGCACCGGTCGCGACGGACGTGACGTTCTGTAACGAGGGAATCAACAGTGGCGTCTCCTGCTTGCGCTTCGGGTGCAGTGCACCAGGCGCGTCGAACCACTGCTTACCCTCCTTGTCCTTGTAGCAGCCCCAGCCGTAGACCGCGCCGGACACCGTGACCGCGAAGGTCTGCGAGGCGCCCGCGGCGACGCAGGTCACCTTCTCCGGCAGCTGCACGATGCCCGGTAGATACAACTCTGCTTCGTCGCCGTGGCGCCCAACGGACCCTTCGTCGTTGCAGCCCCACGTGTAGCACATGCCATCTAACGTGACTGCCACATTGTGCAAGCCGCCGCATGATAATTGAGCAACAACTTTATTGGTCAAAGCGGCCACGATGCGCGGCTTGGCTACTACGGTATCTGCTTCATCTTCTAACGTGGAGGAGTGGGCCAACTGCCCGCAGTCGCCCGACCCAAAAGAGAGGACCTCCGTCCGTGTGGGCAGGAACCGTTTCTCCAGCTGCTCCGCGTAGCGCACGTAGTCCCGCGCGGCATCAATAATGGCTTCGCTCGGCGTCGAGGAGAGGGCGGACTCCGCAAACGCGGAGAACGACTTATTTAACGACGCGATGCGCGTCGCATAGGCCTCGCGGGCCAGCGGCCGTGTTGTTTTGGCCGAGAAGGGGCTCTGGACGCGGCGCCGCTGCGCCAACGTCGCGGCGTCCGCCCGCGCGAAGGCGCCGGCCCCCGGCGCCGGCCGCGCGTCGCGCTTCTCGTACTCGGCCTTGGAGACCTGGGCGTCCTCGTTGCGGCGCTTGCCCATGGGTATGGCTGCTACTGCGTGCGCTGGCAGTGTTTTGGGCCAACTTTTGGCTGCTGCGCGCGGCGACGGCCCTTTCAGACGCGCCGTGGTCTTGCTGGGGTGCAGCGCGGAGCTCTGCTCTTGCGGCGCAGCGGATGGGCGTGAGCGCTGGTCAGGCTACGAGCAGGGAGCAGGCTCTCAAAAGAAAAGCGGCAGCGACAAAAACCCGTTAGCGCGCGGGTTTCACCCGATAAACTCATGCATAGTAGTTGTACGTGGGGCTGTCTCGCGCTGTGGCTGCGTGGTATTGAGTGGAAACTGCTGTCGCCGCGCTGCTGGCTGAGCAAATTCTAACTGAAACCGCCGACGCCGCCGCAGAACCCAGCTTTTGGCCGCCGACCACAGCCAAAATACGCGCCCGCCGACAGCCAAAACCCGCCACAAAAATGGACCAGATGCCCACGACCCCCGTAACCCCCGCCGCCGAGGCGCGGACGCTCGCGGCGACGGAAATTCCGGAAGCGCTCGAAGAGTTAGGAAGCAAACACGAGTACGTCAACGACGTCGTCCAGTGGTGTGAGAGTTCCTACCAGAGCGGCGACAAGAAATTAGTACTAAAACAGACGAAGGAGTACCTGGTCGACGCTTTGGAGGTCGTGGCCAAGGAGGTCGAGACGACGGCCGCGAAGCTGTTGCGGTTTTTAGCCTTGCAGAACGACGCCGTCGAGGGGTTGTCATTAGAACTCGACGTGGTGCGCGAGCGGCTCGCTTTAGCCAAGGCCAAGAACGCGGCGAAGCGCCTGGAAACGCTGTGCCCGGCGCGGACGCGCGAAGAGGCGCAGCCGCGCCTCGAAGTCCTAGATGACGCGTCTCGTTCAGAACACATGTGCACCGTGGGCAACTACGAGCCGGTGCTCTCCAGAAGGCTGGGCGGTTTCGACGCCGTCGGCGCCGCGCTCTGATCTAAGACTAATTGTGTGAGTTAGTTGTTCTGCGAGAACCGGTGCCGGCACTCGAGGCACTCGTAGAAGACGGTCTGGCCCTCGTCCACGCTCCGCATCTGCATCGTGTAGAACTCGAGGACGCCGTGGCCGCACGCGGGGCACTCCTGCTCCACCGTGGCGCGCGTGGACTTGCGCGCCTCCTCGACCCGCTCCGTCTGCCCCAGCGCCCAGGCCGGCGCCGCGCGCGGTTTCGTCCGCGTCTCGAGCGGCTCGCCCGCGGCCGAGTCCGCCAGCGAGCACGAAGCCGCGCAGTTCGCGCACTTCAGGGGCTCCTGCGCGGGGATCTCTAGGAAGCTCCCGCAGTGGCCGCAGAAGAGCGTGCCGCCCACCGCGTCGACGACTAATCGTTTCTCCGCGAGCATCGTGCCTGCGCGTTCACTTGTTAGCTATCTTGGTGTACGGTCGTCGTCATGTGTCTCTCCGCTCGGGCGCCCTCGGTACTTCGAGGTATGATCACGCGTTCCGTCAGGTACTATCTAGCAATCGTGTGTGGTCGTCAGCGGGCGGCGAAGGGTGCCGAGGCGGACGCGGGCTGGTGCGGTGGCGGCGCAGCGACGCGGCTTCCGAGCACTGTTACGTGTCTGTTGCGTGTGGCGCTATTGCTGAGGCACACGGCGACGAGCACGACTGCCGCAGCGACGGCGTGTTGCTGGTCGTGGTAGGAGCCAGCAGCGATGCAGCCAGAGCGGCGGGCCGTTAGGGCGGGCGGATGCTAAGTCGCAGCACGAATTAGCGCCGAACGATCAGTGCTGGCGCCTATCGAGCTGCGCAGCGTCGAGTCCAAAATATCGCGAGTACGGGTTTTCGACGCGGGTTTTTGGAGGTATTGACCACGGGCTTTTGCTCGGTGTCGCGTGGCAGGCTGACCGAAACGTGCGGCGAGCCGCCCCGGGACTCCTAAGCCTAAAAGGCCACTTCAACACAAGTAGGCTCGGGTATTACGGCCCACGACGCCCCTCTCGCGAGTTTCACGGCGCCGCGTAGCGCCCCAGCGAGAGTTGCGGTGATACAGCGGAGCGCACGGAATAGATCGCGTATGCCAGCGGTCCAGCCCTAGCGCGCGCGCACGGAGCAGTGCTAAGTGCTATGGCCTCCCAGGCCTCGCAGCCGCGCAAGCGCGCGCGCACGACGCGCGCCTCGCGCCGCGCCCAGGCCTTTGAGTTATTGGGCGACGGCGCCGCGCGCGTCTCGCTCTCGTTAAGCGACGCCCACAAGAGCCCGACGCTCGCCGACAAGACCACTTTCACACTCGAGGGCCAGGGCCAGGCGTCCCTGGACATCGTCCAGGCTTTTCTAACGGGCTCCAATGATATCCTGACGTTCGCGGACGCGGATACTTCCTTGCGAGTGTGCGAGGCCGGCGCCGCGTTGGCGCTCCCGGCACTGGTTTCACTAAGCGTGGAACGGTTACGCGCCCTGCAAGCGGCGCCGTCGCCGCCTACCTCCCGAAGGAGAGTCGCGCGCGGCATCCAGGAGCGGGACAATAGTCGCCTCATCGACACGGCGAACGCGCCGATCTTCGGCATCGACCGGGATGGCCGCGTCGACGTGTGGAACCAGTGCGCCGCCCGCTTAACGGGCTTCGCGGAGGACGAGGTCGCGGGCAAGCGCCTCGTGGAAAAGTACATCACGGGCGAGTACAAGGAGCGGGTCCAGGACGTGTTCACCAAAGCTTTAGCAGGCGAAGAGACGGCGAACTTCGAGTTCCCGCTCGTGACCAAGGGGGGCGTGGTCCTGCAAATTCTGCTGAACGCCACGACCAGGCGCGATGACCGGGAGCGCGTCGTGGGTGTTGTTGGCATCGGGCAGGACATTACCGCGAGAATCAATCAAGAACAAGAGTACGCGCGCCTCATCGACGCGGCGAACGCGCCCATCTTCGGCATCGACGTCCAGGGCAACGTGAACGTCTGGAACCAGTGCGCCATCCGGTTAACGGGCTTCGACGCCGACGAGGTCATGGGCAAGCACCTCGTGGATGACTACATCACGACGGAACTCAAGGACTCCGTGCAGGACGTCTTCACCAAGGCGCTCCACGGCGACGAGACGGCGAACTTCGAGTTCCCCCTGGTCACCAAGGCCGGCACGCGCGTCGAGGTGCTCTTGAACGCCACGACGCGCCGGGACGAGAAGAACCGAGTCATCGGCGTCGTGGGCATCGGCCAGGACATTACGGCGCGTATCAACCAGGAGCAGGAGTACGGGCGCCTCATCGACGCGGCGAACGCCCCCATCTTCGGCATCGACGTCCAGGGCAGCGTGAACGTCTGGAACCAGTGTGCGATCCGCCTGACGGGTTTCGACGCCGAGGAGGTCATGGGCAAGCGCCTCGTGAACGAGTTCATTACGGACGACTACAAGGCCTCGGTGCAGGACGTCTTTACAAAGGCCCTCGAAGGCACGGAAACGGCGAACTTCGAGTTCCCGCTCGTGACCAAGGTCGGCACGCGTGTGCAAGTCCTGCTGAACGCGACGACGCGCCGCGACGAGAAGAACAAGGTCATTGGTGTCGTTGGCATTGGCCAGGATATTACCGCCCGTATGGCGCAGGAGCAGGAGTACGCGCGCCTCATCGATACCGCGAACGCGCCGATCTTCGGTATCGGCGTGCACGGCCGCGTGAACGTCTGGAACAAATCCGCCACGAACCTCACGGGCTTTACGAGCGAGGACGTCATGGGCCGGCACCTCGTGAACGAGTTCATTACGGACGACTTCAAGGAGCGGGTGCAGGGCGTCTTTAGAAACGCGCTGAATGGCGTCGAGACGGCGAACTTCGAGTTCCCCCTGGTCACCAAGGCCGGCACGCGCGTCGAGGTGCTTTTGAACGCGACGACGCGCCGCGACGAGCAGAACCACGTCATTGGCGTCGTCGGTATTGGGCAGGACATTACCGCGAGAATCGCCCAGGAGCAGGAGTATTCGAAGCTGATTGACACGGCGAACGCGCCCATCTTCGGCGTCGATCGCGACGGTCTCGTGAACGTGTGGAATAGAAACGCGAGCGACGTGACGGGCTTTTCCGCCGACGAGACCATGGGCAAGCACCTCGTGAACGACTTCATCACGGACGACTACAAAGCCTCGGTGCAGGACGTCTTCACAAAGGCCCTCGATGGCGACGAGACGGCAAACTTTGAGTTCCCGCTCGTGACGAAAGTCGGCACGCGCGTCGAAGTACTTTTGAACGCGACGACGCGACGAGACGCCAAGGGGAGAGCTAGCGGCGTCGTGGGTATCGGCCAGGACATTACCGCCCGTATAGCGAAAGAACAGGAGTACGCGCGCCTCATCGATACGGCGAACGCGCCCATCTTCGGCATTGACTTGAAGGGTCTCGTCAACGTGTGGAACAAAAACGCCAGCGATGTGACGGGCTTCACGAGCCAGGACGTCATGGGCCGGCACCTCGTGGACGACTTCATCACGGAGGACCATAAGGAACGTGTCCAGGAGGTCTTCACAAAGGCTCTGGACGGCGAGGAGGCGGCGAACTTCGAGTTCCCGCTCGTGACCAAGAACGGCACGCGCGTCGAGGTCCTGCTCAACGCGACGACGCGTCGCGACGACCAGGGCAAGGCGACGGGCGTCGTGGGCATCGGGCAGGACATTACCGCTCGTATAGCGCAGGAGCAGGAGTACTTTAGGCTGATAGACACGGCGAACGCGCCCATCTTCGGTATCGACGCGAATGGCTTGGTCAACGTGTGGAACAAAAACGCCACGGACCTCACGGGCTTCGCCGGCGAGGAGGTCATGGGCCGCAACCTCGTCAATGATTTCATCACGGACGACTTCAAGGCGCGCGTGCAGGAGGTCTTCACCAAAGCTCTCGCGGGCGTCCAGACGGCAAACTTCGAGTTTCCCCTAGTGACGAAACTGGGCGTGCGCGTCGAGGTCCTGCTGAACGCGACGACGCGCCGCGACGAACACAACCGCATCAGCGGCGTCGTCGGTATCGGGCAGGATATTACGGCGCGCATCGCCCAGGAGCAAGAGTACGCGCGGTTGATCGACACGGCGAACGCGCCCATCTTCGGCATCGACGCGGACGGCCTGGTCAACATCTGGAACAAGAACGCGAGCGACGTCACGGGCTTCACGAGCCAGGACGTCATGGGCAAGCATCTTGTGGACGAGTTCATCACGGACGACTACAAGGCCTCGGTGCAGGACGTCTTCACGAAAGCCCTCGAAGGCCTCGAGACGGCGAATTTCGAGTTTCCGCTCGTGACCAAGGCCGGGACGCGCGTCGAGGTCCTGCTGAACGCCACCTCTAGGAGAGACGAGAAAAACCTCGTGACCGGCGTCGTGGGCATCGGCCAGGACATTACCGCGCGCATTGCCCAGGAAGAGGAGTACTCGCGTTTGATCGACACGGCGAACGCCCCCATCTTCGGCATCGACCTGAACGGCCTCGTGAACGTGTGGAACCGCAACGCGTCGCGGCTCATGGGCTTTGCCGGGGAGGAGGTCATGGGCCGCAACCTCGTGAACGAGTTCATCACGGACGACTACAAGGCGCGCGTGCAGGACGTGTTCACCAAAGCCCTCGAGGGCCGCGAGACCGCGAACTTCGAGCTGCCGCTCGTGACCAAGGCCAACGTGTCGGTCCGGGTTCTGCTGAACGCGACGACGCGCCGCGACGACCAGGGCAAGGCGACGGGCGTCGTAGGCATCGGGCAGGATATTACTGCTCGTATCGCCCAGGAGCAGGAGTACGCGCGCCTCATCGACACGGCGAACGCGCCGATCTTCGGCATCGACCTGGACGGGCGCGTCAACGTCTGGAACCAGTGCGCCTCGCACCTCATGGGCTTCGAGACGGACGACGTCATGGGCACGCACCTCGTGAACCGCTTCATCACGGACGACTACAAGGTGAGCGTGCAGAACGTCCTGACCAAGGCCCTGGTCGGCGTCGAGACGTCGAACTTCGAGTTCCCCCTGGTCACGAAGGACGGCGCGCGCGTGCAGATCCTGCTCAATGCCACGACAAGACGAGACGAGAAGAACCGGGTCATCGGCGTGGTGGGCATCGGCCAGGACATTACGGCGCGCATCGCGCAGGAGCAGGAGTACTCGAGACTCATAGAAACGGCGAACGCGCCGATCTTCGGTATCGACCGGGACGGCCGCGTGAACGTGTGGAACACTTGCGCTTCTAATCTTACTGGGTTTGGGGTCACGGAGGTCAAAGGCAGGCATCTCGTGGACGACTTCATCACCCCCGACTTCAAGGCGAGCGTGCAGGACGTCTTCTCGAAGGCGCTGACGGGCGTGGAGACGGCGAACTTCGAGTTTCCGCTCGTGACCAAGGCGGGCAAGACCATCGAAGTTTTGCTCAACGCGACGACGCGACGAGACGAGCGCGATTTAATTATCGGCGTGGTCGGCATCGGCCAGGACATTACAGCGAGAGTAGCCCAGGAACAGGAGTACGCCCGCCTCATCGACACGGCGAACGCGCCCATCTTCGGCGTGGACGTGAATGGACTGATCAACGTGTGGAACAAGAACGCCGCGACGATTACCGAATTTAGTAGCGCGGAGACCAAGGGCAAGAACCTCGTCAAGGACTTCATCCGGGAAGAGCATAGAGACCGGGTCCAGGACGTCTTCACGAAGGCGCTGGCCGGCGACGAGACGGCGAACTTCGAGTTTCCCATGACGACGAAAAACAATAAACGGGTCGAGGTGCTGCTGAACGCCACTACTCGCCGAGATGAACAGGGCAACGTGATCGGGGTTGTGGGCATCGGCCAGGACATCACGGCGCGCATCGCGCAGGAGCAGGAGTACTCGCGTTTGATCGATAGCGCGAACGCCCCGATCTTCGGCGTGGACATGAACGGCGACGTCAACGTCTGGAACGTGTGTTCGGCGAACCTGACCGGGTTCCCGGCGTCGGAAACGCTCGGCAACTCTTTGGTAGATAACTTCATCACGCCCCAGTACCGGCCCATGGTCGCCGAAGTGATTTCTAGAGCGCTGCGGGGCATCGAGACGGCAAACTTCGAGTTCCCCCTGATGAACAAGTCCTCGACCAAGCTCATTTCCATCCTGCTCAATGCTACTACCAGAAGAGATGAAACCGGCAAGGTGGTGGGCGTCGTGGGCATCGGCCAGGACATTTCCGAATCGCGGGCCAAGCAGGACGCTATCTTGAAGCAGCGCGAGGCCGAAGCGGCCCAGGCGGCCCAGGCGACCATTTCCGCGCACGTGTACCACGAGATCCGCAACGTCGTCGGGGCTGTGCTCGCCCTGGCGGAGCGCGTCTCGGAGACCGTGGAGCTGGCTTTGCTCGAGTCAGCGGTCACGCCCAAGGAGTCCACGTCCAGCATCACGGCGAAGCAGACGAAGCTGTCGAGGAAATTGCCGGACGCCGTGCGGAAGCTCACGGAGCATCAAAGAGTAGTATGTCAGCACGCCGTGAACACGTTGAACGACATGCTGGACGTCGCTAAGATCGAGAACGGCACGTATCTGCCCAAGGAGGACGTGGTGGATCTGGGCGCGCTCTGCGCCCGAGCCGCGGAGTTGCAAGGCCCTCGACTGCAGCACGCCGTGGAACTCGTCGTGGACGCCCCGAAACCGGGCGAGCTCGTGGTCCTGACGGATCGCGTGCTCCTGTTACAGTTCATGACGAACTTACTAAGTAACGCGGCCAAGTTCACCTCGACGGGTAAAGTCCTGATCTACTGCGCCGCGCTGAACAGATCTTCGGCGGGGATGGCCGACGTCTGCTTGGCCGTGGCGGACACGGGGCCGGGCATCGCCCCGGCCCAGCAGAAACGGGTATTGATGGCGTTCACGACCGGCGACGCGGTGCCCCACGAAGACCTGTCGGACACGGCCACGGCTTCTAGAAGCACGGGCATCGGCTTGCGCTTAGCGGACTTGATCGCCAACGTCCTTTCTTTGCATGGGGGTCCCGACGTGGAAGTGCCCGAGGCCGATTTACCGAAAGAAAAGGAGGACGAGAAAATGGAAATCGACGAAGTCCCCAAGGTCGACGAGGTCATGTCCCGGACGCCTTCTTCGCTGAATCTGTATGAAGGGACCGCACAGAGAAGGTGGTGGCGGGCCTTACGGACGGGGATCCAGTTGGAATCGCCCGTCGAGGACGACGTCAAGGACATCCTGGGCCACAAGGGCGGGCCCGGGACGTTGTTGTGGTTGGTTACGCGAATGAAGCGCGCACCCGCGGGTTCCGTGGAGGACATGGGCGACGAGGTCGACGTGTCGGATACGACTCGACGGTTGAAGCTTAGAGGTAGGATGCGGGTGTTAGTCGTGGATGACCAGCGGACGATGCGCCAGATGGTGGCTACATTGTTCCAACGGTTGTGCCAGGAAAATGAAGGGTTGGAGATCGAGGTCGACACGGCTATTAGCGGAGAGCACGCTACTCGCTTGGCACGAGCCCGAAGATATCATGTCGTGACGATGGACCAGCAATTGTCTGAGTCCTACTGTAGTGCGGTGGTGCAGGAGCGCGCGAAGAAGCGCGCCGCGGGGACGTTGAAGACCGACGGTGTCTCCACGAAAGACGGCTTCGCGCTAAGCCTCACGTTCGGGCCGGACCGCATCCAGAACGCCCAGCGGAGGTTGGCCTACTTCGAGAACGAGATCGACTCGCAATGTCCAGAGCTGAATGACGGCACGATGGTCGGCCACGAAGCGGTGCAGGTAATTAGAGACGACGAGGTCTCGGCGAAGCGGCCGCCCACTATCTGCTTCAACCTGACGGGCAACATTTTGGAGGCGGACCGGAAGCAGTACTCGGCGTCCGGGTCGTCCGGTGTCCTACCGAAGCCCACCAAACTGGCGGACTTGCGGGCCGCTTTATTAAACGGCGTGCCCCAATTCCTGGCGCGCGGCAGCTGCGTGCAGCGGGGCGACGCCTTCTTCCACGCCTTCGGCGAGCTGCAGATCGCGGAGATGGCGTCGCCCGCCGTGCCGACGCGGTCCGTGCGCAACCTCGGGGGCGAGGCCTGAATCGGAGCGCCCGGAGACACCATGCCCGGGTAACTTAATCGAATTATGCAGTACTAGGCGAATCCCAGTGATACGAGTCTAGCTCGCCCTGGACGCGCAGACACTCGGGGTGCGAAGGCCCGAGTACGTGTCGCATCACCCCGAGCGTGTCCTCCAGCATAAGAAGCGCGTTGCGCTTTTCCACGGGCGAGGAGTCTCCTTGTAGCATTGCGCGCGCAAAGTCCTCGCGTAACGACAACGTACGCTCGTGGTCTCTACCAAGAACGCGTTGTGCTACGGGCATCACTTTGCGTAGCAGTTTCTTCGCTTCTTCGAAGCGCTTTAGACCAAGAAGGTTCATTGCGTAGTTACTGGCGTCTATAAGAGTCTCTTCATGTTCTTCGCCGTAGAGCTTCAATATTCTAGCGTATACGTCTCGCCGCAGACGCAGGGCCTCTCCACGCCGTTCCATCATGTAATACGTGCTCGCAATATTGCTCTGCACGACGAGGATGTTGTGTTCTGATCCACCAACGCGCCGCAGCATAGACAACTCAGCCTCTCTAACGGACAACGCGTCCGCGTGGTGATCTGTAACGAATAAGCCGTTCCCGAGCTCCGTCATCGCCATGCTCCGAATATCGTTTGTTTCCGGCCGGCCCAAGTACGTCTTCCAGCACGCCCACCCGCGAGCGCAACGCACGACGCCGTGGTAATTTTGCTCGCACAGGCTGCACATGTGCCACCGTAACCACCTCGCACTCCTCGCTTTGGCGCCCAAATTGTTCTCCTCGGCCTCCTCGCGTAAAATCTTGGCCTGCTCCGCCAGACACGACACATGCAAGAAACCTGCCGTCCCGCGGCACGAGCACCCGCGCACGAGGCCCTCCTTCGTTTTCCAGTGGACGGCCTCAGTGCAGATGTAGCACGTCTGGCCCTTGCTGTCGTCCGCGCACGCCTCGACCGCGACCGCGACGGCCTCCTTATGTTTGTTGTCGGCGCGGTATTGTTCCGCGTTGCCACCGCGGTGTAATTTCTTACAGATCTGCTTGTGGCCGCGGCGCCAGTGGTCGTGTTGGCAGGTCGAGTCACAATATCTCGCCTTGCACCGCACGCATCGCGGGGCGTCGTGGGCCAGTGGGGCGGCGCAGGCGGCGCAGGTTGTGAGGATCATGTTGTCTGGCGGTGATTTGGCGAGTATAGTGAAAGTGGTGCACGGGTTTTAATCGCACGGGTTTTCACCGCAACGCCGTAAAAAGGGCTGCCACCTCAGCACACACAGATGCCCGCGTTGCGTGCGCGTTAGGCTGCCGGCATGACGGCCTCCGCCTACGCCCAGCCCCTGCCGCGGCCGCGGCGCCAGCAAACGTCACCCAAGAGGAGTACACCCAAGCGTCTGGAAGAGGCCCTCCGTGGCGCGTCGACGCGGTCCAGCACTGTATCCGATGCCTTGCACGGCGCGTCGACGCGGTCCAGCCTCCGCGGCGCGTCGACGCGGTCCAGCACCGCCTCGGCCGCGGAGATGCGCGCCAAGGGCTTCGCGGACGAGGCGCGGCGGCGCAACGTCACCACCGACCGGCGGAGGAAGAGCCGCGAGTGCAAGTGGCAGAAAAAGCACGGCGAGCCCGACGGCGTGACGGCCTTGCTGGAGCTGCCACCCTGGCTGCCGTCGGACGACGACGAGGATCCCGCGGAGAAAGCGGCACGAAAAGTCCGAGAAGCGGAAGAAAAAGAAGCTAAACGGAAGTGGTACGCCCAAGACCTTCTCGACATCAACAGCAAGGTCCCGGACAACTACGCGGAGCAGTTCGCGACTGCCACGATCACAGTCGTCATTTACAAGACGGGGCAGCCCGAAAAAGGGATCGAAATCTCCCAGCAGTACTTAATTAGAGAGCCGGAGGGTTCTTGGGGCGCTTTCCGGAAGCAGATCGAAATGGCGCTCGGCCTGCAAAAGGCGGAACTGATTAAACGCGAAAGAGACGGGACCACGGTCATGCGCATCGCTTCGTTACGACCGGGCGAGCGCTACATCGTGGAACCGTCCATGGGCGACGCGTTATTATCCACGATCGTGTGGGGCCACGCGGCCTCCCTCCAGCAATTGAGAAATAGGCCGCGGGCGCCCCCGACCACAGGTTATTCCCAAGCGGGCTTCCAGACAGGTTTTCATACCATTGCCGCCGACACGACCACCGCGCAAAGGCATTTGCGCAAAGCTTTGCGGGATGCGACTGAAAGAGGATGGGAGCCGGACCCCCACGACTTGGAGTTGATCGAGGAGGCCTTCTACGAGAAGAACGAACCCATTGTATTACCAAAGGCGCGGACGCGCGTGGAATTCATTCGCCGTATTGAAGCTAAAATAGATCGGGAGGAAGCGGCGCGCGTCGTGCAAGTAGCCATCAAGTTCCTGGAAGCTTTTCAAACAGCGAAGAAGGAGCGCTTCGACAAGTTATTTACACCTGGACTACAGGGCCACGCGTACTTTGAAGCGCTAGACGAGGTGGAGGCTAATGTTCAAGGCTTTGAACCGATGAATCGTGCCATGCAGCGGGACGTCTACCGGAAGTGCGCGCGGTACATCTGCAACCATAGCGTGGATCCCGACCAAGCGCGGGAGATGCATTCTTTGGAGGGGCCTGCGCGGTTCTTACGGTATTTGGATAACGGTCCTCTGGGCGACGACCTGCAGTCCCTGCAGTACTTTTTGTGCCTCAACGCCAACATGGCCTTCCACGGTGAGGAGTGTGGCAGTGTGCCCTTTGTTCAGGGCGGGTTACTACTCGCGTGCCGCTTACTCCACGAGCGGTGCGGGGAGCTGTGGGTCAAGACGAAGGAGGCCGATGAAATACATAGAGCGAGCGCGCCTCTGGCCAACCTGGCGCCGCGGCCGAAACCGTACACCTACGAGGCGTCGGTCGGGTCTATGGACACGAGTCCAAGCGTGGACGCCATGACCCTGCGCATATCTAAATCGTCGAGGGCGCGCACGACGGAGGCGGACACGATACCCACCGAAGGCGACTTGCGGCGGATCCACTGGTGGGCCCTCTGCGTCTGTATGAACACTCTGAGAGGGGATAGAAGACAAGAAGCTTTAGCGTTCCTGATGGCGACGGCGAAGTTGCCCGAGGCCCTGCTCCAGACCTTCATGCGCTGGCACCGCTTCCACGACCTTACAATCATGTTATCCTGGGTCTTGCGGGAACTCGCCAAGGAAAGTCACGAAATCCGGGAAACGCTGCGGGCGCTTGGCTTCTACACGCTGCTCAAGGTGGCGCAGAAGCGGCACTCCGAGGTGCACACGACCCACCGGGACCTGCAGTTGTGTATCGACTTATTACGGGACGAGGTGCGGGACCCGTTCTGGCTGCAGGACAAGCTGGGCGAAGCTGTGGGCGATCTCGAATTGCCTTTGCTCGATGCGGACGCGTCGGCGTACCGCGAGTTCGCCCTGCACCCCGAGAGGGTCGGGAAGCAACCGACGGCGAAGTTGAAGGCGGCCGTGCGGTTATCGCGCGCGACGGCGGCCTGGCCGGGGCGGAAGGAGGCGCCCGACTAAATTTGTGTACTAGTCGTGTCGCGGTTGCGGTCGTCGAGGGGCGCGTCGGCGGCGTACTCGAAAACCGGCTGTTGTCTGCATTGAACATACGCTTCCCCGGGGTCAGAAAGGGCTGGCTTTTTCCGCCGCCGCTACGTGGAGTAAAACCCGTCAGGTCAGTTTTCAATCGCCTCAATCTAGATCGCCACGCTCGCGGCCGCCACCGTCAAACATGATCCTCAAAAACTGCGCCGCCTGCGCCGCGCCACTGGTCCACGACGCGCCGCGGTGCGTGCGGTGCAAAACGAGATACTGCAATTCCACCTGCCAACACGACCACTGGCGCCGCGGGCACAAGCAGATCTGCAAGAAGATCCACCGCGGCGGCAACGCGGAGCAATATCACGCCGACAACAAATACAAGGAGGCGGTCGCGGTCGCGGTCAAGAAGTGCGCGGACGACACCAAGGGCCAGACGTGCTTTATTTGCACGGAGGCCCTCCACTGGAAAACAAAGGATGGTCTCGTGCGCGGGTGCGCGTGCCGCGGAACGGCGGGCTTTGCGCACGTGTCGTGCCTTGCGGAGCAGGCGAAGATTTTGTTCGCGGAGGGCGAGGAAAACAATTTGGACCCTAAGGTGAAGCAGGCGAGGTGGGATCGATGGTACAAGTGTAGTCTATGCGAGCAGAAATACCACGGTGTCGTGATTTGTGCGCTCGGGTGGGCGTGCTGGAAAACGTACGTGGGTCGGCCGGAGACGGACTTGCCTCGGCGCATGGCAATAACGCAGCTAGGAAACGGTTTATCCTATGCAGAACACAACGAGGACGCGTTGATCGTGATGGAGGCCGAGTTTTCGATAGAACGGCGCCTCGGCGCATCAGGAGAGCATATGCTCACCATGCAGAGCAATCTTGCGAGCGTGTATGAAGCGCTAGGACGGTGCGACGAGGCCATACGCATGCAGAGGGATGTTTACACAAGCAGCGTCAGGTTGCGTGGGGGAACGCACGAAAATACGTTGATAGCGGCTCTTTCTCTGACAATTTCTTTCGCCAAAACAAATGCCAGTGAGTCAATGACCTTTTCGCGCCCACTACTCCCCGTGGCTCGACGCGCGCTCGGCGCTGACCACAAAATGTCCCTCCAGCTGGTTCACGGTTACGCGTATGCGGTTGGGATGTGCGCTGCTCCTTCGCGAGAGGAGTTGACATTTGCCGAGACACTCCTCACGGACACGATGCCGCGCTTTCGCCGCATCTTCGGGTCCTCCCACCCCAGTACCCCAAGAGCCGAACAGGACTTGGAAAAGATTCGGGAACGTCTCGCCGGACTCTAGTAGCCTAAAAAACATTCCTAGGACTCTCCCCCCGCCGAGGAGGGCACGAGCGCCTCCACGTACGCCCGCACCAGGTCGTTCATCTCGCGCCCGTGCTCCGTCGCGAAGTGGACCTTGGCCTGCTCGACCTCGTCGCCCTCGACCACCACGAAGCTGGAGGACGAGTGGCCCCAGGTCACGACGCTTCCGTAAGAAAAGCACTTCAAGACCGCCCGCGACGCCGGATCAACAACTAAAAGCACCGTCGCCGTCACCGCGAGCACGACCCGGGCCGGGAAGGCGCCGTCCTTCGGCGTCGCCTCGAAGTACTGGGCGCCGTAGACGGGAATCGCGCGACACGTCGACACGTAGGCTCTCCTACTATCCTCCAGCCCGTAGCCTTTTAATTTGCCGTAGAGCTTGAGGATGCGCTGCTCCGTCGCCGCGACGAGGTCCCTGTCTCCTCGGGACGACGGCGGGAGGTGCCGCTCGAGTTGGCCCCGGACCACGCGTAGCGAGTGCTCGTCCCGATCCCCGTACGACTCCTGCAAGGCCAAGGCCGCTAAGGTACACGCCTCGGGCATGCTGCAGGGATACCGTTCATCTAAAATGTCCTGCTTGGCCTGCCGGTAGTGTAATTCAAGCGCCGTGGGCCCCTGGACCGCGTCGCTGAAGAAGTAGCGCACCTTGTACGCCAACCGGTACGTCCGCGTTCGCCGCTTCTTCTTCTCCTGCTCGGCCATGCGCGCCCAGTGGGCCAATACGTCCAACACACGTTCATTATCGTCGAGGCACCGCTCCTGTAAATTGTCGTCGGAGATTTCAAACACCCGTAATCCATCATTCCTAGAAACGCCGCCGAGTTCTTCGCCTAAAGCATCCGCCAAATCTAACGCCGTGGTCCACGCATCTATACTCTTAGTAACGTGGCGCCCGTCCACGACGTACGCTCGTACTGCAATACCTTCACCCTTTGCGGTCGCCTCATTCTCCTGTTCGGTGGGCCGCTCCCGTCTACAACCCAGGCTTAATGCCTTCGGCAGGGCGACCAAGCACCGTTCCGCATATGCAGAAACGGACTGCGTGTAGTCCTGGGATTCCTGGGTCGAAGCCAGGTGCGCGCCGAAGTGCCACCCCACGTGGGGCGCCAGCTGTTCACTTGGCGGGCACGTCGCTAAGACACTCAAGAGCAACTCCCAGCCTCGGAGAGCGGAGGCACTTGAAGGGTTTAATGTTGTCTGTTTGACCAATTGGCAATAGACCTCGTCCCTTAACGCGTCACACCGCATGACTTGGCCGATCAGTTTTGAGCGGTGGCCCTCCGGGCTTTTGCCCGACCTCCTATCGCCCATGTAGCCCGTGACGTTTCGATTCGCTTGCAACGCTTCGGCTAGTAAATCGGCGTCCCGGCAACAGGACTCCAGGAGCGCCAATTTCATGGTCGCCTGTTTCCACCGACACACCTTGTCCAGCTCCGTTCTAGCTTTAAAAAAACCCTTGCGGTGCATCTGGAAGTGCGCCTTGGCGTAGGTGGGGAAGTCGTGGCCCTCATAGTCGGCCGCTAACGTTTGTGGTGCTGCGCTCAGCGCGATGGACTCGTCGTCTTCGGTGTCTTCGTCGCTCGTCGTGTCCAGCGACGCGCGCGTTACGGCCTGGGTCGGCGGCGACGCAGGTAAGGGTGGCGGCGGTGCCCTCGCAGGGCGCGGCGGCGACGCGGGCAGCGGCGGCGGCGGCACGGGCGCCGACGAGCGGCGCCGGGCCGACGGCACAAAGGGCGCGGGCGGCTCCGCGCGGAGGGGCGGCGGCGGCACGTGGGCGACGACTTGGGGCGACACGCGGCGCTGCAACGCGGGCGACGTGCGCTCGGGCGACGTTTTGAGGGGCGACGCGGACGGCGACGGGGCCAAAACTCGCGGTTCCGGCGGCTCGTCCGTGGACGGCCTGGTCCACGACGTCTCGCCGGATACTGTGTGGTAGTAGTAGTCGACGCCGCTCGCGTCATCACGGCGCGTGAGCCACTCGCCCTTGGAAGCATTCACCTCTAAAGTCGGTTCTTGCGGCGGCGTCCAGGACGTCTCGCGCGTGGCTTCGTTGTAGTAGTAGGTCGCGCCGGTCGCGGGGTCGACCCGGGACTGCCACTGCGAGGCGCCCTGGCACGCTTCATCAGGCCGCTCCCAGCGCACGTCCGCGCCCTTAGCGTAGTACGTGGCGCCCGTGCCGGGGACGACGTGCGCGAGCCAGCCGCCGCCCGCGTCCGCCATGGCTGTGTGCCTTGTATCTCTTTTTGCGTGCTGCCCTTTTCGGCGCGGCGCAAGGGAAGCCCCGCTTTTTGCTTCAAGCGCACGCCTTTGCGCGCGATCCGTGGAGCAGCAGTCTACCGCACGTCGCTTTGGCAGCGCATGAGCCTTTTGTTTGATTAAATTCGGAACCCGCACTCTACGGCTGTCTGACGTGACCGACGTGTCCGGGCCTCGCCGGGCGTGTCTAAGCCCCGTCCGAGGAGACCCAGCCCGGCATCGGAAGCCAAAATTGTAGCCGCCCCCCCGGGCGCCGCGCGGAGGAGCCCCAAGTATCTCACTTCTATTGAGAATTTGAGACACGAAGACACATTATTAGACCAAAGACACCTCGCTCGACCGCGTCCGCGCCAGCGGCGCGGCGAGGGGCTCGTCCTCCTCCGCGGTGATGCACCGCGGCCGGGCCGGGAACGTCTCGTGGCGCCACGCTAGAGCTAATAAAGCTACCCCGACACCACAGAGAAACAGCGAGACCCACAACGCGGCCCGCAGCGCGGACCGGTGGAAGAACCCGAAATCCAACGCCGACACGGCCAGCACGACGACCACGTCGCAGCCCGCGTGGGACGCCACCAGAAAGGGAAAGCCGAAAGGATGGCGCTCCCCGAGCCACGTCCAGGCCCGCCCCGCGAAGACTAAGGCCGCGAAGACCACGAGCGCCACCGCGGGACCCGCCACCACATACCCCACGACGCCGTGGAAGCTCCCGAAGTACGCGGCGCACAACAACCGAGACGCCTCGGTCTGGCCCGTCCCATCTAATAAGCCGCGCCGCCGGCGCGTCGGACTTTCGTCCTCTTCGGTGTCGTCTTCGGTGGTCGAGACCTCGTCCGGCACGTTGCCCAGCTGCAGGCCCAGCTCCGCGTGCACGTAGCCCCGCCAGAAGAGCTCCTCCACCAAGGGGTTCACCGTACAGAACCAGAATCCCATGAAGACTAAACCAGCATCCCTCAAGCTGGAACCTAATACTAAGCCCCGCTCCGCCGTGCCCTGTTGAATGGCCTGTTGGACGCCCAACAGCTTCAGCGGGCGTTGAAATAACGCGAGGTAGAAGAAGAACCCGCCGAAGCCCACCGCGCACAAAGTGCCGGTCGTGATCTGGACGCATTTGGGACACTTCCGGGGCTGCGTGAGGGATCTACCCAACCGTTCCATCGCTTTCCCGCCCGGCTGGTCGCGCGGGACGAATCGTAGCGTCAGCATGGGTCCGAAGACCAGCACGACCTCATACAGCGCCACTGCGAGAAACACATTCTTTTGGATCGCGAGCGCGTAGTAGACGACAACGCAGGGGAGCAGCGCGTTGAGGTGGACGAGGGCGTCGGCGGCGTCCATTGGTGTGGCTGTGCGCGTAATACGCTTGCTCGCACGCGGTGGCTCACAGAGTGGTTGCGACGCGAGCACCAGTGGCTCAGTGTGGTGCGCGCGTAAATTTTGGTGCGCGAAGCAGCGCGCACTGGTGTGGTACGGGACAACTGGATGTCTGACGGTGCGCTGGCCGTGCGGCTAGGCTTCTTAAGTACAACGCGGCGCGTGCGCTCTGATTTCATGCGCGCTCATTCGCGCGGGTTTACGCACGGGTTTTACACTTGATATCTCTGGTCGTTTTTTTTTATCAATCTCCGGTACGCTGCAGCTCCGCAGTACCGGCCGAGCGAGCTTGCAGGACGCGCCACAGCTTCTCGAGCATAGTTGCTACACGGTTTGACCAGCGCCTTTCCCTGAACGTGGTCGAGCGCGCCGTGTGAGAGATGTTTCGCCTCCTTGTTCTGGCCTCCGCTGCCGCCCTGCGGCCGCGACCTACGACGCGGCTCTTCGCCGAGCCTAAAACAGGCCCGGGCATCCAGGTCCCGCGCAACGTCCTGGGCGGCGATCTTGAATGCTGCTGCGCCGACGTGCGCGGCAGCGGCATCGGCACCGGCTACTACCGGGACGGCCACTGCAGCACGGGCCAGGACGACGAAGGACGGCACACCGTGTGCATCGAGGCCACGGCCGAATTCCTGGAGTTCTCGGCGGCGGTCGGCAATGACCTCAGCGTGCCCAATCCCCAGTGGATGTTTCCCGGCGTGATGCCGGGCGACCAGTGGTGCCTCTGCGCGGCGCGGTACGCCCAGGCGTGCCAGGCGGGCAAACAACCCAAGATTCATTTGGCACGGACACACGAGCGTACTCTGGACGTGGTCCCTCTCGAGGTCTTGATGGCGAACGGCGTCGACGCCGCGGAGGCCGAGGCGCAGGTGGAAAAAGTCGACGAGCAGCGCCAGAAGATCGAGGGCCTCTTCAAGAACGTCGTGGGGGAGGAGTAAGCATTGTGTAAAAGAACAACCATACATTACCTACACCGCCCCCGCCGCCGCCAGCAGGTCGCCGAACGCGAGCCCCCCGCCCGCGCGCCGCCGCAGGAAGAAGGCCAGTTTCGAGGCGCAGTCCGCGACGGCCCGCTTCGGCGAGCAGCGGCGCTCCGGGCGGACCGTCACCGCGGCGCCGTCCGACACGACGACGAACCGGGCCAGCTCGCCCTCGCGCAGCACCGGGTCCAGATCGCCGACCACGGCAAAGGCGACGCCGTCGACCGTTCGCGCGGTCGTCCCCGCGACTCGTAAAGCAGCGACCAGAGCCCCGGACGCGTCGGCGTTAAAGCGCCGCGTGCAGTGTTCGTCTTTGAACAGAGCCACTAACGCCGTGTGCCCGGTCTCGTAGAAGCCCTGCTTGTGGTAAAATAAGAGACCGTCCCGCAAGTAGGGGAGCGGGGCTTCGTAGGCGTTGCGCAACCCTCGCCGATTGCAATCGAAGTACGGAGCAATGTCTATCCGAAAAGCGTCGTCGTCCGCACTCTCCGCCTTGGCCTCGGCCAGCTTCGTCCTCAACCAGTAGAAGCGGAACTCCGCGGCGCAGTCGTACAACGCGTAGCCGGCCCAGCACATCGCATCCATGATCACAAACGTCTGCGAGTGCTCCACGAACACGCAATCTAGGATCGTGGCCGACCCGTCGCGTTTGGTCCGCAACGACCCGCCCGGCAGACAATCACAACTAAACTGGTGCAATCGGTCGCCGGACGTCTGCCTCGCTTCGACCTTGCCCTTCGCCGCCACCAACACGACGCGCTGGCCCTCGGCCCGCGGCACCGCGAACCAGCCCTCGTTCGTCGCAGCCCCGTTCAGGTCCTGGGGGACGTCCACGAGCCAGTCGTAGCCGCACACCTCCGACGACCAGCGCTCGGCGCGCTTTCTACTCTCCGCCCAGGCCCGTTGCTTCTTGCGCTGGGCCTTCGTGAGCAATGCGTCGACCTCGATGGGCGCTTCCGGCTCCAAGAGTTGCCGCGCTCTGTTGGACCGGTCGCTGCGCGCGTCTTTCTGGCGTCTCAGGGCTTCGGCGCGCCTTCGGTCCTGGTGGAGGTCTAACCGCGCGCTGGTGCGGTGCTGCGCGGCGCGCGCCTCGAGCGCGGACATCGCGTCGAGGGCGTGCGGCGGTCGCGCACGACGCCACAAGCAGGTATTCTGACGCCACACGCAGGTATTCTGACGCCACACGCAGGTATTCTGACGCCACACGCAGGTACTATTACTACTATGCAATTCTGCAGCAGTGGAGACCAAGCAGTGGACAAGCCAATCCCGCCGCACAGATGCAAAGCTCAACGCGACAGCAACGCTGGGATTTTTAGAAGCCGTAGCCTTGCCTCAGCCTCTGCACGTAGTACGCGTACGCGTAAAAGGGCGCCGCGGCCTGGCTAGATAAAACCCGTTTTTAACGCTTATTTCAAGGTAGCCGCACCGCACGCTTGGGCGAGGGCGACGGCTCGTCGCGACGACTACGACCCGTGCGCGCGAGCCGGGAGATATTCCTACTTTCGTGCGGGTGCCATTTTGGCAGCCGCTGTGCGCCGCGGTGCGCTGTCGTGGGCTGCCCCACAGACAGAGCCACCAGTGGTGCAGCCACGCCATCTCGGGGCTCCCGTGCGCACGCCGCCGCTCCAACCAATCATCAAAGCTAGGAGCAAGACAGCCCAGCAACGATGCAAAATGACTCCGCCTTCACGATGGTGCACCGCGACGGCAAGATTTACCGGAAGGGCGTCAAGCTGTACCCCAACCTAGATAGGTATAAAGGCGAGTTCATCCAAGGGAGACGGGAAGGCCTCGGTCTATTAACGTATGCCAATGGCACGACCTACGACGGCGA
>Ga0302122_10000170_pt1 | contig 36078 bp, 25 predicted proteins | sample CB21_SCM_MG_FD_203115 | JGI IMG/M metagenome (GOLD analysis project Ga0302122, IMG submission 203115) | Marine microbial communities from Western Arctic Ocean, Canada - CB21_SCM | ecosystem: Environmental > Aquatic > Marine > Oceanic | place: Canada: Western Arctic Ocean | collected 2017-09-28 | reverse complement strand
ATAAAACACCGGTATGGGGTCTTTCCCGTGCTCCACCTACGTACCGTCGTCCGCGGAGAACGGGCAAGTCGGTCGATTGTGAATAGAACAACGGCGGCACGGTCTATTGGGGTAGTGGAGTCGCTGATACTCGCAGGTCCAGGTTCTGGGCCCGTCTTTATGTAAACGTGGGGTCGCGGAGTCAACGAACCGCGCGGAGGATACGGGGCACCTCATGGGCCTCAGTAATCGTTCTGGTGGGTTGTATGGCCTCTACCACTATCGAAGGGATGTAAACACATCTAACGAAGGGAAGTGTCTAGTAGAATTCTTTTCCCGCCCTCCGAGCGCGGGCTATCGGCTCCAGTTCCGTCGGATATGCATGAAACCTGAGCCGGAGTACTTATAATGTACTAACTGGATGGTGGATGGCGGTGTTAATCGCTGGTGTACTTTAGCAACCCGTAAGACTCATCCGCGAATGTCCCAGTATTTCCGGGAGCAGCGAGAATATGTTCTCCGGCCGCTGCACGTGAACATTTGGTCTCGATGACCGATTATGGTGCTACTTTAATTTGGGAGCTCATTTATTTTACCCTACCTACCCGAGAAGATACCAAAGTTCATTTTTGGGCCTTCGGGCGGCCGCGGGAATTTCAAAACAATGTTCGTTTCTGACGGGCACGTGGTGTTAGACATCTCACAGGCCACTACTGATTACCTTCGCCGCACACTGAGCCGAACAGCCTGTCTTCGGGCAAAAGCGAGGTCGCGGTGCGCGATGTATCCCTACCAAATTTTCCAGCGGCATGCAACGTCCGTTAAACTTACAGTAGTGTGTCTTATTCCAGATGGGAATGATGGAAAGTGATGGAGGTCTCATCAGCGCCATGCCGACTTGGGCCTCACCGATGCGCCGCCGCTTCGGCTGGTCTTCGTCGACCAATGCGGCGAGGCCGGCGAGCCCCGAGTTCTGCGAGATGCCCCCGAGCGGCATCTTGTCCATGAATAGTGGACACGTCTCCTCCTCCGCCTCGTCGCAGGCCGCGCGCTTCCGCGGCCGCGGCACGGACGGTGCGGACCGCGCCACGACGACGGCCCGTGCGTTGCTCTCCCAGGCGTACGGGTCTGCGTTCAGCACGTCCACGCAGGCGCCCCGCCCGCGGCAGTGCGCCGCGACCTGCTGGGCGGCCTGAGCGTCGACGCCGAAGACGCAGACGCCCCGCGAGAGCCGCAGCGCCGCCTCGACGGCCGACGCGTCGTTCGCCACGTCCACGAAGACGTAGTCCCACGCGCCCCGGGTCGGCCAGCCGCCGTAGCACCAGGTGGGGCCCGTCCAGCCGCTGAAGGCCTCCGCGGCGCCGACGGCCTCAGGGGATTCGGCGGCGCACGCGACGGTCGCACCCGTTGCCGCCAGCGTCCTCGGCAAGATCCCGCCCGACCGCAAACCGAGCACGAGCACGTCGCGGCCGCCCGTCCTTCTATAGGCGTCGAGCATCGCGCGCACGTCCCACTGCACGTGGGTCCCCGAGCTCTCGGCCGCCGGTTGTTCCAGGCGCGCGTCGTCGTAGAGGGCCCGGCGGCCGTCCCGCAACTCCATGGCGAGCAACGAGCCCTTCCAGAAGATGACGCGCTGGACGCGGTCCTGCGACACCCAGCTCGCCGTCGCCTGGTCACCGACCGAGCACGCGCACAAATAGACGCGCGCCGCGAAGGTCCGGCCCGCGGACACGCGGCCCGAGGCGTCCGGCGACAACCGCGCGACGACGGCGGCTTGCAAAGCGCCGTGCGCGACCGCGACGTGCAGCGTGCCCGGCGTCAATTGGTTGCCGAGGTTCTGGAGGAGGTGGTTGCAGTTCTCGCCGGCCTGCGCCTTCTTGACGAGGGACGTCGTGAGGCCCTGCACGACGCGCTGGGCGACCCAGGAGGCCTCGGAGTCGTCCGCGTCCTTCATCACGACGTGGGGCATCTCGACGCTGTCGCTGCTGACGACGTGCGCGAGCCGCGCGGGCCGCGCGTGGGTCAGCGCGCAGAACATGTTGTATTCGAACGGTGGTGCGCGGCGATGAGGACTTTGGGACTGGTTGTCAACTGTGCGCGCCGCTTTAGCGTAAACAGACAGCGCAGACTTTGGGCTGGTTTATTGTGTCCTGGAGCGTGCGAAAGCTGCTCGCTTCACGTTGTTCGAAGGGTAGGTGGCCACAGGAGTTCCTGGAGGGTTCATCTTGTTAACAGTAGAGCTGTAGGATGAGCCAGAAGGTCTTTTGCGGCACGCTGGGATTCGCATTTTTCAGATGACCCGCGCGGGTTTTTTTTAGCTTTCAAATCATTCTGTGTCAGGCATGCCGCGCTGCCAACATGACCCGCGTCCATACGTTCCATCGCCAGCCCACTAGAAAGAAAACCCGGGCGCAACGCAAAACTCATTTTACTTGGTGGCTGCCCGGCCGACCCGTCGGACCAGCCACGCGGACGCCGGCCGAGGCTGCCCCGAGACCAGTGCCGCCAGACGCCGCACCAGTGGACGCGGGCCGTCCACCAATTCCCAACAAGCACAGGGCTGCTGCACGAATCGGACCTGCCGGCTGCGAACGGCTCGCGGACAACGCGCCACCATGCCCGACGGCATGCTGAGCGACGAGCACCTGACGGCGTTGGCCGAGGGCAAGAAGGCGCTCCGCCTCGAGAACGAGGCGTATATTCGAGAGCACCCGGAGCTCCGGGGCGCGATCCGGCTGCTCATGGCGAAGCTGCTGGACGACACGCCGGAGGACCTCCAGCAGTACGTCTGCGAGTTCTTCACGGACCCCGAGCTCGAGCGCAAGGTCGAGGAGTTCATGCTGCAGAAGGTGTAATGTGTCGCGCCGCGGTCTGGTCATGCAGCCTGGCGTCGTACGTCTAGCTAGATCATAAGCAAGCAATGTGTAACAGAACATAAACTTAGAGGATTCCCGCCTCCACGAGCGCCTCGGCCCGCCGCAGCACGCGCGTGCAGCTCGCCGTCGCGCTCAGGGCCAGCGCCGCCTCCATGCGCTCGACGTCGGCGAGCGACCACCAGCGCGCCTCCGCGGCGTCGTCCCCCGCTCGCAACGGGACCTCGCTCTCCAACGAACAGAAGGTCTCGGCGATGACGTAGTGGAACTCCGTCCGGCCGTCTCGGTCGGTGTTGACCAAGTCGGCCGTCGTGAAGGGGTGCGCGTGCCATGTTCCATGCGTCAGGCCGGTCTCCTCGCGCAGTTCCCGCTTGGCGGCGTCCATCGTCCCTTCGCCGAGATCGATGCCGCCGCCCGGTAACGACCAGAGGCCCGCGCCGGGCGGCTTTGATCTTCGAACGAGCGCGTACTTCGGAGGAGTTGTCGAGGCGCGCACTACTATTGCCACGGCAGCGCGCGGCGCTTGTGGGTAGGAACGGCTCGATAGCGCGCGCGCGACTGGTGCTATGAGAAGCAGGCGACGCATTAATGCTGTTTATGCCGTTCGCACAGCGTGGTGCGTATAGGCTAGGGTAGTAGTGTGCGTGCTCTGGCGCGAGGTGCCGCGAGTCTTGCGAGCGCTTGGTCGCTGTGCGTGTGCACAGGTGATTCGTGTGACTGCTTGCGACTTCTGCTCCAATGCTGCGGCACAGGACTTGGGTTTTTGCGCCTCCACGAGCCTCAAAACCCGTACGGCGCGCAAATCGGGTTTTGGGCTGAACGAAGGCGCACGGTTTGACGTACGGCACGTGTGACTTACCTGCAGTAGACTTGGCTGCGCGAGCACGGAAGGATCGCTGCACCGCGTGCCACACAGCCACAGATCAGCCACGCAGCCACAGGCCCACAGATGCACGCCACCGTCGCGCGGGCCCTCTACCAGGCGGCGCTCTCCCTGGTGGGCCTGCACCTCGCGCGCCGGAACGCGCACCACGCGAATGCGGGCCTGGGTCCCGCGCACCCGCGGTACGGCGACGCGGCGGCGCTATTGGGCGGCGGCCTCGCGCACGCGGAGGACGCGCGCGGTGTAAGGCGGCGGTGGAGCGACTACGTCGTGGAGGAGCGCTGCGGGACCAGCTTCGGCGAGCTGCGGAAAGGGTGGCGGGTCGGCCGGGAGCTCGCGCGCCTCGGCCGCCGCGACCCGGGCGCGGCCCTCGCGAGCATGGACGGCGGCAGCAAGGGCGCGGCGAACCGGGGCCTCTGCTTCTTCACGACGCGGTGCGGCCACTACCTCGTGAAGCAGGAGTCGGCGGCGTGCCTGCGACAACTGGAGCGAAACGGCGTGGCTCAGAGGTACGCGGCCCGGGCGGCCCAGCGCGGCTCGCTCCTGCCCCGGTTAGTAGGCGCCTACACCGTGCGCTCGAACGCGAGCGAGACGCACTGGCTGGTCATGGCCCACACCTTCGCCGGGGCGCCGCCCGTGTCCGCCGTCTACGACGTCAAGGGCAGCACCGCGGGGCGGCGCACGCGCCCCAAAAAAGGCACGTTGAAGGACCTGGACGCGCGCGACGACGCGGCGACGCTGGCCTGCCGGCGCAGCGCGGACGTCGTGAAGGCGTTGGCGGCCGACACGCGCGTGCTTGAGCAATTGCGTTTACTGGACTACTCGCTGCTGATCGGCGTCTGCGAACTCCGGTGGTGGGACCGGTGGCGCGCCTTCCGCTACCGCCGGCGCGCCCTGAACCGCGGCGTCCGCGCGCTGCCGTGCGTCGACCGCGGCTTCGTCGTGGTGGGGCTCATCGACGTGTTCCAGCCCTGGACCTGGGCCAAGGTCTGTGAGTACTACGCGCGCGGGGCGCTCTACGGCTGGCGGCGGATCTCCGCCGTGCCGCCCGCGGTCTACCGGCGGCGGTTCCTCGCGTTCGTGGCGACGCTGCTGGACGGGCCGGCGAGCTAGTAGTGTCAATACTTTCTTTATTAATACTACCGGAAGATGCAGGTATCCTCGAAGCGAGATGGCTGCAGGCAAAACGGGTTTTCTGGCCCGCGCCTCGACGCGGGACAAGCACAGACACAGCACCGCATTATTTGTGGCTGATCGATGCGATGGCTGCGACGGCTCCACCTTTCAACCACGAGCTTGGCATCGGCACGAATAAATGGACGCTCAGCAACATCGATCAAGTCAAAACGACCTACGGTGCTGCCCTCGACGCTGGCATTAGTCTCTTCGACACGGCGCAATGCTACACATCGAGCGAGGCGTGCCTCGGCTACGTGCGCAAACGCGACCGCCGGCCATTTATCGTGACGAAGTTCGACAGCCTCTCCGGCGGTCCCGACCGCCTCGTGCCGACGCTGCGCAAGAGCTTGTTTGACCTGAACATTGATTGCGTGGATGCTTATCTTATACATTTCCCGCGTGGCGACGTCGACGCGCTGGCGGCGGCGCTGGCGTCGGCCGTGGAGCTTGGCCTGACGAAGCGCGTGGGCTGCTCGAACTACGGGTTGGCGGAGATGCTCCGATTGCGCGGTGCCTTGAAAAAGCACGGCGTCGCGCTGGCGATCGTCGAGATCGAGTTCTCGCTGCTGCGGCGGCGGAGCGAGGCTATGGTAAACGAGTGCCGGCAGTTGGGTATCGCGGTGCTCGCCTGGGCTCCTCTTGGCAGTGGCCGCCTCGTCCACGCGCGGGACGTAGGTGACCCTAGGACGCGTGCGGTATCAGGAATGCTCGACGTCATTGCGCGGCGCCGCGGGAAGACGCCCGCCCAGGTGGCGCTGAACTGGGTCATCTACAAGGGCGCGGTGCCAATCCCTGGCGCGCGGACGCGGGCGCAGGCGGTCGAGAACTGCGGCGCCGCGGGCTGGAGGCTGTTGCCCGACGACGTCCAGGCGCTCGACGCCGTCGCGGTGCAGGACGGTGGTTATTACAACGACCCCGAGGCGGTGCTCACGTTCCTCCGGCTCGGGATCCGATGCCCCCACTTCCTCCGCGGCGTCGTCCACGCGGTCGTCCGATGTTGTCTCCGGTTGGGAGCGTACTTCCTGCCGCTGCAGCGGGACGATGCTTAGTCTTTTGTAAGTTTTTGTACAAGTAAAAGTTCAAGTTACGCGGAGTACTAACGATCAGCATTACACACTAACTAGGCGAAGAAGCCCCAGGACGCGATCCGCGCCAGGCCGCCTGGCTCCTCGTCCTCGATCTCCGTGGCGAAGCCCTCCGATACGTCGGCCTCGAGGGCCAGGTCGTCCGCGTCCCGCGCGCGCTGGCGCCGCGCCGGCCGCAGCCGGAGCTTCCTAGCTTGCCGCTGCGCCGTCGCGGCCCGGTGGAAGGCTAAAGCAGAGAGCACGAAGAAGACGTCCACGGAGTCGTAGCGGTCCATGGCCGGGAAGCCCGTCCAGGCCGGCCCGAAGTGGTCCATGTCACTCAGGAAGACGCACGTCGCGCCCGGCAACGCGGTGTCCGTCCGCGCGCACAACCCGTCGACGGCGCCGCCCCGGTCGCGGCCGTAGCGGTAGCGGTAGTACTCGACGATGGGCGAGAGTAAGGCCCGCGGCTCGTGCGTCGCCGCGGCACACAAACAAACAGTCGGCACCCACACCTTGTCCGACGAGTTGTCCCCGCGCAGCGCGGGGTGCACCCACCACCGCGTCCCATGCTTCTTGTAGTAGTCCTTCCTGGCGTCGTAGGTCAAGTCCGCCACGGCACCCATACCCGCGCCCCGCAAGAGGCGCCCGAAGAGCGTGTCCAAGATCGAGGACAGCACGCGTGTCCTAATGGCGTCGTGCGCCGTGATGGCGCCGCCGAAGGGGCCCTGGCACGCCACGAAGCCGCACAACCGCGCTTTTTGTTTATCAGGCAGGTCGTGCACGACGCTTGCCGCATCTAACGCGCCCTTGCTGTGGGCGTAAATCAAAACAGATCGAGATGACGACGCGAGTAAGCTCTCGATCTCCTTTTTTACAACTAACGAGTTCTCGGCCGACGTTGCGTCGCTATCGCATTTAGAAAAGTGGTAGTCGATGGCGCAGTGGTCCAGGGCTTGCCGTAGGTGGACCCAGTACAAAGGGTACCACTTTGTCCACAGTCCTGGAATCAATAAAACGGACACGCCGTCCCACCCGCCCTGTAAAGGGGGCAAGCCAAAAATATCAATTAACAGTTTGCGTGTCACGGTCCCGTCCTTCCTCATACCCAACTCTCTTAGTTTAGCGTGGAACTGCGCCGTCTGGTCCACCAATAACGGCGCCTCCGGCTCCCGCAGGAGCCAGCCGACGTGGCCCTCGGAATGTGTTTTGAAGTCGTCCAAAGGCTGGTTGTTGCCCCACTCGTGGAGGTCCTCGCCGAGCTCTTCGAACGCGCCCGCGAACAACCCCTCCAGTGTTGACGAAGACTGGCGCCGGCGCTTCAGGACGCGCGCGGCGACCCGCCGCGTCAGCGAGAAGGATAAAGCGGCGCTCACGACGATGGCCGTCGTGCCCGCGATCTGGAAGGACTTGGCGATCGTTGCGAGGGCCGCGCCGACGTGCGTCCGCACGGCGCCCCTTTGTAAGCGCAGCGGCCCGCGGTGGAGCGCTTCATTGATCAACGACCCGATGATGAGGAGGCGCCCCCCGGTCCAGACGGCGCCGACCACCTTGTGCACGCCGAGCAGTCCGAGCTGGGGCGCCCGCGGGCTCCGGGGCTCCTGCTGTTCTTGGCGCCGCCGCCGCCCCGCCGTTTCCCGACTGACGGCCTCGGACGCCTCGCGTAAAGCGTCCGCGACCAGTTCGGAGTCGGACTTGGCTTCTCGATGAATCCGTATACCTAAGTTGATGGCCGCCGCCGCCGCGGCGCAGCCCGTCGCCGTGGCTATGGCGGCCAGGCGCGGCCTGTCCATCGTGCCTCGGTTTCCCTGCGGTCGTGCCGCGCGAGCTGCTCAGCGTGCGTGCGATGAATGGTAGCAATTGTGAGCTAACGAAAATAGTGGGATCACAGATGCTTAGGCCGTGAGAGCAGTGCTCAGAGCACCTGCCATTAATTTTTTTGCTGGAGAAAACCCGCGTCGCAAAAGGCGGATGGGTCCCGAGGGAGCGGGAGCGCCTAGGGGGGCGCGCGCCATAATTAACCCGAACCCGAAAAGGCTCCGCCCGTCCGCGCCCACTACGCCTAGCACCGTAACAACGGAACCCAGGCATCCGTCCGGACGCGCACTCGACTTCATACGCTTACCCACGCGCAACGAACTCAGTCCTCCTTGAGCCCGTCGTAGGCGCGCACCGCCTTCTTGAGGAGGGACCGGTAGCCGATCGGCGCGAGGAGCGTGGTGACGAGCGGCAGCGCGCACAGGCACTTGACGGCCGTCGACGCGTCGTCGTCCCGGAGCCGCGCCACCAGGCCCAGGGTCTCCGCCACGACGCCCAGCGGGAACGTTATGAGCGGCACGAAGCTTCTCAGAGCAAACGTGAGGGGGGACTTGAAGACGTAGTACGGGTAGCGCGCGAGCTCCGTGACGGACCAGACCTGGAGGATTTGCGTCGTGTAGTGCGTGGGTAGGACCTGGTGGTAGACGATCAAACGCGTCGCGTGCAGGATGAGGCCGACGCGCACGTTGCCCTTCAAAACGCCCACGACCATTCGTAGCAGTTCGGCGCAGCACATGAGCTCCAGGATTAAAACCAGCTTGGCGTCGTACGCGGCGGACGCGAGGACGCAGGACCAGCCGATCCACGCGACCACGTTGAGCAGCGTCCAGAAGTCGAAGGCCTTGGCGGGCGGCGGGAGGCCGTTCTCCTTGGCGTAGGCCGCGCGGATCGCCGCGAGGTCGGCCGCGAGGGCCCGGTGCTCGTCCGTCGTACTGGCGCGGCGCGGGCTCTTCTTGGGCGCCGGGCTCTTGGCGCGGCGCGCCGGCGACTTCTTGGGCGCGGGGCTCTTGGCGCGGCGCGCCGGCGACTTGGCGCGGGGCTTGGCCGGCGACTTGGCGCGCGGCTTGGCCGCTGACCTCGCCGGGCTCCGGCCGCGGGGCTTAACGGGGCTTTTGGCTTTGGCTTTGGGCGGCATGATCCGTGTGCTGTTGCTGCGTCGCTTTTCGTCAGCTATAGAGGCCCTGTGGTACGACACGGGGCGTAACTGTTATTGGCGCCAAGTGCAGAAACCCGCGCAATAGAAAACCCGTAAGCTACACTTTTTTCACTTTTGTAACACGCGTGTTTTTACACCATACAGATCGTGCGTGTCCAGTGAAACACATTCGCAACGCGCATCTGTGCCTGTTGAACGCCGCGCGCTGCAAGCAGCTGTCTAAACTACCTGCGTACGAGCACAAGCCGCCCGAACACAAAACATGTTCTCGACCTCAGTCCTCCTCCTCTTGGCGTCCGCGTCCGGATATGTGCTGCCGGAAGCCCCCTGGGAGCACCACTGGGCCGTGATAGTCGCCGGGTGCCGCGCAGCGTCCACTCGCAAATTTCAGGCACACTCGTGAATTGAAGTACCGCGTCGACGTCGCCGCCGCGTCGAGACATGCTGAATAACGCAGGTCCAACGGCTACGGCAATTACCGCCACCAGGCCGACGCCTGCCACGCCTACCAGATCGCCAAGTCCAAGGGCATCCCCGAGAAGCAGATCATCCTCTTCATGTACGACGACATTGCGAACAGCGAAGAGAACCCGTTCCCCGGCAAAGTTTTTAACAAGCCCAACGGGAAGGACGTGTATGTCGGGTGCAAGGCGTCGTACACGGGCAAGGACGTCTCGGCCGAGAAGTTCCTGGCCGTGCTCACGGGCGACAAGAAGACGGCCCAGGGCCCGGTCTTGCGCTCGTCCAAGTGCGACAACGTGTTCGTCTACTACGCGGACCACGGCGCCCCGGGGCTCATAGCGATGCCCGAGGACGAGGAGCCCGTCTACGCCAAGGACCTCAACGCGGCGCTTAAGACGATGCACAAAAAGGGCATGTACGACCGCCTCGTCTTCTACCTCGAGGCCTGCGAGTCGGGCTCCATGTTTGACGGCGGCCAGCTCGCCACGGACACTAATGTCTACGCCACCACGGCGGCGAACAGTGCGGAGTCCTCTTACGGCTCCTACTGCGGCGAGGACGCCGTCGTCAACGGCAAGAACCTGCACACGTGCATAGGGGACTTGTACTCGGTGTCGTGGCTCGAGGACGCCGACGGCGCCTTCCCCCGCGAGTCGCTGCAGCGCCAGATGCAGCTCGTCACGAAGGAGACGAACCTGAGCCACGTCCAGACCTTCGGCGACGCGAGCTTCGCGTCGGACTTCGCCGGCGCCTTCGAGGGCGACGCCAAGGACAAGCGCGGCGTGAAGTTCGCGGTGCGCGGGGCGTTGACCGTGCGCAACGGCGTCGACAGCCGCACGGCGACGCTGGCCTACCTGCGCTCCAAGGTCAAGCACGGCCTGCCCGGCGCGCGCGCGGCGTACCTCGCCGAACTGGCCTTCCGCGCGGCGACGGTGGCGCGCTTCGACGCCATCGCGGCCAAGTACGGGAGCTCCGCGAAGCTGCTCAAGGGCGTCGCCGTGGATGTGGCGGCGTTCGACGACAACGTGTGGGCCTGCTACAAATCGGCGGTGGACGCGGTGCGCCTCTCGTGCCCGCGCGGCCTCAACGACGAGCACGTCCTGGGCCACGTCGGCATGCTGGGCTCGCTCTGCGCCGACGGCGCGGCGGACGTCGCGGCGACGGTGCGCGCCGTGTGCGCCTGATCTCCCTGTGTACCTTACGACGCGACCTATGCCGCGCGACTGTGCCACTCACTACGTAACGTGATTTCTTGTTGAACCTTCTCGTTCTTTTGTTCTCTATGAGATACATACACTATAGCCCAGACGCCACCAGGCTCGTCAAGTCGTCCTGCAGGGGCGACGGGGAGCGTCGCCGACGGCGCTTCGCGGGCGCCGAGCGCTGCTCGCGACCGTCGCAAATCCCTCTCAATCGCCGAGGCGAGCGGGTGCGCGGTTCCTAACACGCGCCGCGCGGTCCGATCCGTCTCCTCGAGCGTCTCCACGGCTTCGCGGAGATCAACGAGTGTGGCGCCGTCGTTCCTGTAGAGTGCCAGCGCGTAATTCCACCGCATCCTGAGCGTGGTATCATTACAATCGCCGAGAACGCGTCGCGCCGCGGGTAATGTTTTACGTATCAGTGCCTTGACTTCTGCGTAGCGCCCTAGATCGACAAGGTTCCCCGCGTAGTTCTGTGCTGCTATAAGCGTTTCTAATTTTTCGCTGCCGAAGAGCTTCATATATCCAGAGTATACAACTCGCCGCAGGCTTAAGGCTTCGACTTTCCGTCCAAACAATTGATACGTACACGCAAGGTTGCTCTGCACGGTGAGTATGGTTCCTTCTGACGCACCAAGGCGTCGCTTCATCGCCAACTCTGCCTCTTGCACGACCAACGCGTCCGCGAAGTGTTTTGCAACGATCAAACCGTTCCCAAGCAGGTTCATTGCCAAGAGGTAACGAGAGTCCGTCTCCAGCAGACCCAGGTATGACTTCCAGCACGCCCACCCGAGAGCACACCGCACGACGCCGTGGTGATCTTGCTTGCAGAGACCGCACTTGTACCACCTCATCCACCTCGCATCAAACACCTTGTTGCCCAAATTGTTCTCCTCGGCCTCCGCGAACAAAATCTTGGTCTGCTCCGCCAAGCACGACACGTGCACGACGCCCAGTTCTGGAGAAGGCACGCCGTCACGATCTCCACACGCGCAACCACGCACGAGGCCTTCTCCCGTGCGTGGATGCAAGGCCTCGAGGCAGATGTAGCATTTCTGCCCCTTTGTGTCGTCCGCGCACGCCTCGACCGCGACCGCGACGGCCTCCTTATATTTGTTGTCTGCATTGTATTGTTCCGAGTTGCCGCCGCGGTGTATTTTCTTGCAGATCTGCTTGTGCCCGCGGCGCCAGTGGTCGTGTTGGCATGTCGAATTGCAGTATCTGGTTTTGCACCTCACACACCGCGGGGCGTCGTGGGCCAGTGGCGTGGCGCAGGCGGCGCAATTTGTGATGATCATATTGTCTGACGGTGCGTTTCTGAGTGGCGCGCGGTGAGCTTGCAAGCTTGACGGTCAGACACGAGTTTTATACGTACGGGTTTTCTCTAGCCGTCGTTTTGTAAAAGAACTGCGTCGTCGTTCAGGAGGTGTGCGTGCAAGAGACGTCAACACAAGTAGTAGTCGTCACAGTCGTTAATTCCTCACACAGCAGCCCTGCAACCCTCGCGTTGAGACGCGGACCAGCAAACCGCCTCGCGCTGCCGTAGCGTCAGAGGCACCAAACAAGCCGCATAGATCGCTGCGCCGGTTTAGAGACGCGCAAGAGCAGCAACCAAGCCGTACAGATCAAACATGGAGGCCCTCGTCCAAGGCGGCGCCGGCACGATCCCCGCGGACGGTCTCCTAAGAGCCGCCTGCAAGTACTTGGGCGAACTCCCCGCGGCCAGCTTGCTCGACACGTCGTCCGTCGATACCATCAAGCCCTTCACGGCGGCCGGCCTGAGTCCGGACCAGCTCCGGGACTTCTTCAGTGCGGCCGCCAAGGCCGGTCGCAAGACGACGCCGACGACCGAGTCCGGGAACGTGTACGCGGTCTCCAAGGCCTTCCACGCCCTGAACGGCCCGCTCGTCGTGGACGAGTACTTGCAGAAGGTGGCGGCCCTGGACGCGCCCGACCGCATGAGAGCCAAGGCGTTCGTAGAGACGGTCGCGCTGGACGCCGAGCTGCGCAACCGGAACCCGCTGCACCCGTCGGCGACGGACGCTTTGGTCATAGGGACATTGCTGGACTTCCCCAAGCAGTTGTTCGGCTTCCCCTACGCGTCGTACGGGACGGACGGGCGCGAGTCGTTGTCCCTGTGCCTCTACGCGCATCGACTCTGGTCGGGCAAGCGGCGCATCGTGGGCGACCCGGGCGACGACACGCTCAAGCGCGTCGCCGCGCGCCTGGGCATGGTCGTCGGCGGCGCGGGCCCCCGGGCCCAGTTCGCGGACGCGGCGTGCCTCGTGCTGAGTTTGACGCACGAGAACCTGGTACCGCTCTGCGCCGCGGCGGTCTCCTGCGGCGTGCCCGTGCACGTGCGCTGCACTGACGCAGAACTCAGGCAAGTATTGCGGCGGGACCTGTGCCACGTGTCTCTCCCAGCGGGCGTGCGCTCGCTCTCGATCGACGAGGGCGTGTTCACCTGCGGGTATTCCCTGTATAGGGACCCGACGATTCGCGACGCACACATGGACGTGGCCCTGCGGTGGCAGGCGGCCTACTTGTCGCCGAACGAGGGCGGCTCCGGCGCCTCCGCGCCCTTGTTCTTGGATTTCTGCACGGCGTGCCTCGGCCGCGACGCGTTGAAGCAGCTCGCGGCGCAACCATCAAACGCCGACCCGGAGCCGGCGTGGGCGCCGACCCTCGTCAAGGCCGGGCGCACTATGCCGAAGATGGCCGATCCCTTGGTTTGGGCCCGCAAAGCATTGAAGACCAAGCGGACCCGCCAGGACTTCGAGGGCGACCTCGTGGCCTTCCAGCGGAGTTTTCTGGGCGGCGCCAAGAAGGACGTGGAGGCCGTTTCCACGGGCGGCGGCACGCGCAGCATCAACGTGGCCTTCGAGGCGGTCCTGCGGTCGCTCCCCCAAAGCGTCACCACGCCGCGGGTCCTGACGGGCAACCCGCACCTCGCCGTGGAGCGCGCCGAGCGCCGCTTCGGCTTCGCGCTGACGCGGCTGGAGAATGAAGGCGCCCTCGACCTGCGCGCGCTCGAAGAAGAATTAAGTGCGCCGGACGTCGTCGCCGTCTACGCCCAGTCACTATCGTACACGGACGGCATCTCGGACGACGTGCCCGGCGTCTTGGATCTGCTCGAGGCGGCGAACGAGAATCGACTCAAGGAAGGTAAGGTGGCGGTGGCGCTGATCAACGACTGCTGCCTCGCGTTTTCGGTCCTGGTCCACCAGCCGGCCTACCGGTTGTTGGATCGGCCCACGAAGTGCACGCCCGTGTTGATGACGCTGGACGCCCACAAGCACCTCGGCGCGGACAAGGGCTTGAGTACCGTGGTCGCGACGAACGGCGCGCTCACGCCGTTGCGCGGCGCCCTGCGGGTCGGCGCGCGACCGACGCGGGACGCCCTGGTGCGCGGTCTAGCGAACATGGTGTCGGTGTCCGCCACGGGCTACGACACGATCTATCGGAACCTGGCCTCGAAAGTCGCGGAGGTCGCGGATACGTGCTCTACGCTGAACCTCGACGTCGTGCACGCTTCTTCACGAGTCAAGGGCTCCACTGTGTTAGCCGTCCACGACCCGGCCGCCACCCTCCAAAAGGCCCTTTCCATGAAGAATCACAAGGCCACGTTCCTGTACAACCTGCACCCCGCCGATCCGGCGGCGTGCCAGTACGGGTGGTGCCTCAGCTTCACGCCGCACTGTCTGCGGGAGCTCGACGGGACACAAGCGTTAGACGTCTTCGTGCGCGACCTCCGGGCCTGCGCGGCGACCGCGCCCGCGGCGGCGTCGAACTCCATCGTCTCCATCTTCTATCGGGGCGGCGCGCCGGAGCCCTGGCTCTTCTCGTTTTTATGGGCACCGGGCCCGGGCCGCGCGGCGGGCTCGCTCATCTTGCGGCGCCTCTTCTCGCGGCTGCTGGACGCGGGCGTCGGCAAGCCGCGGCGCCGGAACCCCGTGGCGGTGCTGGGGGCGGCGCTCGTTGGAGTGTGCGTGCTGCTGGCGTGCATGCTCCGGGCGTTGTTCTCCGGGGCGCTGTTGGACGCCGCGCTGCATTACGGGGTCTTAAAGTATTAGGGCTTGTGGGCGCCTACAGAAGGGGGGGGGGGCTACGCCCCTACGCGGCTGGCATCGCGGCGTCCGAAGCGGTGCGGAGCCGGCGGATGAGTGTGCTATAGTACGAAACGACATTTTACGAGCGGGGTGTATGTGCGACATGATTTCAATGAATCTTGGAATCCGACGTGGATGTGTCGAAACACGGGGGAACGGTGCGAGAGCGGACAACAGTGCACACAGGGCGGACAAATTCTAGGCGCCCGCCTTGGCGACTTTTGCCCCGCGGAGGTCCCAGAAGTTCTGGAGGGACGCCCAGAGGGCGGGGTAGGCGTGCGCCTCGCGGATCGAGAGGCAGCGGGGCCGCGGCGACTTCTCCGCGGCGAGGAAGAAGTCCTCCGGCGTGCAGCCCCGGCAGGTCCCCGCGAGGCGGACCTGGCGCTGGACCGCCGCGTAGAGCGCGCGGTCGGCGCAGTTCTCCAAGGCGAACCGGGTCCGGTAGCTCTTGGTCTCCGGGAGCAAGGCCACGCGCTCCGGGTGGAGCCGCAGGTTCTCGCTCGAGTAGTGGCTGTTGCTCGCGCGGGGCATGCTCGTGTCCCGCCCCATGAGCTCCTTCCGGGCCGCCGCCTGCAGGTCGCCGTCTAACAAGAAGACGTGGTCGAACTGGGCCAAGGCGTCGAGCGCCCGTTGCAACTCTCGAGGACCAATGGAAGCTTCCGGGCCCACGCCGTGCTTGGCCCCGTGCCGGTCCTTGCCCCCGCCCCTTCCATCTAGTCCGTTCAGTAGGCGCACGTAGAAGTTCGGTCGGTTAAAGGCACCGTACTTGGCCGCCTCCCTACCGGCCGGGTGCTCGCGGAAGTCCGGTTGGGCGAACTGCTGAATAGTAAGGTTCCCATAGCCCTTGTGCACCGACGTGCCGTGCTCGCGCAAAAAGGTCGACTCGAAGCGGGCCCAGGGGTCCCTAATCGTGGTCGCGATCTCGCCGCCCAGGGCTCGCCATTGGATGGCAAACCGTCGTAACGCGTCGGCCGCGGGGAACTTCCAGGACTCCTCCATCATGCACACGTCCAGGTTTCTCCGCGCCATCTCGGCCATCATGAGTCGGGGGCCCTCCGGCGAGCTCAGGTTCCCCAGGAGCTTGCTCTTGCAGTTGCAGTGCGCGTGGCCGGGCCGCCGCACGCCCGCGTGCGTGTCGTGCGTCCGCAGACCGGCGTGGTGGAAGAGCGCGCAGAAGGACGAGCCGCCCGCCTTGTGGAATTGCAGGAAGAACAAGGGTTTGCGCTTCGGGCGCGTGCGCTGCGGGCCCGCCGCGGCGGTGGCGACGCCGTCGACCAGGTTCACTTGACCAGTCCAGTCCGGGGCCCGGGCCAAACCAGCAGCAATGACGTCGTTCCGTCTTTTCTCCTTCCGCCCACCTCCCGCGGCGGCGACGCCGAGCACTGCTAGGGCGAGGAGGATCATGGCGTGCCGCGCGGCCGCGTTCGACGTCGAAAAACACTATCGAAAAACTGGCTCGGTGAACGTCGGCGATGTTTCCTAGGACATCTTGGCGACGTTACGCCCTTCTGCTGTACAAAATTATTGGCCACAATCCGACCTGCCGCGCAGCGCTTGCTGTGCTATGAGGGTAGCGTTTGTCAGTAGCTTTATTCACCGGGTTTTCTCGTGCGGGTTTTTCAGCCTCACCAAACACTTGATGTTGCAGCGTCTACAAGTTCTAGCAGGAGCTCGCGGCAGTCATCTCTGCGGTTTCGTTCTCTATTAATCTCCCAACAACTTCTGGTAGCAGTCATCTGACCGCAACGCAACGCTAGCACCAATCAGACCAGGAGGGCCTGCTAGGCGAGGTCGCATTGCTGCGCACAAACAACAATGAGGCCACTCCTCCGCCACACCGCGCGCAAGCTTTCGAGCAGCGCCCAGCCGCGCCTGGAAGCGATGCGCCAGAAGCTCGCGCGCGACAGCGTCAAGCCGGCGCTGCCGCCGGCGGCGCCGGACGCGCGGTCGTTCTTCATCGAGACGCGCGGCTGCCAGATGAACGTAAGTGACAGCGAGGTCGTCCGCACGCTGCTCGCCACCGACGGCCTGCGCGAGGCCGACAGCGCGGCCACGGCGGACGTCGTGTTGCTCAACACGTGCGCGATCCGCGACAAGGCCGAGAAGAAGGTCTGGACGCGGCTCCGCGACCTGCGGGGCCGGCGCGGTGTCAAGGGCCAGACCGTCGCGGTCCTGGGCTGCATGGCCGAGCGCGTCCGGGACGACCTGTTCCGGGACGGTCTGGCCGATGTGATCGTGGGCCCGGACGCCTACCGACGCCTGCCGGAGATGTTGAGGGCGCAGCGCCCGGCGATGGACATCCAGCTGGACCGCTTCGAGAACTACGAGGACTTGATGCCATCACGCGCCGTGGACAACGTGTGGGGCGCCTTCGTGTCGATCCAGCGCGGCTGCGACAACGCCTGCTCGTATTGTATTGTGCCCTACGTGCGCGGGCGGGAGCGGTCTCGGTCCGTGCAGACCATCATTGATGAAGTCGCGACATTGTACGACCGCGGCGTCCGCGAGATCACGCTGTTGGGCCAAAACGTCAACTCCTACCACGATGCCTCCGCGGACTCGGTGCGCCGGCGGGAGCGCGAGTACGCCACCGGCTTCGTCCCGTTCGTGAAGAGCGAGAGGCGGGACGCGCTGACGGGCGTGCGCTTCGCGGAGCTGCTGGAGCGGTGCGCTTTGGCGGCGCCCGACGCGCGCCTGCGCTTCGTGAGCCCGCACCCGAAGGACTTCCCCGACGATTTGTTGGAGACGGTCGCGCACGTGCCGAACGTCGCCAAGCAGCTGCACATGCCGGCGCAGAGCGGGTCGGACGGGGTGCTGAAGCGCATGCGCCGCGGCTACACGGGCACGGCCTACCGGGAGCTCATCGGGCGGGCGCGGGCTCGCATCCCGGACGTGGCGATCTCGTCGGACTTCATCGCCGGCTTCTGCGGCGAGAGCGAGGCGGACCACCGGCAGACGCTCGCGCTCGTCGAGGACACTAGGTTTGACATGGCCTTCCTCTACGCGTACTCGTCGCGGGACAAGACGCCGGCGGCCCGCCGTTTAGAAGATGACGTGCCCGCGGACGTCAAGAAGCGGCGGCTCCAGCAGTTGATCGACGCCTTCCGCGCGGGCCGCGAGACGCGGAGCCCGGAGCGCGTCGGGCGGACGCACCTCGTGCTCGTCGAGGGGGCGCCGCGGCGGGACCGCGGCGAAGGATTAGTTGCAGGGAGAGACGACGGCAATCGCGTGCACGTCTTCCCGCAGACGCTCCCGGACGGCACTGACCTGGCGCCCGGCGACTTCGCGCACGTGCTAGCCGACCGCGCGGAAGGCGCTACCTTGCTCGGCGTGGCGCTGCGGCGCGCGGCGGGGGCCAGTGACCGGCCGGAGACGGCGCTTGTCGACGCGAATAGTGGCGCGGCGTACCTGCTGGACGAAGAGACGGGCGCGTTGCGCTGGGTGGACGCGCCCGTCGTCGCTGCGGCGTCTGCTCGTCCGCGACCGCCGGTCACGGCGCAACGGGCGTTCAGCACCAGCGCGTCGCCGGCAGCGGACGCCATCGAGGATATACTGGCGGCCGCGGCGCGCCGAGCGCCTTGGGCGGTCCTCGGCATAGATAAGCGCGCGACGGGCTGGGACGCGAAGAATGCGTTCCTGGCCGCGTCGAAGCGCGTTCACCCCGACGTCTGCGCCGATGCCCGCGCCGGCGCGGCGTTCGCGGCATTGGTGGCGGCCTACGACGCCTTCGCGCCGAGCGACATCAAGTACGACGTGAGACAGGCGGAGTTCCAGGGCGATGCGCTGACGACGGCGGCCTGGATGTGGGACGACGCGGCGGCCGCCGCGCGAAAACATAAGGCGCGCCACACGCTTGATGACTGACGCGTCATAAAAATAATATTTTGTTGTGTTTAATTAAATTATGCGAAATAAGAACGACTCGGGGTCGGTAGCGAGCGACGGCGCACGCTCAAAGTCTGCGTCTGTGCGGCGCCCGGTCGCCGCTTTAGCTCTTGCTCTCCTCCTTGCTCTCGTCGCGCGACCCGCGGCAGGGCTTCGCCGTCCGGTACCGTCGGTCGCCGTCCTCGTTCCACGTGAGGAAGTCGATGTCCGCCTGGCTGACACCGTTCAGCAGCAGGTCAGCGTGCGAGACGCCAGCGGCCATCGCCTCCTCGATGGAGTTGTAGCCGTGGGATGCGCCGGCGCCCATGGTGCTGGTGAGGTCGAGTGCTCACTACGGCGCGCGGCGATCGCTGCCCGCGGGGTCAAATTAGGTTGCGTGTGGTGCTGTTGAGTGGGAGCAGTGGTCTGCGCAGCGGAAATTGCTGCCCGGGGGTGTTGAGTCAGTGCAGGCGAGTGCGAAAGAGCTGCTGGGAGCGCTTTGGCGGCGCGGGGCTGCTTGGATCAATTGCAATAGCGCGCGAGTCTGGCGTAGCGCCCATCGGAGCGCCTGGCAACCCGACCGGGTCCGGGCCTTCACGAACGGCGTGGATCGGGCAGGGGGCGTAGAGACGGCACGGGGAGGAGTCTGCTCGTTACGGAAGGCTCACACAAAAACCCGCGACCACGCGCGACGACGCCAGGGGCGCCCGACTTAGATGCTCGACTACGAGCGAAGTTACTCGAGCGGCGGGACCGGAGCGCGGTCTAGGGGCGGGTTTCAGGGCTCGACGCCGCCGGCGAGGACCTTCTTCTTGGCGTCCTTCTCGGAAGTTACCTTGCCCTTCGGGGCCTTGGCATCTGCCTTGGCGTCCTTGCCCACAGCTTTGGCCTCCTTCTTCTCGGCCTTGGCCTCCTTCTTCGTCGCCTTGTCCTTGGCGCGCGCCTTCTCCGCGGCGTCGTAGGCCTTCTCCGTCTTATCCTTGAGGTAGCAGCCCTTGGCGTCCAGCTGCAGACCCCGTCGTTCAATTTCCGTTGTTAGTTTCTTCGTTAAGGACGCGATGGCTTCATGTCTAATGCGCAACGCCACTAGCGCGTCCTTACCCACCAGAGTTTTGGTGTCCTTGCCCGCGCGACCCGTGGCCACGCCGGCCTCCTGCATGTCCCTTAACACAACCTTGGCGTAGGGCTCGTCGTACGACCCCTGGACCAGGTACGCGACGACGGCGGGCGTGCCGATCGGTTTAGTAGACGCCCCCTCGACCTTGATCACCGAAGCGTTCGCCGCGATCTCGCCGCCATGTGCCGTGGCGACGTCCGCGAACGCGCCCGTGTACTTCAGCGCCGAACTCCGCACGACCATGTCCCAGACCAGCGAGAACTCCCGGCTCATCTCGGCGTCCTTGGAATTATAAAACCCGACCAAAGTAGCGCACTTCTGGTCCACGAGCTTCTGGAAGCGCGCCATTGTACTTAATTTAGTCCCTGCGGTCGGCACGCGCACGGCGCCGGGCGCGAAGCCCCGGCCCTGGCTGCTGCCGTCGAACACGCGCTTCCCGCGAGCGGCGGAGAGGGCCGCCTGCACGTGGTCCGGCACGTGCGGCACGGGCCCCTTCTTATTTTTTGGAGGCGGCGCCCTCTTGGCCATCCGTTTTTCGTTCCGGGCTTCGCGGACGTCCCACGGCATCGGCGCGGACTTCTGCTTCGTCTTGTTGAGGAAGTCGCGTAGTCGTTTTTGAGAGAGGGAGGCCTTGACGCCGCCGCCGCGGTTGTACGGGTTGGCGGCGTCGTACTGCACCGTCCTATTCGCTCCTTTGAAGAAGACTTTCCGCGAGACCGGCCGCGCGATCGTCTCCGTGCGCTCCATGACCTCGATCGGCGCGCCGGCGTCCTTGCTCACCAGGTTGGTGTTGACGCCCGTCTGGTACAAGAAGAGGCAGAGCATCACGCTCGGGAGCGCGCAGCCTAATAGTAAACCTCTTACCAAACCCTTGTACTCGGCCTCCTCGCTCTCGATGGCCCGGCTGCCCTTGAAGCCCGGGACGGCCATCGTGCTTGGTGGTGGCTGCCTGTCCGCTTGTTTGCTATGGCGTCCGGGCTGCCCAATATCCCACGCGACGTCGCCTGTGGACATCTTGGAATTTTGCCGTTTCCGCCGATCTCTAGTTTGGGCGGCGGTATGCGTAGTCCGAAACGTGCGGCCGCAGGAGACTGCTCGACGTGCCCGCACGCCCGCAAGACGCGAACCCGTACCCGCGATAACCTTGCGAGAGGCGCATTGCGTCGTGTGCCTGCCTACAGGGACCGACACGCATCTGTTCCACACGTTGACATACGCTGCGCACATTAGAACGCTGCGAAACCGCGGATTTAAAGCAGTGTACGCCGTGTGCTCGACCCAGCACCCACTGCAGTCTCACAGCTGTAAACGCACGCCGTAAACAACATGGCCAAGTCCATCCGCTCCAAGCAGAAGAAGAAGCACCGCTCCTACATGCGCAAGCAGATCGGCGAGAAGGTCCGCACCAAGAACATCGAGGCCTGCGCCTTGCGCCTCGCGGACAAGAAGAGAGGGAGAGGCAACACGAAGACGCTCTCGTACATCAAGGGCGCCCTGGGCGGCGCCGGCGAGGTCGACCTGGGCCGGGCCTACTACGACGCCATCGTCAAGCACGCGCGCGAGCCCGACGCGACCGAGGCGATGGACGCCGAGGAGGAAGCCATGCCCGACGCGCCGGTTGTCGATGACCGCGCCACGCTGGAGGAGCAGGCCGCGTGCCAGCTGGCCCTGGCGACGAAGCAGCAGGTCCACGACGCGAAGGTGCTCTTAGGCCGGCGCGGCAACGGGCACAAGATCAAGTCCAAGAACGGGGCCGGCGTCTTCTCCAAGCGCTCCCGGCGCAAGGACCCGTCCCGGCCGCCGAAGGAGATGGTAAGTTTCTAATTGTGTCCTCCTGTTTATCAGTCCCCATGTTCTCCCAGTGGCGAGATCCTAGTTATGGCCCAGACTAATTCCCAGACTCGGAGTGGAGCCTGATCGAGATCGAGGCCTGGCTCCGTAAAAATAACAGTAGAGGGGTTGGTTAGCTATCATCGGCGGGGACACGCGCGCTATACACCCACGACGCGGCGACGACGCCCTGCACGGCGAGCGCGTTGGGCAGCGCGCCTATAGCGTCGGGCGGCAGCGCAGATGCGTCGACGTTTGTCGCGATGAGAGCGGCGCCGAGCACTTCGACTACCCCATACGCGACGAGCCCGGCGTCCGCGACGCGGCCGCCGCGGCGGCTCGTGACGTAGGCGAGCGGACCCGTGGCGCACCACACAATAGCGAGGGCTTGCGCGGGCGGCGGCAGCGCCTGGAACGGCGGCGCGCCCGCGGCCGCGAAGAGGGCCGACGGGCCAGCGAAAAGATCGGCGGCGTGCGCAACGCCCGCGACGCCGTATAGAGCGCCCATCAGCGACCGAAACTTGTCGAGCGGTGGCTCCTCGGGTGGCACATCAGGCGGCACCTCGGACGCGAGCGCGTTGTCGCTGGTGAGCTCCAACTGTGGCGAGATGAATCCCAGCGTGCGCCACGCGCCGATAGGTGCGAAGTTCATCAGTTCGGGCCGCGCGGCGCGACCGCTCCGGCCGACCGTGGGTAAAAGGACCGTCACGTAGTACGCGAGCACAGCGAAATATAAGAGACAGCCCGCGTCCGCGACGGCGCCCAGCGCCGGTGACGGCCCGAGGCCCACGAGACCAGCAGCGAACTTTGGAGGCTCTAACCAAGGCGCACAGAAGGCGTCGCCCGCGAGAGTTGAAACGCCAACACAGCGCTGGAAGGGTAGTTGCACAAGGACGCCGCCGGCCGCCGCGACGCTCGCGGGCAGTCGCCAGGCCTGGAACGCGCGGCTCAGCGGGGCGTCGTCGAGCTCTTCGTTGAGATCTTCCCACCACCAGAGACTCACGAAGATCATGGCTTGCGCCGCCAGGCCCGCAACAACGCAAAACTTCACCTCTTGAATGTCCAGCAGGACCGTCAGGAGCAGCAATGACGACGCCTGCCAGTAACTCGTCATCAAGCGCAGCACCGTTTCTGCACTGTCCGATCGCTCGTCGAGCGCGCCGGCCGCGGGCGGTACCCGTGCCGCTACGCTGGCCGCGAGCAGCGCTAGCGGCGCGACCACGAAGAATGCCACTGCAATTCGGAAGTCATCCCAGACAAGTGCTTGCACCCACGGCTCGCTGAGTGGTGCGAGCGTTGTTTCTGGACTCAGGAGAGACGGCTGCAGCGACAGCAGCAGGGTTGATGGCTGGTGCAGATGCAGTGCCATCGATGTGGGCTGCTGCGCCTGCTGCGCCAGCTGCGCCAGCATCGAGACTGGTGGGCGCATTATTGGTGCTCGCACTGGTGGCCGTGACCGATTGCAGTACTAACACCAGGCACAAGCAGCGCCCGAGAACAGCTGTGGCTGAGCACGCCGTTGCAGAAGGATGCCAGGCACGAGAGTTACAATACGGTGCAGCCCGAACCAAACTTTTGGCCAATGCATCGATACTGGATCCGATGATTCAGCGCCATCGAGGTGATTCAGATAGCGCCGTGCGGGTATCAGACAGAGTGCGTTTATTCAACTTACAATTATTATGTACATTGCTGGAGGCCGCCCAACATTCAAAGGCGCCACGCGAGCTTCAGGGGGACGCAGAGGGCCCCGAGCGCGGCGATGTGGATGGCCTGGGGCACCCACAGGACGGCCCCGAGGGCCGTCGAAGCCGCCGCCGGGATGGGCGGGAGGCGGGCGAGCCCAGCGTTGAGGGCACCGATGACGGCGAAGAGTGGTCCATAGAACGCCGTCACGAGAAAGTGAAACGGGCCGGATTGGAGCCGGAGCGCACCGTCGCGGAAGGAGTTGATGGTGTTGCCCGTGGTCTTGCCCCACAGCAGCGCAAAGCACAGCGCGCGGGTCGACCGCGCCCGCGCCGCGCCCTCCGCCGCTTTCAGTTCTCCGAGTGCAACGTCGACGGCGCCGCCCCGGCCCGCCTCGGCGGCGAAGACCTTGGCGAAGGTCACGGGCGCGCTGGCGTAGGTCTCTTCGTCGGTGCCCGCCATCCGCGCTAGCTCCCCGTGCAGCCCCGTGCAGTACGGGCACGCGTCGATGGAATTCATCGTCATCATGATAGCCTCGGTCAGCTTGGGCGCTCGCGGCATTGGGCCCGAGATACGCGCCGAGGTAGGCGGGGAGCTGCCCGGCGATCGTCACGTGGTCGCGCACAAAACGTCTTCGGGCCCCACGTTTTGGCCGTCTTCAGCGGCACAGCAGATAGGGCGCTGGCCGAGGCTAGCAGTATTAGTACCCTCATGTCTCCTGTTGGCGGGTATATATCGTGCAATGCAAGGGTTTGGCGCTCTGTGTACCAGATGGCTTGCCGGCTACCCTCCTCTTGATGCGAACAACGTGGTGTACTCGCTGATATGCTAATCACAGCCTCAAATTTACAATCTCGGCCACGCAAAAACCCGTGCTCTAAACCCGATTTGACAGCTCGATGATTGAACAACCAGTAAAATTACCACCGCGGCACGCTTCGCGTCGGGATCCACACGAAGAGGAGGTACCCGAACACCGCTGGATAAACCCCCCAGACGATGAGCCGCCGCAGGATGGCCAGCGGTCCCGCCGCCTTCGGCGGGTGCGCCGCCCCCAACCGGGGTTCCAACCACCGCAGGTCGTTCGAGTCCATGTCGAACAAGTGGCAGAACCAGTTGTCGATCTCCGCGAGGTACGCTAAACCCGCGAAGGACGTCAGCACGTTCAGCACGGACGTCGACCGCACGATCAGCACCGCCCCTAATATAACGTTGCACAGGCCGATCACGCAGCCGATCAACCCCAACAGGAACGCGCAGGCGTTGCCCAACAACCCGCCGGGGTGCTGCGCGGCGTACCGCAAGATGGTAAAGTCCCGCTTCGTGTCGCCCTGTAAAATCTGGACGCCGACCATGACGAAGGCGAGGCAGCGCCCCTGGAGTGACAACTCGGGCGCGTCCTTCTTGTCCAATCGTAAATAGCCCCAGTGGGCCCCCCGCTTCGAGCGGAAGCCGCACAGGTGGATGCCGATCGTAATTAAAACCAAAGCCTGCACGGCGATGGCTCCACTCCCGACGAGCACGCGTGGTATGCGCGCCCTCTTCCCGCCGTAGATCTCCTGGAGCAGTAGCCGGTACGCGTCCGAGGTCTTCGCCCACCGCTCGGTCATCCAGTGCGGCCGCCAGGCGTCCGCGTGGTCCTGCAAATAACTGCCCAGGCACGCCAACGCCGCGGGCACGCCGCACAGCAGGACCAGGGACACGAGGACGGCGCCGTAGGCCTCGCCCACGAACTGCACGAGGTCGTGCTCGTCGGCGAACTCGGGCGACTGCGTGAGCAGCCAGGTCTGGTTAGTGCCATGCCGCATTGTCGTATGGTGGGCAGCGCCAGTGTTTGTATAGGCAGCGTTGCAGACAAGGGCAGCGTCGCGGCGAGAGGCGGGTAGCGTGTGTTGCAAGCTGTCGTGTTGGACAGCGTTTGCACACAAGCGTTGGTGCTGCTTTGCCGGCGCGTCTCTTGGCGCAAAATCAAAATTGGAAGCTCGCGGGTTTTTCGTAGAGTTTTTTCGATGTCCCCCATAGCTCTATGCAGAGCAGTCACACACACACCGCAGCGTCTCTCTCCCTCGTGTCTCTATGTAGAACCCCAACAACATGCACAGTCCTACTCACGCGGCCGGAACCGCGCGTCGTAGGTCGGCTTGACGACGCTCGCCTTGCCGCCCTGGAGCGTGCCAGCCATGACCTTGGACTGGCTTGCGTCGCCGGACTTCATGCCGTCGAAGTAGCGCTGCATGTCGGCCTTTTTGGCCGTCGCGTCGCGGACGTTCTTCGCGTATTTCGTGCGCAGCTGCGCCTCGAGGGCCTCGGTGTCGTTACTGGGCTTCATGTACGCGTAGACGGCGGCGCCGGGCACCAGCATCCACAAACCGTGCCAGAGCTGCATCTTCGAGACCTTGCGGCCGGCCATACTTCGCGTCCCGGTGCGTCTGGCGCAGCTGTTTTACGTGCCAGATGTGGCTTAGCTTAGGTCCTCGTCGAGGTCGCGTGGTCGCGTCGAGGGTGTCTCGCACAGCTGACTCTGGACCAGGTGTGCTGTAATTGGCTTGGAAGAGGGCCGGGGCGACTCGCGAGCGGCACTTTGGCACAATGATAGTGCAGCTGGAGGCTGTGGATTGATACGAATTGTTACCTGGCGCGCGTGGAGTACGCGTCTGCTCAGGATCTCCAAGACTTGAGTCAGATTAACGCGCGTGTTAATTTGCCGGGTTTTTATTTAGAAACCCGCAACTTTGCTTTTTGGAACTCATTTCACGGCGCATTTGTGCATTCAACCCGTCGTTGTGCAGTACGCAACGGATTATTGGTCTCGCAGCACGTATCTGTCGAGTGCTTGGTCGCCACAGCCGCGCAATCACCGTATCGAGAGCAAAAATATATCGCCCAGCAGGATGGCCGCCGCCCCGACACCCTACCGCACGCTCACGCGCGACCTCGCCGCGAGCCTGCGCAGCCAGAACATCGACGCCGCGTCGGCGGCCGTCGCGCTGGACGCCTTCGCTGCGGAGTTGTCCGACGGCAAATTAAGAGCAAGTCTAGGCGAGGAGGGCAGCGCGCAGCGGGAAGCCGTCGCCGAGGCCGTCCGAGCGCACCTCGCAGAGGAAGACGCCGAGGACGCCGGGGACCTGGGCGACGACGAGACGCTGAGCGCCCTCGCGTCCGTCGCCACCGCGGCCGCGTTCGCGACGAGCGCCGTGGCCCTCGGCGCGTGCTGCCGAGACGCCGCGCAGGCCCTGCAGACGGCCGAGATCCCTCTGTTGGACCGGACCGACGGCGACACCTTAGCTAGTGCAGCAAAAGCCTGCGTCGCGGCGCTCTGCGCCTCGGTCCAGCTCCTCGAGGACGACGTCGGCGACGGGAGCGACTGGAACGCCGGCGTTCTAACGGGCTGCTACGCGGCGCTGCTGGCGCAGACTGGGGGGCGCCCGGACGCGGCCCTGGACGCCCTGGACCTTTTGGGGTTTCGGGGCGAGGGCCGCGACGTGCGCGGCTTCGCCGAGGCCTTGGCCGAGAACGCCAAGGACGCGGCGGGCGCTTTGCGACTCTTGGCGGCGCTGACTGGGCGGGGCGACGTGCGCGCGTCGTGCGCTGCGTCGGCCGCGGGCCGCGTCGACCTCGAGTTCGCGGCGCGCATGGCGTTGTCTATAGGAACGCGCGGCGACGAGGACGTCGACGACGTCGCGCGGCACGTTGCAAGTGTGGCGCCCTGCCCCGACCTTATTCGCGCCATCGCCTCGTGCGGCGGTACGTTGTGTCAGGCCCCGGAGCGGTGGCTCCACAGCGCGGACGCGCATGCGCTCGAGGACCTGCTCGAGGCGCTCCTGGGGGCTTGGGAGAAGATAAACTAAGTCACTCGGTTTGTAATTTATTTGCTTGCCTTTTCTTCCGATTTGTTTGCGTCCTATTTGTTTGCCTGTCCACTCTTTCCTTCCAGGTTTCCGGCTCCTTATCTAATTCGAGCATCCACTCGAACGGCGTGCCCTTGAGCAGGCGGTAGACCGCGTTGTAGTTGCTGACCGTCCGCGACACCGGCTTGGCCCCGTGGATCATGACCTGGGGCGCGTGGGTGTTGCGGAAGGACGCGACGAGGCCGGCAGAGGTGGCCTCGGCCCGCTTCAGGCGCGTCACGCGCTCGACGTCCACGGTGGGCCAGGCGCCGAGCTGGTAGAGGACGCGGGCCCACGCGACATCGCTGTTCGGGGACGCATCGATCAGGTCCTCGTACCAGTGCAGCCGGCGCGGGGCGTCGCCGCCGCAGTGGTACTCAAACAATTTGACCACGTTCTTTTGCTCGACGTCCGCCTGGATCAACTCGGTCCTCAATTGGTTGTGGCGCGTGTCGAGGCGCGGCCGGTACCTCGCCAACTTCTGCGTTTCTCTGGCAGAAGCGGCGTGGGCCAGGTCCTTGGCGTGCGGATCTATGTGCTTCCGGCGCGCGCTCTTGGTCGTGTGCTGGTTCGCGGCGTTCGAGATCATCCGCCACACAGACGCCGCGACGGCCGTGAACCCGGGGGGGAATTTCCTGTCGTAGCGGTAGGGCACGAAGTGCTGCTTCCCGCGCCGGTGGCCCGTATCACTTGTGTCGACCATCCACTTGTAGCCCACGTGACATGCCGTGGCCTTATCAACGCAGCCGCCCACGCGAGTCGAGTCCGCGTAGCCGTCCCCGAAGCCCGGCCGCGTGTGCGCGTGCGCGGCGAAGAAGCGCCGCATGGCGCAGGAGCACTTTTTAGAAGCCACCTTGCTGTGGCAGGCGGAGTAGGCGCCCTTGGCGCGGCGGACCTCGCGCAGGCCGAAGCCGCGGAACTCGATCTCGGGAATATGCGACTGGAAGGTACCGTTGCTCCGGAGGGCGAGCGCGTTCACGAACCACCGGGACCCGGAGCGTTGCTTCGTGAACACGACGAAGCGCGCCGTCGGCTCGGGGCCGCGCGTGGTGTTGATCGTGCACGTGCTTTTTGCGGCGCGGAGCTTCTGGACCTCGCGCGACGCCGCCGACGCGACGGCGGCGAATGCGCACGCGAAGAGGCGGCGCATCGTCAATTTGGCCATATTGACTTGAAATGTTTGGGTCTTTCAAAGCCTCGGCTCGCGTCGGATACGCATCCCTCGGGCAGTTCGCGTCCCTGGCGAGTCTTGTTAGTCTCCACGTCACGCGCAACGCGTGGCTGTAGACTAACAAGCGCCGCCAAATTCACAAAACCCGCACCAAACTCGGGCCTATACGGGTTTTCTTCATCGCGCGGCGCTTGTATCTCGTCTGAGGCACAGCTATTGGAAAATCACGTACGTGTTTACGTCGCAACGGTCAACCAAGGCTGCATACTGAGCGAGACAGCCTACACATTGCGTCGTGCCGCCAGCACTAGCACAAGCATCTCTTTACATGTGCCGCGCACCAGAGGCGCCAGGCCCGGCGCGCGCGGTGCCGGTGCGCACGCTCGTCCAGCTCTACGCGGCCTGCTTCGTCGAGGTCGCCCTCGTGGCCTTCCTGGCCTTTTATGCCCCGCCGAAGGACTACAACACGTGCGCGACCGCGGTCTTCGCGCTCGGCACGACCACCGTCGACCTGATGCTGCTCGCGGCCGTCCGCTGCGGCGCCTACCTCGTTATAGCGCACCGCACTATACCCTCGAAAAAGGCCGCCGACGCCTGGGCCGGACGCCTGTCGCACGCGTCCCTGCTCCAGCTCACCTACGGCATCGTCAAGGGCGTCTCGCGCGCGCTGGGCGCGCGCGCCGACTGCCACAGCAACACGGAAATTTTTGACGGGTGCTGCGCGGCGTTCGCCGTCTTCGCGTCCGTCGGCCCCGTGTTTCTAGAGAGGCGGCTGCGGGCGACGCCCAGGAAGCGGACGGGCCTCGCGGAACCTCTGTTAACTGAGGAGGAGGAGGAGCCGAAGACCTCCAAGGTGTCGACCGTGCGCGCCATCATAAGCATCGCGCGGCCGGACGCGCACTTATTTTGGCTCGCCATGGTCTTCGCTGTGTTAGCGGCGCTGGCGACGTCCGCCGTGTCGCTGTGGACGGGCGACGCTTTAGATGCATTAATCGCCCACGGCGACGGAGGGAAATTCAAGCAGTACATTTTGCAGCTCATGTTAATTTCTATCGCGGGCGCCGTGTGCACCGGGTGTCGGGGGGGTATCTTCAGCTGGATCGGCGTGCGCATCAACGTGCGCATCCGCGACAAACTGTTTAGACACCTAGTGGGCCTGGAGCTGAGCTACTACGACGTGACCCCGACGGGCGACCTGAACAGCCGATTGGCGTCGGACACCTCGAAGGTGGGGGACCAGGTCTCGCTGAACGTCAACGTCTTCGCGCGCACGGGCGTCCAGCTCGTGACCACTTTAGCGTTCATGATAAGCACGTCGCCGCCCTTATCGCTCGTGGCGTGTTGCGCCGTGCCGGTTATCGGCATCGCCACGAAGCGCTACGGCGCGTTGGTGTGGGCCTTGTCGAAGCAGATGCAGAACGAACTCGCGGGCGCCATGCGCGTCGCGGAGGAGGCCTTCTCCTCCATGCTGACCGTTCGCTCCATGGCCGCGGAGCCGATTGTGTGCGCGGACTTCGCGGACGCGTTACAAAAGTACATGTGCGTCGGGCGGTTGCAAGCGTTACTCTATGCGTGCTGGCAGTCCTTTAATACGGCCCTGCCCAACCTCATGACGTGCCTTTTACTATATTACGGCGGCCACATCGTGGACAAGGGCGAATTGCGGTCCGGGCGCCTCGTGTCTTTCATGCTATTGACGCAGTCTTTGTCGGACTCGTTCAACACGCTCGCGGACATGTACTCGAGCATCGCGGACGCGCTGGGCGCGGCGGACAAGGTCTTTGAATTGTTAGAACGCAAGCCGGCCGCGGACGCGCCGCCCGCTCCTTTACGTATGGATGACGACGACGACGCGCCATGCCGCGGCGACGTTTCGTTTGAAGACGTGGCGTTCACGTACCCCGCGCGGCCCGACACCGAGGTGTTGAGGGGCGTGTCCTTCCGCGCGGCGCCCGGGGAAGTCTTGGCCCTCGTGGGGCCGTCGGGCTCGGGGAAGTCGTCGGCGTTGGCCCTCCTCCAGAACTTCTACTCACCGTCGCGCGGGCGGGTCCTCCTGGACGGGCAGCCCGTCATGGCGCGCTCCCACGCCTGGCTCCACAAGCGCATCGCCATGGTCGGCCAGGAGCCGGTGCTCTTCGCGCGCTCCATCGCCGCGAACGTCGCCTACGGCCTCAGGACGCCGCCGTCGGACGAGAAGGTCGCGCAGTGCCTCAAGGCGGCGAACGCCGGCTTCATCGACGAATTCCCCGAAAAAGCGGACACGGAGGTCGGCGAGCGGGGGGCCGCTCTGTCGGGCGGCCAGAAGCAGCGCATCGCCATCGCCCGGGCGCTGGCGCGGGACCCGGCCGTGCTGTGTCTAGACGAGGCGACCTCGGCCCTAGATGCCGAGTCGGAGCGGTGCGTGCAGGACGCGCTCGATAGGCTCATCGAGTCCATGAAAATTACGGTGCTCGTTGTCGCCCACCGCTTATCCACGGTGCGCGACGCGGATCGGATCTGCGTCATGAAGAAAGGTCTCCTCGTGGAAGAAGGGACGCACGACGATTTATTCGAGCGCGACGGCGTCTACGCCGATTTAGTGAGAAGGCAGACGGGCCTCGCGCGGAGCGACTCGCAGTCGCTCCTTTCGCAGAAGTCCTCGTCCGCGAGCCTCGGCGGCCTCGGTTAATAATATGTTCGAACTTTATCGCATCTCGGGGTCGCGTCTGAATGGCGATAGGCGCCGCCGACGACACACCCCGAAGCTACAACTCAACAAGTTTAAATCTCGGCCGCGCCTCGTCCAGGACGCGGCGCCACGCGGGCCCCCCGTTACTGCCGGCATCGGGGAAAGCGAAGTACGGCAGTACACCGTCGCCGGGCGGCCCGCGGCACACCGCCGCGCAGTGCCAGGCGTCGAGGAAAGCGACGTCGACGCGCCACCGACGGTCGATACGGCCGTCCAGGACCACGTGCGCGACTGAAAACGGACCCCGGCTACTACCAACCAGGGCCGAGAAGCACACGCGCGCCACGTCGAAGGCCAGCCCCTCGCCCAGGGCCTTGGCGAAGGCCTCCTTGGCCGCCCAGAGCACCAAAAACGCGTCCCGGTCGACGCCGCGCGAAAAGTAGCGGTCCCACTCCCCGTCGCTGAACGCGGCCCGGTACGGCGCGAGCGACGCCAGCGCCTCGCAGCGCGCGCGGCCGCCGCAGACGTCCACGCCGATGAGGAGGAGCGGCTCCGACGCCACGAGCACGAAATCGCCGTCGTGCGAGACGCTAAAGTTGAAGTTGGCGTGCGTCAGCGCTTCGCCGTTGGCGACGGCGTAGGGCTTGCCCCGCGCCGTTCGCGTGACGCCCGCATAGGCTCCTCCGAGCCCGACCCGGGCGCACCGCCGGGCCAGCACGCGCGAAATGAGGGCTCGACGCTGGTCGTCGGGCTGGCCGAACGCCAGCACGCGCGCCCGCTCGCGGTCGTCGTCGATGGTTCGCCGCAGCGCCTCGAAGGCCGCGGTCCCAGGCTCTATGGTATCGATGCGGCACGTCCACCGGACGGCGCCGCCCGCGGGTTCGTTCGTCCGGCGCGCGGGGGCGTCGTCGCCGAGGCGCCACGCGTCCGACGGTGCGTCGTCTCCCGCGGTGGAGAAGACGCTGCCCATCAGCACTCCAATATTAATGAGGGCAGCCACTACAGCATGATGCACCACAGAGAACGACGAAGGGGAAACAAGAAGTCCATGGCATCATCCCACCGTGCCCCCGTGTGTTGTGAAGACCCGTTTCAAACGCTCCTAATGGTCGGCGCGGGTTTTATCGCGCGGGTTTTCCTGGGCCTCGATCGAGCTCAATTAGCCCTGGGCCATAGACACCCGGTGGTTACAGCTCGACGGGTTTTGAGCTCTCGATTCGATCGATATATTGCTCGCTACTGCACTAAAGAAGGCGTAAATTGCCGCAGCACACAGTTTATATACGCACCATGCTCCGCCGCGCCGCCGCCGCGCTCAACCAGCGCCGCCACTACCGCGCCCTGGTCAAGCGGTCCGCCAAAGAGCTCGCAGCATTGGAAGAGTTCGAGTCCTGGGACACGCCCAGTCCGCCCAAGGGCGACGCCCACGCCCTGCTCCGCGTGCGCTACTCGTCCCTCAATTATAAGGACGGCCTCGTGCTGAGCGGGTCGAAGGGCGTGGCCAAGTACCCCGTCGTGCCGGGCATCAACTTGGTGGGCACCGTCGTGCAGGACGCGCCCTTCGCGCCGCCCAAGGGGTCCAGGGTCGCCTGCGTCAACGGCCAGCTCGGCCAGACGCACGACGGGGGCTACGCCGAGTTCGCGCGCATCCCCTCCTCGGACCTCATTTTATTACCAGAGTCCCTGGACGACTTTACGGCGGCCGCCATCGGCACGGCGGGCTTCACGGCCATGCAGTGCATCTTGCATCTGGAGCGGTACGGCGGCCTGGACGCGCCGAGCACGGTGCTCGTGACGGGCGCGTCGGGCGGCGTCGGCAGCCTGGCCGTGCAGTTGCTGGCTTCGCGGGGCCACGTGGTCATCGCGTCGTCCTCGCGGGCGGAGAGCGAGGAAGCGTACCTGATGAAGCTGGGGGCGGCCCGGGTAGTGGGCCGGCTCGACCCGCCGACGAAACCCCTGGACCGGGTGCGTTTTGACTATGCGGTGGACTGCGTCGGGGGCGCGCCGCTCGCGCATTGCTTGGCGCGGTGCGGTCCGCGCGGGGCCGTGGCCGCGTGCGGCAACGCGGCGTCGGGCGACCTCGTGACGACGGTCTTTCCCTTCATCCTGCGAGGCGTGCGCTTGCTGGGCGTGGACTCGGTGAACCCGCCCCTGGAGGAGCGCAACGCCGTCTGGGAGCGGCTGGACCGGGACCTGGACCGGGCCCTGCTGGCCTCGACGACGACCACGGTGCCGCTGGCGGACGTGCCGCGCGCGTCGGAGGACATACTGGCCGGGCGGGTCCGCGGGCGCGTCGTCGTGGACCTGGCGGCCTAGTCTTCTGGGGGGCGACGCGGCGCCTCGGGGGAGTGCTAAGAAGTGTGTTGTGCCAACCATGAACCTCGGGCCTTGTATGCTATGCGCATGCGTGTAGAGCGTATGTGATGGCGCTCGGGGAGCTCGCCGGGGTTCGCCCGCGCGCGTGCCACGTTCAGGTTTTGTTTGACAGTACTGCGCAGCTGGTGCCTGGGTTCCCGGGCTCCTCGGAGACTCGCCGCGCGCATGTGGGGCCGCTGTTCAGGACTCATTTTAGCGGCTCGCTGACTAGTTTCCTTTGTTTCATCCAGGTTGGCATCATCGCGGCCGTGCGCAAACCGAGACTAGAACGCTGCCCACGCGGCGCGCTCAAAGCCACAGCCGCCTCGTCGACCGCCGCACGCATCGCGCAGCGGCTGCCGCCACTGAGCATGGCGTCCGCCACCTACGGGGCGGCCGCGCCAATGGAGGCCACCGCGCTCCTCCCCCAAAGGCGGCCGCGGAAGCTGCGTAGAAGCGTGATCGTTTGCACATCCATCGCTTTATGCGGCGCGGCCGCCAAAGTGCGGCGGGGCTCGGTCCAGGAGTACCGCCTCGGCAGCGCCGTCGGCGAGCTGGGCGAGTACCCCACGGCGACCTGGGAGGCCATCAACAATCAGGACGTAGAACACGTCTACGATTTGGAGGAGCACGTGCTGGTGACGACGGAGGTGAACGACGCGTACATGTTTTACAAGGAGCTGCTGTTCGGGCGGCTGGGGCGGGCCACGGGGACGCTCTCGCCGGACGTTGGTATACGGGTCAAGTCGCATTCCTACGCCACGAGCGCCTGGAGCGCCTTCCAGGAGAAGTTGGACGATCGACTCGTCAAGGCCAACTCGATCGTGTGGGTCTCGGTGGCCAACACCATGGACGCCCTGGTCGCGGGCGGCCAGAAGGCCATGTTGACGGCCATGGGCGTGAGCGACGATATGCTCTACTGGGGCTGCAACGATGAGGGGAATACTTGTGACGGGTCTACTGGCTTAGAATTAGTACAAGAATGCGTCTACACGTACGGCGACGGCATTTTGGTGCACAACACGATGTTGAGGAACTTGTTGTCGTATTCTTTACCGTTAACCATCGTCCTGGCTTCTGATTTAGATTGTAAAACGCGACTTCCAGTCACGCACCATAAAATAATTTATGCCGGCGACTCGTGCCAGGAGCTCGTGGACGAGTATAATTCAAGGGGGGGAGACGGGGCCTGGTTCCCCTCGGGCTACGAGGGCGTTACTACGGATGATGAGGTAGACGCGTTCATACAAGATGTTGAAAACTCCCTTGCGGCAAAAAAGGACACGCTGCTCAGTTATTCGGGCAGCGTCATCTTCCGCAAGCCGTCGCGCGTGCGCTTGGGCGCGTGGGCTCTGGATGATGGAATTGAAGCCATGGAGATTTTAGCGACAAAAGCCTCGTTAAAACTAGACGTGGAGTCCTACGGCATGTACGGCATGGACAAGACGCACCCCGAGCCGGCGGAAGTGACGTGGGCCGCCGGAACGACGGACCCGGACTCGAGCACCTTGCAGGGCCGGAGCTACTACGTATTGGCCCCGGCCGGTGACGTCTGGACGAGCGGGCGCATGCTCGAGGCCCTCACCATGGGCGCCATTCCCGTCATCGACGAGACGTACAAAACGGACGGCGGCGTGTCATCTAAAGGGTGCGTGGACCCGGCCTCGCACTGGCGCGCCGTGGCCCCCGACGTCTTCGTGTTCGTGGACGACTGGTACGCGCTGCCCGATACTTTGGTGGCGAACGACGCCTTGAACGCGGAGAAGCGCGACGCGCGCGTCGCGCGCCTGCACGGCTTGTTTCGGAAGGTGGCCGACGACGCCCGCGTTGCCATCATGCGGCCGCCTCGCAATGCGAAGAGTGTCTGTACGACGACCAACTTGTATGAAGATGAGCTGGAGTCCCTGGTGCAGGAGGCGGCCGAGTACTACACCCAAGAAGCTCCCGCGGGCGCCGCGGCGGGCGGCATGCCGTGGTTCGACGCCTTCGTGGAGAACCCGGCGCTGCCCACGAACGTCTGCGGCCCGAAGGAGATCGGGACGAGCGCCGGGGCCTTGTGTTTCGACGCGGCTTGTGCGCTACCCACCGCGGCGGCTTTTACCTGCGAAGCCGTGGGGGCCCCTGTGTAATTTATTTAAATATACGCTGCTCACTGGCAAGTTGGTCCGGCGCTGCTCAGCATGTGTACTCGAAGAGAGATTACTCCTTACTCAGGCCCGATCATTAATCTTCGGCTGCCGGCTTTTAGCCCGACAAGCCCAGCAATAAAGGGAGACTTGATCGGGTCGGCACAGGCCTCTTGCGCTTCTTCTTCGTCTTCTTGGACACGACCTCCTCCCAGTCCTGGGCGGCGGGCTTCTTCAGGAGGGGCTGGACGCCGAAGTCGTCGTCCTCCGCGCCCCGCTTCCCCTGCCGCCGCAGGAACTTCGCGGTGGCCTCCTCCTTGTTCGAGGTGATCTTGCCGCCCGGGTGCGCCATCACCTTTTTGGGCACCGGCGGCGGGGCCCGGGCCGCCTCGGCCGCGAACTTGGCCGCGCGGCGCTGCCGTCGAACCTCCGTCTTCGAGTCGGCGCGCGCGCGCACGACGCCGCCGCGCGGCGAGCCCCCGCCGCCCGTGCGCTTGCGCTTGAGCTCGCGCGCGGTCACGATCGGCTCGCGGTAGATGGCCGGGGCGGCGTCGCTGGCGTCGGAGCTCTCGTCGCCCGAGCTCGAGTCCGGCGGCGGCGGCTTCTGCGCGGCCTTCTTCCTCTGCCGCTTCGTCTGCTTGGACTCGACCCA
>Ga0302122_10000168_pt1 | contig 36177 bp, 24 predicted proteins | sample CB21_SCM_MG_FD_203115 | JGI IMG/M metagenome (GOLD analysis project Ga0302122, IMG submission 203115) | Marine microbial communities from Western Arctic Ocean, Canada - CB21_SCM | ecosystem: Environmental > Aquatic > Marine > Oceanic | place: Canada: Western Arctic Ocean | collected 2017-09-28 | reverse complement strand
CGAACAGCCACTGCGGGTGGAGCTCGTAGCCGCTGTAGAAGATGACCGGCGGTAACAGTCCTAAAAAGAAGAGCGCGTTGTCGAAGCCGAGCAACGCTCCGGAAAAGAAGCCCCGCTTCCCCCTCCTCACGAAGAGTTCCTTGCACAGGAAGCCGGCGGCCATGCCCACCGTGAGCACCACGCAGGCCTCCGGCAAGATTTTGCACTTGAAGCGGTGTTCGAGGACCCAGCTCAGCGCCAACGAGACGACGATGAGTAGGATGAACGCTAGCAGAAATGTGGCGTCCTTCTTGGAGTCCTCGTGGTAGCCCCAGGCGTGGTTCGCCAGGTCATAGATGGGCGTGCCCGACTCGTGCGACGTGAGCTCTCGACCGAAGGTCGCGACAGACTCGCCCATGGTCGTCACTGTCGAGGGCTGATCTCGTTTAACTTAAACAAGCGGCGGCCTTGACGACCGCTGGAGGCGGACGGCGGCGTACGCGCTGGCGGCGGCTGGAGCAGTAGCAGGTCGAGCAGTGGTCGAGCAGTTGTGCTGGCAGCGCGTACCAGTTGCGCGCAGCGCTCGAGCGCTTGTATCACAGCGATGCGTGTGTGTGAACCGCTTGTATCTCGCTTGCGACGGCGGTGATGCGCAGCACGCTCGACGGCGTTTCGAGCTGCAAAAAGTCAAAAACACACCAAAGTTTTCGCACCGCGTCTGCCGGAGGGAGAGTCTACCCGAGGGGCTAAGACGAGTAGAGCGGCACGCAATGCGCACGTAACCTAGTTACACTACTAAGGACTCAAAGGGCCGTCTGAAAATTGTCTCAAACTGCGCCCAGTAAAGGGATTCAGGACTGCGTCGCGGAAGCTCCTTGGAGCCGGGAGAGCGACGCGTGCCCGTGCTGCTGCGGACGCCGGCGCTGCTGATCTCTCGGGGCGGCGTCTGGACTCAGCGGCTGCCCCTGGCCTCGTCTACGATGCGCCATAGGATGCCGCTCCTCGCGGCCCTCGTAGTGGCCGCCGTCGCCGGTCAAACGCCAACAATGAACCCGACCTTCGAGACGGAGCCGCCGTCCTTCCACACGTGGGAGCCAAGTGGCCTGCCGACGGCCCTCCCGACGTCTGCGCCCACGGCGCCGCCCACGGCCGTGCCCACGGCCGCACCGACGAGCCAGCCCTCCGGCGCGCCCACGACGCCGCCGACGAGCGAGCCCTCGGGCGTGCCCAGTGCCCTCCCGACGCCCGTACCGACGGCCGCGCCGACGGCCGCGCCCACGACGCTGCCGACGAGCGAGCCCTCCGGCGCGCCCACGACGCCGCCGACGGCCCTACCCACGACGCTCCCGACGTCCGTCCCGACGACGCTCCCGACGGCGCTGCCGATGGCGTCGCCGAGCGCGCTGCCGACCTCGGATCCGAGCGGCGCGCCCACGGTGCCGCCGTCGTCGGTCCCCACGGGCCTGCCGACCGCCGCGCCGTCGTCGACCCCGACCGCGTCGCCGTACCCGACGGGCGCACCTAGTGCCGCGCCGACGTCGGTCCCCTCCGCGGTGCCGACGCCGCTGCCCTCGGCCACGCCGACGGCCGCGCCGACGTCCGTGCCCACGACGACGCCGACATCGGCCCCGACGGCCTCCAAGCCCCCGACCCCCGTGCCGACCGCGGAGCCGACGCCCGGGCCGACCGGCGCCCCGACGTCCGTGCCGACGTCGCTCCCGTCGTTACCGCCGACGCTCAACCCGACGACCTTCGCGCCGTCCCCGGCACCGAGTTATTTGCCGACGGGCCTGCCGACGGCCGCGCCCTCGTCGACGCCGACGGCCACGCCGACCGTGGCGCCGTCGTCCACACCGACGACGGCCGTGCCCAGCCCCGGGCCGACCGAAACCCCCACGAGCGTGCCCAGCTCAATACCGTCGTCCGCGCCGAGCTCCGCGCCCTCGTTTGCACCCACACCCACGCCCACGCCGGTGCCCACGCTCACGCAGTACCCCACGTCCCTCAGCGTCGAGGTCAATATTGCCACGGGCGTCTCCTTCGCGAATTTGTGCCACGAGGCGTTAAACATGGACCCCGACGCCTTACGTGCCTTCCGAAGGGCCATCGTGGACGAAGTGCGCGTGGCGGACTCGGAAGATGATGTGGAGGCCGTCGTCGCGTCCCTGGTGCCGACGACGCCGGTGCCGTCACACGTGCCGTCGTACGCGCCTACATCCTATGCTGATGTCGAGGAGGAGGATACCGAGGAGGACGACGACCGACGGCGGCTCTCGCTCGTGCCGCCCTGCGGTTCCGGGCTCGTGGCGTTCGGTGTCCGGTGTCGGTGGCTGGCCCCTTTGGATGACGTCAACGTCACGCGGGCCGAAGCCTGGTGCTGGCGCACGGTGCGGCACCAGCTCGCGTACGCCCTGGGCAACGGGACGCTCGCGGCGGCCCTGGCGGTGCGCGGCAACCACACCGCCTTAGCGGGCGCGACCGTCGATGTGGACGCGACGCTCGCGGAACTCGCTGGCGCGTCCCACGACGCCACGGTCCTCACGGACGCGCCGACGCCACTTTCGTGGAGCGACAACTGCGAGTGCGTGCCCGGCGCGCCGACGAAAATCCTGACCCTCGCGTCGTCGACGGACGGCTGCCCGCGCGTGTGCACGGCGCAGGCCGGGCGGGCGAGCCCGCCGCCGACGGCGGCGAGTAGGAGGTAAAGTGATATTCTTCAAGTTATGCGCTAACGGGGTTCCCGCTCCGCGAATTCCTCGAGTAGCCTAGAGACCCGGTCTCGATCGAATTGGAATCCCGGGCGCTCCGTTTCGCGGATTTTCACTACGACGTCCAGCTTCCCCTGGATTCGCTGCGTGTCGGGGTGGGCTGTGCCTAGCACCTGGCGCATGGTTTTGAGGACATGTTTGTAAAGTGCCTCACATTCATCCAGGTCCTCGCGGGTCATACCAGCTTCGTCGGCGACGAGCAAGATATTACTGGCGAGGCATTCAGTCATCTTCAAGACCACACGATCATCGCGACCGAGGCAGCGCCGGGCAACGGGCAGTTTGTGTCGCAATAATGAGATTGCTTCATCCATTAGTTCGTTACAAGCGAGCGCGGCGGACAGGCTCACTGCGGCTTGACAAGCCATAGAGGCGTCAGGATTTCTAGAATTGTACCTGGCGTAAATCTCACGACTCAATGCGAGAGCCTCAACGTGTCGACCAAGGTCGCTGTAGGATAAGGCCAGATCTGTTTTTAAAGCAAGGGCGAACGCTTGTCGCCCATTTCGCAATGCATTCCTCTTGCACCCGCACCGAGTCTATGGGCTGCAAGCAGTTCGCAAGCTGCCTCATCGCCACAAAATAAGTCACGTCCCTCTCTGGCCTACTGTTGTAGGCTTTCCAGCATGCCTAGCCGAGGGCGCGTTGCACGACACCGTGATACTGTTGCTCGTATAGGCTGCAAGTGTCCCACCGCGTATAGTTCACATGGCCCGAGTTCATCTCCGATTCCTCGACTACGACCTGTGCCTGCCGCGCCAAACACGACACGTGCACGACGCCCAGTTCTGGAGAAGAAACGTCGTCACGATCTCCACACGCGCATCCACGCACGAGGCCCTCTCCCGTGCGCGGGTGCACGGCCTCGAGACAAATGTAGCATTTCTACCCCTTCGTGTCCTCCGTGCATGCCTCGACCGCGACCTTCACGGCCTCCTTATATCTTTTGTCTGCATTGTATTGTTCCGCGTTGCCGCCGCGGTGGATGTTCTTGCAGATCTGCTTGTGCCCGCGGCGCCAGTGGTCGTGTTGGCAGGTCGAGTCACAATACCTGGTCTTGCACCTCACACATCGCGGGGCGTCGTGGGCCAGTGGGGCGGCGCAGGCGGCGCAGTTTGTGATGATTATATTTTGTCTTGAAGCGGTTTGTGAGAACGGCGCGGTCAGCGCGGATGAGCATGCGGATTGGCGAGATAAAGGGCCAGGGACGGGTTTTCGAGATGCCACAATGGAGTGGGCTCGGGGTCCGTACTAGTGGGGCTACAAAAATAAGCAGTCACACACACACGCGCCGGCAAAAGGGAAGGAGAATACACCTAAATCGAATTACACTAGCTTGGGCAGCACCGCGGGCCGGGGGATCCGGACGGCGGCCCCCGGATTGCTCACGGGCGGCACGCGCAGCCCGCGTATTGGCGACCGCTCGGCGGACGGCCCGGTCGATGGCGGCGGGTCCGCCGACGCTATCCGAGCCTGGGCCAGGCCCTCCCGCCGCGCCGTGAGGTATGTGGCGACGGTCCGGTCCATCGTCGCGGGACTGCGGTCACGGGATCCGCCGCGGGGGTCGGCCTCCGGCGTCGCCGCCCGGCGCGTCACGGGGCGCTCGTCTGAGTCGAAGGCCTTCTCGGGGAGCTCCGAGTCCGACGAGTCCGCGCCCGCGCCGAGGACCGCCGCCAGGCCCCGCCGGGGCGCGTTGACGCGCGGGCGCAGCGACGGCCGCGGCGCCGGCACCGCGCTGGACCGCTCGAGGACCCAGACCTGGTCGTTTAAGGGCGGCAGGCCCTCCGAAGCCCGCTTAGTCTTTTCGGTCACTTGCCGCGCTCCTTTGACCACCGAAGGTCTTATTCGGTTGCCGGCGAGCGCGATGGACGACGCGAACTTCGTGCGGGCCCGGTCCAGGGACTTCCGCGGCTTCTTCCCTTCGGCGCTGCCCGGCTTCTTCGCCGGGGCCCTCTTGGCGGGCTCGGGCGCCTTGTCCTTCTTCTTCGGCGGCCGCTTCTTCGGAATCGCCAGCTTGGTCGCGCGCGCCGCCCGCTTCAACGCTTTCATGGACTTTGACGCATCATCCCCCTTGAGCTTCGCCGCGGCAAAAGCGGCGCGCCGCCGCGTCACCTCCAGGAGCAGCGCCTGCTGCGTGCCTTCGGGATCGTCGTCCGCGCTCGGGTCCGAGTCCGAGCCGGAGTCGCCCCCGACTCTAGAAGTGCGCCACCCGCTCGCGTCGGAGTCCGACTCGGACGGCGCCGCGAACGCCGCCACGGCCTTCCTCATTACAACCTTCGGGGCGCTCTGTTTATTCTTCTGGAGCTTCGCCACCACCTTCTCCGCGGCGGAGAGCTCCCGCCGCTCCTTCTTGTCCAGGGCCTTCTGCTTGGCCGCGAGCCACTTCTTGCTCTTCTTACGCGGTTTCTTGGGCTTCCCCTTGGCTTTGGCGTCGTCCTTCACGGAAGCGACGGACGCGTCGGACGCGGTGCCCGGGTCCACGTCGCTCGGCAGGAACTCGTCGAGGCCGTCCTCGTCGTCGCTCAAAGCCGGCGCCGGCGCCTCGGCCACCGGCGCGGGCGCCGCCGTCTCCTCGTCCGGTGACGGGGGCGAGGGTAGGGGCGGCCGCAGGCCCCGCTTCTGCACGTTTAGAATCGCCCGGAGCTCGAGCTCCGCCCGCGACCGGACCGCCGCCGACCGACTCCCCCGAGCGCCCGCGCGTCTATCCCGCGACCGCCGACGACAGACCGCGCGGGCCGCCTCCGTCTCGACGACGCCGTAGTCGAGTAACGGCGACGCGAAGGAGTCGAAGAGCCGGAGCTGGACCAGGTACCCGACGCCGTCGTTGGACCGTTCCGGTGGGGCGTCGCCGTCACAGTCTAGATTGCAGTAGTGGTACAAGGCCAAGCACAGCTGCGTCCCGACCAACTGCAGGTCCTCGACGGTGTAGTGGCCGTCCCGCTGCCAGGACTCGATGCACTTCGCGCGGAGCTCGACCTCGCCCCTGGGCACAGGCGGCGCCCGCACGCGGTCCTGGACCAATTCCATGGCCCGGCGGCGCGCGTCCTCGGGGGTCATGTCCACAAGACTTTGGGCTAGGCGTTCGGCCACGTCCGGGACCGGCGAGGCCGCGTCCGCCCGCCCCTGGTACGCGTCCACGGGTTCTTCTTCCAAGGAGGCCGGTAAGGGCGTCACGAAGGACTCCAGACCCGTTTCTTTTCGAGTGCGCATCTCGCCCAAGCGCTTGTCCGCACTCGCTAACAGGTCCTGCTCCTCATTTAACCCGGGCGAACAAAAGGACGCCTCTAATGTAAATGAGTTTGCAATACCTAACTCCTTCCAGGCTACTACTCGACCAGTAGACTTCTTGGACGAATGCACGGAGAAGCTGTTGTCCCGGAAGGAGAAGAGGGCCCCGCCCGACGCGCCGGCGCAGGGCGCCGCGCCATTACTCCACGCGGCCGTGGCGCGCTTCCGCGCCGATTTTCGCTCCAGTTTCCGCTCGGACCCCGTGAGGCCGTCCGCGCCTCTATTCATTTCGTCTTCAGAAGATTCCGACGAGGACAAGTCCGCGCCGTACGCCGGCGCGTTCTCTAAATCGCCGCTCCCATTCAAATTGTTCGCGATGCGCGGGAGGACCCGAGCTAAAACTTTGTGGTCGTCACTGAAGGTCCCGTCGGCCGCCCCAGCTTGGAAAGGAGGCATCGCCCCCTCGCCCGCCGCATATCTAGATAAAGCCTGCGTCAATGCATATGGAGGCGGCGGCGCCATCTTGGCCTCGCTACAACCGTAGAAAAACACGTTCTTCTTCCGCGAGTGGCCGTGCATGTCGCAGTAAAACAACACACCTCGCGTCTCGTGCGTCGTTTTTAAGAGCTGCTTGATAGCGTAGACGGTGGGTTGGAGAGTAGGAGAAGGAGAGGCGTAGCGCCTATTTAAATCCTCCCCCGCTAATGATGAGCGGTAGTTCCCATTAATCACACCATCAGGATTTAGCATCGGGACGACCTTGAAGACAAAATGGTCCCGGAGCTTGATCGCGCGAGGATCCTGCGAACATAGGAACTCGATGCACCCGCGCATCATGAAGGATGCATTAGATTCGCCCGGGTGCACTCGCGCCGTCAACACGACGCCGGCCCGCCTCCTTACGGCCGCCGGGTCCCTTGTCAGGAAATTGGTTATGGTCAACAGTTCGCAGTCGTTGCCCGCCAACGTGCTACATAATCGGCGCCGGCGCACGACGGCCGGCCCCGGGCAGTCGTCCAACGCGATGAGTTCGTTCCTTAGGTCTGAGTAAGTATAAGGAAAGCAGTGCGCTAAAAACAGTCGATCGTCCTTCTTGCGTCTTCTTTTTTTGAGCTGGGGGCTCCGCGTCTTCGGGGAATTCGACAAATACACTATGTCTTCGTCGATCTCCGACTCGTCATCTGAGATACCGTATGCAGGATGGGGCACCGCGACGAGGAAAGTAAGGGTATAATGGTGCTGGTCGCCCTTCTTCTTATCGTTCTGGGTCAGGGACGTGCGCACCGATTGATTCAACGTGGTCACGGTCTTCTTCTTGGGATATGTTCTAGAGTTTCGGAAGTAGGCCACGTCCGTACCTACTCTAGTCCAGCCCCGCTTCGATGTATCGCTTTTTTCACAAAAACCAACAGGTAACATGCCCACGTCGTATAAAGAACTCTTCTTCATCATGTTCACTATATTCAAACGGACTCGCAGCAGCTCCGGCACCTTCGGCGCCAAAGAATGTCTTTTGATGGAAAAGTAGAACCACTGCACGTGGCCGTTGGTATGTGTGTCCTTGTTGCACAACAAATCGTACTCATGCTGGGCCCAGCTCGGCACGTTCACCGGTGCGCGCCCGTGATTCTTGGGGGCGTCCGCTTGCCGCCGGTTTTCGACGCGCCACGCCGCCCGGAGGTTGCCGGACTCGAACCACGAGTCGAACTTGAGGTCATCCAGCCGGCGGTCCAAACTTTTGCCGTCGGGGTCGGCGGAGTCGTAGACTAAGCGTCGAGTAGGTGGTTCCAAAATTGTCTCCTCGGGCGGCAGTTCTTTCTTCTTTCTCTCGGCCGTGTCTCGTAAAAACTGGGCTACGGAAGACACCGCATCTAACAATTTCAGCTCCTCTGCCGTCTCTTCGTCGACCTGCTTCGCACGTGCCTCTTCCGCAAATTTCCGCTTTAAGTCTCTTTCTTTCTTGAGCCGCGACGCCTCATGTTCTGCACAATCGCGCTCGTGGAACCACCGCGACAAATGGAGGCCCCGTCGTGGATCCTGCAGCGGTTCTCTTAGAGGCGTGCCCCGCCGCGCTGCTGACCTCGCCACGCGGTGGCGGATAATGGGTAACGAATGGGAAAAGCCGGTCAGCGGCAGCGCCACGTTCTGGGCCTCGAAGCTCTTCGGGAAGTTGTACAGCGGTAGTGGCGGGGGGATGGGCACGCGGTCCTCCAATTCCAAATCCTCGACGCCCGACATCGGAGTCCCGTCTGAACTGCTACCGGCCACGCCCTGCTCGATCCAATGAAGCGCAGCCTTTTCGCGCTGCCCGCCGAGCTATGGGTGAAGGTCGATGACGGATGCTGCAACCATGGCGCGAGGATGCCGTGGGCTCGGACCGCAGCCTCGGTTGGACCGGCAGCCAACAATCAAAAACCCGCAGCGCTAGTACTTCGCTATTGGGCCCTAGTGCGCCAAGTCACTGCTCGTGGCAGCTCTGATGTACTTCTGGGCCGTGCCCATGCCCGCAGATTGAGCCCGAACGTAAAGTGTCGCCGTTTTGCCTGAAGACAAAAATCGTTTTGTTTTGGTGCACGCGAAGCTCGAAGCAGCACCGCGCACACCACCGCGCACACCAGACACCGACGAAGCTCGAAGGGGCTGCGACGTCCCTCAAAGCGTGGGGCTGCCACCGTCCAGAGTACGGCAACGATGTACGCGCCGCTCTGGCTGCTGGCCCTCGCGGCGGCGCGGCGCGGCGACCCGGCGGACATGCGCCGGCGCCAGGCCCTGCGGGTCCCGGGCCCCGCCGACGCCGCGCGGCGCCTCGAAAATGCCGGGGCCAAGCTCGAGCCGCCGCCGGCCCTGCCCTTCCGCCCGCCGGCCCTGCTGCCTGTGGCATCGGGCCCGCGCACGGCCGCGGCCGCCGTCGGCGACCTCGCGAACCGGCTGGCAGCTTTGAAGGCGGCGGCGCCCCCTCAAACTGATGATTTCGCGGCCCTCAAGGCGGCCACCCCGCCTCAGACGAACGACCTCGCGACGCGCCTCGCGGCGCTGAAGCGGGCCGCCCTGACGGCGCCGGCACTGCCCAAAGGTTTATACGAGGCCGCGGGCCTGCGGCCCGCGCCCACCGATGAAGCTCCTGCACCCGCGAGGACCGCCGACCCGCTGGACACGCTCCGCGCGTCGTTGGCGCGGACCGCGGAGATGACCCGGGACGTGACACTGGAGGCGCCGGACCCCCGGCGCGAGGCGCAGCGGAAGGCCGCGCTCAAGGCCATGCGCGAGCGGGAGGCCAGGGTCGCCCAGTTCTTCGACTTCGAACAAAATGCGCCGGGCGCCCAAGCGCGCGTCGTGCCCCGGGAGCCGTCCTTCGCGGCGCGCCAGGCGCGGCGGATGGACGCCCGGGCCGCCGTCGTGGACGTCTCGCGGTCGCCGAGCGCGGCGCCCGCGGCCTTTGACGGGGCCTTCGACTGGTCCGCCGATGCGGTCTTCGAGGAGGAGCCGGCCGCGCCAGTCGACGGAGTCCCCGCTGTCGCCGCGCCTCAAACGTCGTTCGCGGGGCTCGTGCTGGCGCTCGTGCTCGCGCTGTCGCTCCCGCTGTGCGTCCTGGCGCTCGCCGCGTCCGCGGTCTGGCGCCGGCCGGAGCAGCCCGCGCCGGAGCTTGCCTCCATGGACAAAGCCGCGCAAAGGGTGCACCGCGACGCCCGCGCCGCGCGCGTCGAGGCCGAGGAGCTGCGCGCAGTCATCCGCAAGTTACGACGGACGCCCGAGCCCAAACGCCCCTCGGTCGCGACGCTCCTGGAGGCGTCGCGCCACGCGTCGCAGGAGGAGTTCGAACGCGTCAACTGCATAGAGACGCCGCTCGTCAAGGAGGTCCGCTTCGGGGCGCAGACGCCGGCGTCGGCCGTTGTTAGTGAGAGCGACGCCGACTCGCCGGCCGAGGCCGTTCATGCGCCGCGGAGGAAACTGCAGCTGGACCCCCGCGCGCCGCCGCCGCCCCGGCGCGGCGCGTATATTGCCTGGGTCCTGCTGGCGGCCTTCGTCGCGCGCGACGTCCTTATGTCGCGCCACGTAAAACCGACGCCCGCGCCGAAGAACGTCTGGGCCCGCGCCACGCCGGAGCCGACGTACGTGTACTACCCGGAGGGCCTCGTGGAAAACGTGGCGCCCGTCCCGGCCATCATGCCGCCCGTTGCGTCGGCACGCACGGCCATACGTCCGTTCGCTATCGTCAAGGCCGCGATCGCCCCCATCGCGTTCTCGGCCGCCCTCACCGTGTTCCTACCACCCGGGACGATCCTCTCGCTCCTGATGACGTGTCGCGCGAAACTCCGCGTCGTCACGCGCGCCGCCGCCGCCGCCGGAGCTTTTATCGCGCGCCGCCGAAGCACGGCAGGCGCGCCGCTCTCAGCGATGCACTTCTCGGCGCCCTAGACTCCACCCCCGGGAACAAGTCCCATGTAGCCCACTTTCTTGAAGTAAAGATACTTCACCTTAGTCACATCTAGCAACCTCCAATCCTATGCGGGCGCGACTTTTTGTTACGTTGCAGGACTAGTGGGCGGAAGGACGGGTTTTTGGCAGAAAATCGACGCTAAACCTCAAGAGCCCGAAATTCCGCTGCACAGTGGCATTGCGCAGCTCGGCAGCTTGCACAGCTCACAAGCACTCCTTTGCACGCATACGCGTGCACCAGTGGGACCAGTGGGACCAGTGAGCCACGCGCCATTGAAGCATGCGGTCACAGCGCGTGCTGCTCGCGGCAGTGGTTACGTCGTCGCTCGCGCTGCAGTTGCCTCGCCAGCCAGTCAGGACGGCTGGCACAGCGCAGCGCGTCGCCTCGCTCGAGCGACCCGCCGCGCAAACAAAGGCATCGCCGCGCCTGCTTATCAAGTCGCCGGAAGCGCCGCGGGATTTCATCAAAGACGACGGCACGCTCGACGTGATTCCGTTCAGCGCCCAAGCCAAGTATGAGCTGAAGCCGCGGCAGCGGGTGATTGGCGTCGCCTATGTCTCCGCTCTAACAGCCCTCGTCACGGCGAATCGGGTCCCGGCCTTCCTCCGCTTATTAGGACTCCAGTACGCGGCCTACAGCGCCTTCGAGTATTGTTTTCATCGGTGGTGCATGCATGCCAAGTACGGAACTTTGCTCGACAAGATCTTCGGGCGGTGGAACCGGTTACACGTCCAGCACCACATCGACACCAATGATGATATGACCATGGTCGACGATTACAACTGGAAGGGCATTCGCTTCAACTACTTGACCTCTCGCTTATCTGTAGTTATTGGCTCGTCCGTGTCTTGGTTATTAGTGAAAGCCTTGTGGTTGGACCTGCCGTTCTGGCCCACGCCCTTATGTTCGTGGCTCGTGTCCATGTACCACGGCGTGCTCTGGAACAAGCTTCATACCGATAGCCACGACCTCCAGGAGAACTCCGCCCGGCGCGTCGCACGCCAGCAGGCCACCTTGACCTGGAAGGACGGCGTCAAATACGTGGACGTGCCGACGGGGCACCGATATGCGCGGTGGCTCTTAACGAACCACGTGGGCCACCACGCGGTGAACGGCGCGGGCAACTACAACATCGTCTTCCCGGGGCCGGACCACCTCGCGGGGACCTTCTACCAGCTTAAAACATAACTCCTGTAGCAAAGAACTACCAGCTACCGTCCTTAGGGGCCTCGTCGGTCCAGGCCCGCTGGACCTCGACGGCCTTGCCGACGGCGTTCGCCGCGAGCTTGGCCGCGTTCCCCAACCCGAGGAACGCGACGCCGCCGAGGGTCCCGAGCGCGTTGCCCACGGCCTCGGCCGACGCCTTGCGGTCGACGTCGGAGCGCGACTTCTCGTTGCTGAGAATGTCGTGCGCATCTACGATCGTCTGCCACGCGGCCAACGCCGCGGCCTTCCGCGCCTCGCGCGCCGCGAGCTCTGCTCGTCGGTCGTCGCCGAGTGTCGCGAGCGTCGCGGCGGCCGCGCACAAATCCATTTCTAAATCAACTCGTGTCGATTCCGCGTCGAGCTCGTCCAGGAACGCGCGAATTTCGTCCGCCGCCGTTGCGGCAGCGTCGCCCGCCACTGTTTCAGGCGTGCCGCTCTTCGCGAGGACGACGTCCGGATGGAGCGTCTTGGCCTTGGTGCGGAAGGCCTTGCGGATCTCGTCAGCATTCGCGGAAGTACGGAGGCCAAGGACCTCGTAGGGGCTCGCAACCTTCTCGGCTTCCGCGTTCCGGACTATTCGTCGTCGCCGCGGCGCCGGCGTCTGGCGCTCGAAGCCGGAGCTCGTCAAAAAGACGCAGAGGAGCGCACAGGAGCGCATGGTTGTAGGCTGGATTTGACCAGACGGATTCTTGCAGCACGAAATACGCTTAACGACTGCACACGCGTGCGAAACTGAGAGACAATCCGCTTACGAAGTCGTCCTATACGCAGCAAATAGCCGCAGATCCTCAGTGGTTAAAAACAGCTCGAAAACCCGTATGGAAAACCCGTGACGCAAACTTTGAACAAGCTCTCCTGCCGTACGCGCTGTGCACAGCGGCGGTAGGCCTCTAAGCCTTTCGAGGCATTCCTCAGAACCACATCACACCCCTCCCCAATTCGCATGAACAAAGACGCAGCGGCGGCCGAGCAGTGCTTCTGAACAGCCAGCATGGCCCCACAATCAAGCGTAGCCGCAGCTCTGGCCCAAAAACTGCGGCGCCTCCAGACCAACTACGTCGCGGTCGCGGAGGACATCGCGGCGCGAGCGCCGCGCCTCCCGGCCGAGGCCGTCGTGCGCGTCTTAGCCCGATACGAGCGCGGCGCCTTCCTGCGCATCAAGACGCGCATGCTGCAGGCACAGTCCACGGAGAAGGCCGCGGCGGCGCGCGCGAAGCAAGACGCCGCGCTCGCCGTCACGAGGAAGCGAACGGCGGCGCCCGCACGCGAGCTGGCCTCCATCAGCGACGGTTTTGAAGCGCTGCACACGAACTACCGGCGGGGGCGGCGCGCGCGCCGGGCCGCGGTCGTGCTCGACATGCGGCGGGCCTTCGCCTTCTTTGAAACGATGCGGGGACGGTTGGAGCGGAAGCGATTGCACCGCCGCGCCGCGGGCGTCGCCACGTTACTCCGAGTGCGGTCGTGCTTCCGGACCTTGCGGGCGCACGCGCGGGGCGAGAAGGTGGTGAACGAGATCTCGCGCCTCACGAACCGGCGGAGCGCGCGGCGGGCCCTCGGCTCGCTGCAAAAGCTGCGGCTGCGCGGCATGGAAACGCGTATTGCGATTATCCGAGCCGACCGCGTGGCCAAGGCGTGCGCGGCGCGGCGCAGCCTGCGCGGCCTTCGTGCGCTCGCGGCGTTCGAGCGGACAAAGCGACGGGCCGCCCGTCTGGCCGACGCGTCGACCAAGCGGCGCGGCCTCACGCAGTTCGCGCTGTCGGCGACGGCGCGCGAGACCGGCCGCTGCACGCGGCACCGCGCCGGCGTCTTCTGTCGACGAGGACGGCTGCGCGCCGCGTTCCGTCACCTCTTCTCGCTCGCGGCGGCCGGCTCGGCGCGGCGCGCGCGGCGGCGGCGCGCGGCGGGTCAAGCCGCGACGGCCGCCAAGGGCCGCGGCCTCGAGGCGCTGAAGGCGCTCGTGGACCGGGCGCAGACGCAGAGCGCGCGCGACGCCCTGGCCGACGCGGCCGCCACCGTCGGCCGCAAGAGCCGGGGCCTCGCTACGCTTTCGGAAGAGGTCGCGCACGCCGGGCGTTGGCGGCGGCGGGAAACGGCCGTCTGCGTCGGCGAGCGGGCCGTGACGCTCCGCGCTCTGGCGCGGTGGCGGGCGCGCGTCGCCACAATCACGCACCTCAAGCGCCTCATGCGGAAAGCTTTACGGAGTAAAGGCCCCGCGCGGTCGAAGCTGCGGACCGCGCTGGACGCGTGGTGGACGCTGCGGCGCGACGGAGCCATCGGCCGGGCGCGGCTCGAGCTCGCCGAGATCTGGCGGAACCGGCGGGTCGGGCGGGCCGCGCTCGCCGCGCTGATCGTATCAATGCGGGACCGCGGGCGCCAGCGACGCGCGCAGTGCACCGTGGACGAGTTTCACAAACGAAACGCGTTGAAGCGGCTTGCGCGGCTCTGCGTCTACAGGAAGCGGGACCGCGCCGCGTACACGGCCGCCTTGGCGCGCCGCCAGCTGGTGGCGTTCCCGCGGCTGCAGGCGCGCGTCGCCGAGACGAGCGCACGCGAGTTAAAGCGCGTCGCGCGGCACCGCTTGCGGCGCGGCGTCGCGTTGTTGTGCGGGCGCGTGCGGGCGGTGCGCCTGCGCAAAGCGCGGAAACGCCTCGCGCAGCTCCACCGCCGCTCGTTCACGGGCCGGCCCGCGCTGCTGCGGCTCCAGGAGAGCTCCGCGCACCGGCGGCGCGCGCGCATGGCGCGGCGGGCGCAACACTACGAAGCATTGGACGTCACGTCGGCGCGGGCGCTGCGGCGGTGGCGGTTTCTTGCGGCGAGTCGCCGGTCGACGCGCGAGAAGAACGCCCCGCTCGTCGACGGGGCGCTCGTCGCGCTCGCGTTGCGGCGGGCGCGGCGCTTCTTGACGGAGTGGCGCTCTCACGTGACGCGCGCGCGGGCGACGCGGAACGCGGAGCTCCCGCGGCTCGTCGACAAGTTCCGCGCGTGGCGGACGTTGACGGAGCGCCGCGCGGCCGCGCGTCTGCCGCCGCCGCCACCGCCCCCACGGCCACCCGTGTTGCGACGTCTCGCGGACGACGCGCCCGTCGCCGCGCCCGTTTCTCTCTCGCCGCAGCCGACGTACGTCGGTTTGGTGCATTTGAAGCACCACGGTGCCGGGCCCCATAGTGCGTTTTAATTTTACACATAGATGATACTACATTTATCCGAGCGGTATGGACGTCGCCTCCCAGCTGGTGATGGCCTCGTGGTCCCAGACCGCGACGGCGAGGGGGAGGGGTGCGGTGTCGACGTCGAGGACGACGCGGAAGCCGGGGGGCAGCGCGCGTTCCGCGAACGTGAGCTCGACGCCCGGCGGCGCGCGGAAGCACATTACGCGCTCACCGCCGTGGCACGTCGTGCACGTGAATTGCACGACCTTGGCCACGCGCACGACGTGGCACGATTCGATCGCGGGAAGATCAGCCATCAATTGGTTGAGTGCACGAGGTGTCAGCGCCGCGAAGGTCGTGGACTCGATGAGCTCGTCGCCGCATCGATCATCGATGATCAGCGTCTTGAGTGACGGGCAAAAGGGCAGCACGGAATCCCAATTGAAGACGGTGAGAGGTCCTACGGCGATGGAGAGGGTCTCGAGGTTCGGCAGGATCTCCGGCAGCTCCGGAGAGGTGAGGCCAACGAATCGCAAGGACAGATGTTTGAGCGTCGGGTGATTTTCCAAAGCATCGAGGGTGGTCAGGCCGGCGTCGTATCCCATCTTCAATGAGAGCGTCGTCAACGGCGCCGTGGCGACGGCGCGGCAGGTCAAAGGCATTACTCCGGAGTGCTGGTGATAGGACTCGGGCCTCTTCAAATTGATTAAGGCACAGAAGCGCCACGTCTTGACCTTATACCAGACGCCCGAGAGGTCGACGCCGCGCAAACAGGGCATAATTTTGTGCAAATTGTTCTCATTGATAACTTCGGCCCAATAGAGCCCATGGCCCTGGTCGCGCGCGTCGAAGAACTCCGCGTAAGGATACGTTCCCGCGAAGGGTACGTTCCACGTCGCGAAGGAGTCTTGTACGAGGACAATGCGCGCCGTACGGGTCATAAGTGAACGAAAGCCGGTTGAGACCACGGCCACCGCCGCCGAGGCGCGGTGCGCCGCCCAGCGCGCCTCGTCGTAATCGTCGGGGAGCGCGGCGGTGGCTTCGTAGCGTGCTGATTGTAGGTACGTTGATATCTCGAGAAGGAGGTCCTCCGGGAGCGCGCGGTCGAGGGGCTGACGGCTGGCATGGCTGATCTGGCTGGCTATGTCCATAGTGAGGGTGCTGATGTTGCGGCGATTACTGGGGCTGGCGGGGTCAATTGTGAGGTGCTGCGTGTGGTTTCAAAATTGCGGTGCTTAGTGGGCTGCGAATTGCAATGTCAAGAGCTCTCGGCCAGCGAGATTTGACCCGGCAAATACCCGCACTCCGACACGGACCTAAATCACCGAACTTCATGGGCTTGCGCACATTTGATGAACCCCAGCTAGCCCTCTTGCGGTGTGTGTGAATATGAAGACCTCGTTGACGGGTTTTATAGCCAGCTTACTCTGCTGCTCGAGGCTCGCACACCTTGGTCGTGATTTGCAGCCAGCGATGAGCGATACTGACCAGCAGAGCGACTTCGTCGCTTTCCTCGCTTCGCATAATCTCCAGCATTGCGCGCCAGGGCTGCGCCGGGAGCAGATCGACAGTGTTGCCGATTTGCAACTTTTGAACGCCGCGGACCTCCAGGCCTGCGGCATTGCTCCGAAAGAGGCGACGACGATGCTGGCCGGGCTCGCGACTCTCGGCCGGCGCGCTGCGCCGCTTCACGCAAGGCCCGGCCCGCCCGCGAGGAGCGCGGGTGAGCTCCGGGAGCTCTTGCTCGCGAAGCGGCCGCGGAGCGAGCAGCAGCGCACGCCGCCGACGCCGCAGGCCGTGGATGCGACACCGAGTAATACGCCGTGGGCACATTGCAGCCGCGAGCACGCCGGCTGCCGCGACGGCAAGACCTCGTCGGGCCGCGCGCGCGCTAGAAACAAGGGCGAGATGGCCGCGGCCGCCGTGGACGCGCCGGCCCTCGCGCGCGCCCTCCGCGGCTGGGTCGCGAGTAAGGGCGGCACGGTCCAGGCGCAGGAACTCGCGGCCTTCTACAAGTCGCCAGCGGCGCGCGGCCTCACGGTGCCCAAGGGCGGCGCGCTCAAGTTATTGCGGCCCCACGCCGAAAGTGCGGGCCTGCGCTTCACGCACGAGCCGGCGCGCAACAAGTGGATCATCGAGGTCGCCGGCGCCGAGCCGCCGATGCCGCCCGCGCGGCAGTGGAACGCGGCCCAGGGCCTCGGGGCGTGCGCGCCGGCGTTCGTGCCCGGCGCCGGCTACGGGGGCCTTCCGCCGCCGGTGGCCGCGCGGAAGTTTGCGACCGTCTCGAGCGCGGCCCGGCGCGCGGCCGAGCGGCCGTCGGACGCCGCGGGCGGCGCCGTCGAGCGCCCGCGGCAGCGCCGCCCGGGCCCGCCGCCGCGGCCGTGGACGCGGCTCGGGCGCGAGACCGATGGCTCGTTCACCGTCGTCTCGTACAATGTTTTGTCGCAGAAGTTATTAGATACGCACAAGTACTTGTACAAAAGGCTCGCGAGCCCGCAGCAGCGCCTCCAAACGCTCCAGAATGAATTGCGGCGCTACGGCGCGCAGATCATTTGTCTGCAAGAAGTCGAGCCGGAGGTCCTGGAGGCGCTGCGGGTGCATGGCTGCGTGCGGGCGAGCGGTGAGGTAGCGGTGGCGTTCGCGCAGTGCGGCGGGCCGCGCACGGACGGCTGCGCCATTCTAGTGGACGCCGGTCGCTTTACGATTGTAGCGGTCAACGAGCTCACGCTGACGGGCGACGAGGAGAAGAAGAACGCGGGGCTCGTCGTGACGTTACATGATCGCGAGGGCGGTTCGTTAATTGTCGCGTGCGCTCACTTATTATTCAATCCCCGCCGAGGCGACGTGCGGCTGAAGCAGGCCGTCACTCTATTGCGGGCCGTCGAGGAGGCCAAGGCCCGAGCGACGCAACCGGCGCGCGTGGTACTGAGCGGCGACTTCAACAGCTACCCGGACAGCGCGGTCTACGCGTTGCTGGCGCACGGGCGCGTGGCCTCGCGCGCACTCAAGGAGCGGACGGCCACGGACGAGACACGGGAGCACCCGTCTATGTATATGGACGGGCGGTGCGTGACGGCGCTACAACCCTACTCAGACGATAGGGACCCGGTCACGCACTCGTTGGAACTGGCGTCGGCCTATGGTGGTCCTGAGCCGGCTTTCACGACCTACCTGCCCAAGGGCACCAAGGCCTGCGTGGACTACGTCTTCTCGGCGGGCCTCGCGCCCGTGGGCCGCCTGGAGCCGCCGGAGCACCGCGTGCTCAAGGCCGGGCTCCCGTCCCAGTGGCTCCCGTCGGACCACGTGGCCCTGGTGGCGCGGTTCGGGCCCGCTCCGGCGCCGCGCCAGCATCGGAGGCTTTAGGAGGAGGCGTTGTTTGTTGCTGTAAGTATGCATACATGTGTGTGATTCACGCCCCGTTAACGGTACGGGGCAGCCCGCGGTGCAAATGAGATTTATTTCTTCCTGACTCCGGCTACCGATCCCTGCAGGAGCTTGCGATGACTGCTATCGCGACAGCGTACCCCCCGCGCGTGGTCCACGCGCGGCGCCGGCGCGGGTTTTGCAACATCCAAAATCTGCAAGAGCAACGCAGAGCTAGCAAACGCCGCGAGAGGATCATCTGAGACGTAGCACGCGGCGTCGGGCATCAATTTGTGAGACACGAATGGCGCACCGCTCGTGCCTGCAACGATAAGGCAATCAAAAACAACTTTGCTTCGAACCACTACGACACGTGCGTCGTGGGCGACACGGTCGGCGACCCGTTCAAGGACACGTCGGGCCCGGCGCTCAACATCCTCATCAAGCTCATGAGCATGGTGTCCCTCACGGTGGCGCCGCTTTTTAAGGCGCACGACGGTAGCATTTGCAGAGTCCAAATAGATTTGAATCGTTTTTTCAAGAGACATGTTTATATATATAGGCCACTTCCACCGCTGGTTCTGGGGCCTCCTCCCGCTCGGCCTCTTCATCATTATCACTGCCTACCTGATCTATGCGAAGATCCTGACCTGGGACGACCCCATCCAGGCCATGCTCGAGGGCGACGCCAAGCCGGTCGACGCCGAAGAGAAGAAGGAAGGCGACGCGGTCGAGGCCTAGACGCCCGCCTCCGGTGTACATATCCCATCCCCACGTCCCTCGTTCCCCCCCTCCCTGGTCCTCGCTTCTTGGATTGCGATATCTCGACGAAGTATTCCCAGGGCACTATTGCTTGTCAACTTATCATCAACGATCCGCTCGAGAAATCGGGCGCCGCGCCCCGCAACCCCCGCGGTCGCGGGTTCACGACGACGGCCTGCCCGCCCATCGTCTCGATGCACTTCGACGGCCGCCGGCGGATGCGCTGGCCCCCGACCTCGTCGAACACGGGGATCTCCACCAACCGCGAATAGCCCGACGCCGCGGCCATGGACTCCCGGTACTCGACGACGCTGTTCTCGAGGTTGCCCTTGCTGTTGACCACTTTGAGAGGCACCGACGCGGCACTTATGTCCCTTATCGTCGTGTGCCGCTTCTGGCGCGGGAGTGCCAGTTGAGTTGCGGTCACGTCTAGGCCCTTACCCCGCTGTCGTAACCGACCGGGCCCGCCGCGGAACGCGAAGGAGCCGTCGCTCAGGAAGCACCGCCCCTTGTACAATCTAGGCTGCGGCGACGGCGGCGCGTCCTCTTCCTCCTCGGCCACTTCGTAGTGCTCCTCAGCCTCCCGCCGGATGGCGAGTTTGGCGCCGATGTCGGTGTGGTGCAGGCCCCCGTTCCAGCACCGCACGCAGTACGGCCGTTTTTCCAGCGGGCTCCACAGCGTCGCCTCGTGGGGGCACTCCGGGGAGTAGCAGGGCACGAAGGGGTCCTCGTCCTCGCGCGGTGCCGGGGCGGTGTCCACCCGGACGGGGGCGTCGTATTTTTGCGGGGACGGCTCCTCAAAAACCTCCTCCGGCGCGCCGCGGGGCCGCCAGGACCGGGGACGCAGCGTGCCGGACGCCTTCCGGCCCGGCGAGGCATCGATGCTATCGATGTTCGCCTGCGACGGCGGCGCCCGCCCTAGTCGGTAGGGCGTGCCCCGGGGCCGCCGACTCAGATCCTGCAGCGCCTGCAAGCCAATACAGGAGAAGGGCGCGTCCGTGCACACGCCTCTAGCTGGGTCGCCGACCTCGTCCTCGAGCTGATCCAATAGGTCCGGCCGGAGCCTGAAGGACGAGAGGCCTTTTCTCACGAGCTTTTGCCGGCCGGCCGACGCTTTGAAGCCCGGCGTAGCCGCCCCGCTCGACGCCCGCGGCGAGACCTCCGCGCCCAGGCCGTCGTAGCAGTTCGAGGCCTGGAGCCGCAGCCGCAGCAGCTCGTCCGCGGGCGTCGCCGCGCGGCTGCTCTGGCGCGACGCCGGCGGGCTCACGACGGTGAAGACCATGGTTCGTATCGATGTCAGGCGGCCGCTGGTTTTGCGTGTGCGTCCGCACGCTGGCAGGGTGTAGCGGGGGTAGCGTGGGTGCAGCTGTCAGGCCCTCGAGAGGCTCACGGCAGGGGGCGCGACGGGCAGCCCTTGAACCGAACGTTGTCTGTGCGCGTGCTGATGGACTGCTTTTCCAGCCCTTTGATGAAAGCCGCACTCCGGGCGCTCCGCGGCAGCACGAGGCAAAACGCGCTGCGGCGCTGAGAGAGCCCCCCGGGAAGCGGAGGCCTCCGCAGGCGTCGGATTGGTATCCGGGCCGGGCGAGAGGCGTCGCCGGCGCGGGGCGGTACGGGTCCTTTGACACGGCAAAACGGATCATGATTTGATTGGCCGCACCCAAAAGCAGAGCAAAGGCGACCTCGCGCGGCACTGCACAACCCAACGAGGAGGTGCGCCCGCGCGCCAGAACTTCAAGCACAGCCCGCCCGCCCCCGCCGCGCACTACAGAGCACGTTCACCGCGCCCGGGGCTGCCGCTCACCGGCCATTCCTCCGCAGGTGAAAAATGGCCATGCTGGCCGGCACCGGCTTCGGCGACCTGGAGCAGCGCAGCACGGAAGAGGTCCCGGCGACCTGGCGCGCGGGCATCCCGCCGGGCGACGAGCGCCTGCGCGGCGGGCCGTTCCACCGCGACGCCCGGCCGCGCGCGTTCGCGGCGCCGCGCCCCGACTTCGCGCCGGGCGCGCCGGCCGCGGGCGGGCCGCCGGCCTACGCGCACCTGATGGGCAACCCCTGCGACTGGAGCATGCTGGCCTGCGACCGCGGCCTCTCCCGGCCATCTGAGGGCTTCCGCACGCCGCGGCGTCCGTGCACTCCGTCACGTCGTCGACGTCGTGCGAGGCGAGGGGACGCCATGGACGCGCCACGCAGGCTCCCCGGTCGGCTGGCGCCGCGGCCTCCACCCGGCCCTGGCGGACACGTTGTGGGCCGCCTCGTTGAGAAAGGACGACGCCCCCTTCCGCCGGTTCGCGACGAGCGTGCGCGCGACGCTGGGCGGCGCGGCGCCGCGTCCGAAAGAAAAGACCGCTCTGGTCTAACGGGAGGACGCGTGGCTTTAGCCCGCGCAGTGGGGGTTCGATTCCCTCGGGTGGTTTCGGAGCGCGCGCCGCAGGTATTCTGGAGACGACGCGGGAGGGGTCGCGCCACCACGACCGCCTCCTGCGGGGCTCCACCCTCCCAACGCCGAAGGACGTCGTCGGCACGGGCTGCAAGACCGGCACCAACTTCAGCATCGGCGTCCTCGTCGGCTACGACCGGGGCGCGCCGCTCTTCGACGACTCCACGTCGGCGCTCGTGGCGCCGCCCTTCGGCGACAAGGACGGCCGGTCGCTCGCGCGCGTCGAGCGGGGCGCGGGGGACTGCCTCGTCGTCTACGCCTGCCTCGATCCCGTATATGGCCGGCACCGCCTCTACGCGTGGCTCCGCCAGCAGTACTCGGCCACGCAGCAGGCCGCAATTTTTGACAATCTCGTCGACGCGGACCTGCTCGCCGCGGATTCCGCGTGAGTGTGTAAGTCTTTGAGTCATTTAGCACATCTTAGTCGGTTAGTAATCTAGTCGCCGCACTTGCGTTTGGGCGCGGGCTGGTCCAAAGCCGCGGAGTACAGCGCCTCTTCGACGGCCCGCGGCGTCCAGATGCCGCCGAGCGTCTTGGCTTTGAAGGCGCAGGCCTCGAGCAGCCGCTCCTAGGAGCCGAGGTCGTACTTCTTCGAGTGCTCGGGCTCTCCCAAGACGGCCTCCAGGGCCTCGTCGGACATGATGGGCAGGCGTTCGTCCACGGCCGCGATGCACACGGACGCCGTGGCGACGCCGACGCCCGTCAGGGCCGTTAAGGCGTCGCACACCGCCGCCGCGTCCGGGATCAAACTAATGGCCGCCTTGGAGGTCTTCCGCACCTCGCCGTCGACCATGGCCTCGGCAAACCGCATCAACGGGCGCATCTTGCCCCGCATCAGCTTGTACCCCACGACTAAGATGAGGTCCTCCTTGCTCAGCTCGCTCTGGCCCTGGAGGTTGGCCCACTTCTTGTGCAGCGCCTTGAGACTGCCGTACTTCGTCGACTTGCCGCTGGCCTTCATACGCACTTCTAAGGCGTCTAGATTTTCTTCCCAAACGCTCGCATCATCCGAGGCCCAGAGGGTAGCAGCCATGTTTGATTTCGGTATTGCTCGGCGCGGAGAGTGCAATGGCGCGCGCACGACGGTGCGAACGCAAGAAGAGGAAGCGAGAATGAACGCGATACACTCTTGGTCTTCGCGTAAGTGATTGCAGCAGTGAGTGCGAATTGCCGCCAGCCTGTTTTGTGAGATCAGGTGCGGGTCCGGCTCGAAGTGCCGGCCATAAGTGAACGGCGCCTCCGTCATGCGCGTCGGGCGTACGTCTCCGTGCGCGTCGGGGCCATCGTGGCCGTGGGGTGCTGCGTCTCCGCGGTGGGGGCGGCCGTCGGCGCGTCGTAGCTGTATGAGTAGTCGCCGAGAACGAGCGGTACGACCGCGGCGGCGAGGAGGGAGCGGTACATATTGCCTTTTCGTGCTGGTTCAGGGCGTCGCGCCGTGCCGATCGTTTGACCGCGGCCTTGTGTAAGCCCTGTGAATGACGCGGCCGCGTGCAGGGATGGTAAAATCAAAATGGTGCGAGCTGTTAAAATTATGTGCGCGGATATCGCGCCGATCGTGAGCAATGTCTCGTAGTGCACGCAACTTGATTCCAATATATATATCTGGTGGGCTATGGATGGTATGGTCAAACGCCGTCAGCCGAGGCGACCAAAACAGGAACACTCCAAAGTACGGGTTTGACGAATTGTCGAGCTAGTGTTTCGGGCACCCATGTGTGCTCAGACTAGTACGGGTTTGGGTTCCTGCAGATAGACTCAATGCAGACATCCTGTGTCCAGGACCTTCCCCAGAGATGGTCTGACCTCGACGGCCGGCCGATGAACGGCGCGGCGCCGACGCGGGCACGCGGAGCTCAATGTGCACAACAACAACAAAATTACTCCAGCGCCGCCCCCGCGGCGGCCACGACGACCTCGTACGTCCAGAACGTCAGCGCCGCCGACGGCGCCACGCGCAGCGCGTTCGGCCAGCACCCCTTGAAGAACCCGCGCGCGCCCTCGATGCGGTACGTGTCCGCGACGGCCCGGAACGTGCGCGCCACCTCGCCCGCCGGCAGGTTCCCGACGAACCTTTGAGAGGCCGGGTACCGCTGCTGCACCCGCGTTTTTACCACTTGGTAGGGGTACGTCGCCGTCGCCGCGGCTAATTTAGATAGGGCCCCATACACCAGAGCCTCCGCTTTGTAGTCCGTGGACGGCGGCCGCAGGGACTTGAGCTTCTCGTAGACCACGAATTGCACCGCGCCGTGCGAGGTCAGCAGTAATGCGGGTAGGATACCCCGATACAGGGCCAGCCAGCCCTCCTCCTTAACGATGCGTCGGAAGGCGTCCCCGACGCCCCGGTACATGACGCGCTCCTGGCCGCTCCGCTGGAGCTGCAGCCGCGTCTTCACGAGCCACACGGGGTTCGTCAATAACACCATGCACGCCCCGGACTGGATAGAAGCCACGGCGTGGTTCACAGCACCGGCTTCCTCGGGCTTGAACCGCTCGTAGAAGTAGAAGAAGCCGCCCCAACTCAAGGCCGAGCCCAGGAGTGCTGGCGTCAAGCCGTTAAACAGGGCCCGCACGCCTTCCTTCCGCACGACCTTCGAGGCGGCCTGGAGCACGCCGGGCATCCTTTCTAGACGGGTATCGGCCTGGAAGCGGACCTTCACGAGGTCGAGCGGGTACAGAAGTGTGGTGCTGCAGGCCCCCGCGGAGATGCCGGCGAGCGCGTGCACGTAGGGCGGCGGGCGGCGCTTTGGTGGGGCTGCTGCTGCCATGGGTACTGCGCCGCGGCGATGGCGCAGCCACTGGCGTGCCACTCCTGCAGGCCTCCAGCAGGCGACAGTGTCAAAGACAGCTCTCCAATCGATGCGCGACTTCAAACTTCAAGGACGTCACGTATGTCAATATTGAGCGTCTATCGATCCAAGTAGCAGTCGTGCGATACGTTAAGCCACTAATGCAGCAGCTCGCGTCAGTTTTGCAATGCCGCAGAAACCCGCACGCACTTTAGCCAGGCCTTTCTCGAACCATTAAGAAGTCGTGGTGAGATACAAGAATGCTGCGCTCGCAAATCCGCAACAAAATCGAGCCACAAAGGCGGGGAGAGCCAAAGCCCAGCGAACGCATACCGGCGCTGGGACTCGAGAGGATGGCAACCTGCGGGACGCGATAACGCTTTCGCCACGTACCAACAGCTCGAGACGATACGATCCCTCTCTCGCGCCTGGCAGGAAGCGGTGGCCGCAGCTGAAGCATGGGCTGGCTGCCCCCCCGGCTCCTCCTCCTGGCCGCCGCCAGGGCTATTGACCTCGAGGGAATCTTCTTCGATAATGTCATAGCGGAGCGTGGCTTCGACTACGATTTGGGAAGGGAGGTGCTCGAAGTCTCGTCGAGCGGCCTGCCGCAGCACGCCTACGACGCGTCCTTCCAACCTGGAGTCCCCGTCACCTTCACGGCAACGTTACAACGACCGGAGGACTACGTGCAGCGGGGCGTGGCGTTTGGTGGGCGACCCTTAACTGAAGGCGCGATCGGCGTCGCGAGTAACGGCGTCCCGATCTACGCCTACAGCACGAATGCGACAAAACGCGACGGCTGTTTCGGGCACAAGGTAGGTAACGCGTACGCGTATAGGGAAGCCTTTCCTTGCCTGTACGGGGACGACCGCGCGGTGTACCACGGTATACGGGAGGCCGCCTTCATTGGCTTTGGCACGTCCGTCCGACCGGACGGCACCGCCGCTGCCGATCCGCGAAGTCCCCACTTCCGTAGTGGCATCATCGGCGTGATGAACGACGGCTTCGCGCTGTACGGGCCGCTTGACGAGCACGGAAATGAACACGACGGGTTGGACGAGTGCGGCGGCAAGTACGTTCATGGAGCCTACGCCTACTACACGTCCCTACAACCGCCCTACACCATCGCGTGCTTCGGGCCCGGCTACGAGGCCACGCCCGACATGCCGCTCAAGGACGCTAAAGCAAGGGTCGCGAACACCGACGCGCAACCCGCCTGTCCGGCGGGCGCCATATCAACAACGAAGGGCTGCGCGCTCTGCCCGGCGGGCCGCTACGCGAAGCACGGGGCTTGTGAAGGCACCTGCCCGAGTGGCCACTACTGCCTAGCGGGCTCGAGCGGTCTCGAGTCGGCCATCGAATGTCCAGGCGGGACTTTCGGCGACGTTCGCGGGTTAAAGGACGCGACCTGCGCGGGGCCCTGCCCGCCCGGGAGCTTCTGCCCCCGCGGCAGTCTAAAACCGCGGCCCTGCGGCGCGGAGGACAGGTACTGTATTGAAGGGAGCGCATCACCAAGGCTCGCGGACGCCGGTTCCTACACGACGCCTCAGCTCGAAGCGTCGCTGTGGCAGCCCGCCGCGCCGTCCTACGTCGCGGGCCCGACGTATATTGTAGGCGACGAACCTCTTCAACCGCGGCACTGCGTCGCGAGTAACGGGGCCAACTGCACCGCCGCCGCGATCGCTTCACGAAGTCTCAAGTTGTATCAGACCAACGTCCAGCACTGCGAGCCGGGCCACTTTTGCACGCGGGGCGTCAAGTTCCTCTGCCCCGGCGGCCGCTACGGTAGTACCTCGAACCTGGCAGCGCCGAACTGCACCGCCGCGTGCCCCGCGGGCACGTACTGCCCCGACGGGTCCTCGGAGCCCGTGGCGTTGCTGGCCGGGCGCTACTCGCCTCAAAAAGAGCTGCGGGCTGTTGATGAAGCTCCGCTGTGTTCAATTGGTGCCTACTGTCCGCTCGGGTCAACTTCCCCGGTCCCCTGCCCGGCGGGGCGCTTCGGGGACCGCATGGGTTTAGAATCGGCGGCGTGCCCCGCGTCCACGTCGTCGGGCGACGCGCCGTCGGTATGCCCGCCCGGGTACGTGTGCCCGGCCGGCACAGCCGTCCCTAGCATAGAATGCGGGTCCCCCAGGGCCCTGGACCTGCTCCAGGCGCTGGAACGAGGCACCCCGGAGCGCGTGAACACGAACAGCTACGGGGAAACGCAGAACGGCGGCGACCTGGGCGCGGCTGCCTTCTGCCCCCGCGGCAGCGCGGCGCCGTCGCGCGTGCGCCGGGGCTACTACTCCATAGGGCCCCGGACGAAGCCGCGGTCCGCGAGCGAGGCTGCGGACACGAACGTGCGCAGCGATGAAATAAAATGCGAGCCGGGCCACTACTGCGAGGTGGGTACGCGGCATGCATGCCCCGCGGGCCGCTTCGGTTTCACAACCGAATTAAATAACGCGCGCTGCTCGGGCCCCTGCGCGCCCGGCTACTACTGCCCCGCGGGCTCTTCGTCGAAGAACGAGCATGCTTGCGGCGGGCCCGACGTCTACTGCCCCATCGGCTCGGGCGAACCCGTGAACGTGGGTGCCGGCAACTACTCGTCTGTGGCGATCGACGCCTACGAGCACGAGGACGGCACGCTCATAACCGCGTCGACGAACGTAGCGAGCACGGTCGCCGCGGACGCGCGCGCCTCCCAGCGCCGCTGCGAGCCGGGCTACTACTGCGAGGACGGTGTGAGACGACCGTGCCCCGCGGGGCGGTACGGCGCCGAGCCCGGCCTCCAGACGCGGGAATGTAACGGCCGGTGCCCGCCCGGCATGTGGTGCGCCGAGCGCTCGACCACGGCCCTCCCGACGCGGAACGGCAGCTACTGCGCCTCAGGAGGCTGCACCACGGAGGACGGCGACGGCCCCTGCGCCCCGGGCTACTACTGCCCGCGCGGCTCCGCGTCCGCGACGCAGCGGCCCTGCTGCGACGCGCGGCGGGACGACTTCACGGGGTTGTGGTACGTCTATAACGGGCACGGCTTCGGCGGCGCGAACGACGTCGACGTCATGTTGCTGGTGGACAATGAAGAAATGTGGGACCACGCCTACCACCCGCCGCCCGGCGAGGTGTATGACTACGAGGGCTTCCACCAGCACGCCCCGGCGCGCTTAGCGCACACGTGTGAATTACTGTTCTGTCCGCTCGGTTCTGCACGGCCGCACAATGTCTCGTTGGGCTCCTACTCCACGGGCGGCAATCGGACGACACGCCACGGCCAATTGAAATGTGACGGTTTGGAAAACAGACGAGCTTCAAAACGGCTCGGCCTCGACCGGGCCCCCTACTGCGCTACCACCGTGCAAGGCGGCTCTGCTGCCCCGGGCGTCCCGGACGAGGCCTACGCCATGGGCGGCGCCGACGGCCTGCACGACTCGGCGCGGGCCTGGCAGCCGCCCTTGTACCTCGGCTTGAAGGGCAAGGCGCACATCGTGGGCGCCGACCGGACCGAATATGAATGGGCGCCCCTCCCGGAGGACGCGCCGTCGGAGCAATGCTGCACGTGTCTGGCGGCGGGCGCGTTCAACCTGTGCCACGAGTGCCAGAGCGTGTGCCGGACGGCGTGCGACGTCGCGGCGGCGACGTGCGCCGCGCTTTTTCCGCGGCTGCTGATCGACGTGGCGTCGTAACGTTTGAGCCTCTAGTCCGCATTCGGGGTCTTCGCGTGTAGAGACGCTTATTGTAGCTTAACATATCCCGTCGTCGGCGGAATATGTTAAGCTAGCCCTTCTAGCACGGTGTGCGTGCATTGCGATTCGAAACCCTTTTTTTTTTTTTTTAGTGGTTTTTTTCCCCCCTTGTTTCGCTGGAGGCCTCTCCTAGCGTTCCTCCCTCCTAATAGATAAATTCAGCTCGGTTGCGCCTAGCAAAAGTCGCGCGGGTTTCTTCGTTTGGCTAAGCGTTTTGCCCTCATCGCCTTTTCAGATCCCACACTGTACCGCGCAGCGCCTGCATAACCCTGAAGCATCGCGCTATCCTCTCGCCAGCGCCGAGCGTAAACGATAGCTAAACACGGGAGATTCCAAAGAGCTGACCGAAGCAGCAAGCAGACAGGCAGACAAGCTGTTCACACATATGCTCCCGGCCGACCGCCAGCGACCCGTCGGCGCGTCGCCGCAGCTGTTGCGAGCGCTCTCACACGCACCTGCGTGTGTAGTGTGCGCTCTGCCACAAGCACGCCCGCGACCCGCGACCCGCCGACGCGCATCGCGCCCAAAAAAACGCCCGTCGACGCGATGCTTCCCGCAGGCAATCATGGCTAACCAGGGCACCGTCAAGTTCTTCTCGGACAAGGGCTTCGGCTTCATCACGCCCGCCGACGGCACCGAGGACGTCTTCGTGCACTTCTCGGCCATCCAGAAGGAGGGCTTCAAGAGCCTCAACGACGGCGAGACGGTCGCCTACGACAAGCACTTCGACGAGCAGAAGCAGAAGTGGTCGGCCTGCAACGTGACGGGCAACGGCGACGGCACGGCCCGCCAGCGCGGCGGCGGCCGCGGCCGCGGCCGCGGCGGCGGCAGCGAGGGCGGCGGCGAGGGCCAGTGGTAGACCGCGCCGTTCCGGCGTCCGGCCGTCTCCCCGGCCCTCCATTCGTTCCAGTAGTACCTAAGATTACGTTCCGAAATTAGTCTCCGCTAAACGCGAGGCCCGCGAGCGCCTTCTGGGCGTCCGCGACTGCTGTTGATATGTTCCCGATTGCCGCGCATTTCCCCTGGGCCCGGCCACCCTTGCCGCCGCCGCGGCCATCGAGGGCCGCCATGATGGGCCCACGAGCTGCATCGACGAGCTTTGGCATCGCCGAACTGATCAAGAACGCCCCGTCGCCCCGCGCGCCGAACGTCTGCACGAGCACGGTGTCGGGCCGCCGCAGGTCGAAGGCCGCGGCCAGGACCTTGCCGACGTCGCCGAGGTCGCGCGTCGAGGGCCTTAGGGGCGCGGCGACGACGGATTGGGTCGAGGCCGCGAGCCGGTCCGCCAACAGATCGACCACTTCCTTCTGGAGGCGCTTCTCGCGCTGCGCAGCTTCCTTGGCCTTTGCGACGAGGTCCCGGACGCGCTCGGGCACAGTCTCCGCGGCCGTGCAGAGCGCCTCCACGCACTTCTTTTCCCGCTCGACGCACGCGCCCAACGTCTCGAGCAAACGAGGGCCCGCCACGAAATACACTAAAGTGCTCTGCTTTTTTTTCTCGATCCGCAGGATCTTGAAGGCCTGGAGGTGCGCCAGGGTCCGGACGTGCGTGCCGCAGCAGGGGTTCACATCGACGTCACCGATGCGACAGAGCCGGACCGGCCCCGTCACAGAGGCCGGCAGCTGACACGAAGACGCGCGCATGCCTCGCACGCGGCCCTTCTTGACGTCGCCCGCCGCGTGCCACTCCGTCTCCACGTCTACGGATGCCCGGATCAGCGCGTTGACGCGTGTCTCGAGCTCCTCGACGTGCTCCGCCGCATTGAACGGGGCGCCGAGTTCAACGGTGGCATCGGTTGGCCCCAAGTGCCAGCTCAGCGTCAGCGCGCCCAGCCAGTCCTCGGCGACCGCGCTCGCGACGTGCTGCGCCGTATGTTGCGTCGCGTGCGCCCAGCGCCGCGCCCAGTCGACCGCGACCTCGACTTCGGCGCCGACCGCGAGGGGCGAGGCGATTCGGTGCACGGCGATGCCGTCGACGTTCTCCACTCGCGTGACCGCCGCGCCGCCGATGGCGCCGACGTCGTAGGGCTGGCCGCCGCCCTCGGGGAACAGGACCGTGTCTGTTAGAACGACGTCGTACTCGTCTTTGGGCTTGCTTTTGCTCTTCTTCTTCTGCGGCACGGGGGGCACCTTCTCGCAGCGCAGCACGGTTGCACTGCACGTTTTCAAATAGGTGTCCTTTTGGCACATGAGTTCGCCGCACCGCACGCATGATGCCCTCCATGCGCCATCCCATGCGACGGCGGCAGCCATGTGTTGTTCAATGCACGAATGCTGGTTGTGAATAATAGCTCTCCCAAGCTCGGCACGGTGTAACCCCGTTCGGGGTGGTCTCGGAAGGCGTCGGTGCGAATTCGACGGACGCAGAGCCTTGACAGCTTCGAGAAAGACGTATGTGATCTGAAAACTGGGGCGCAGCAGGCCAGGAAGCAGTGGTTTAAGCTTTGGTGCCATCCGAAAACCCGTGCAATAAAACCCGTGACTTTGCTTTTTTTTGAGGCTGCCAGACTATCATATCTCTTTGCGGCCCGCTGTCGAGCGCTGCTGTGTCACATCACAGCTGCGCGTAAGCGTGCCCACTCGTGCGTCGTATAAGCAGCAGTGCACAGCACATAGAGAGGATGCTCCGCAACCTCATCATACAGCGCTGCCACTGGAAGACACCGATAGCGCTGCCGCCGCAGCTCGCCGACCGGCGCGCGGCCTTCGTCGCGCGCGCCACGGGCCCGCAGCTCAAGCGCATTTGCCAGAAGCCCAAGCCGTCGGACCGCGACGCCGCGCTGCTGGACGTGTGGCGCCGCCTCGCGCCGCGCCACGCCGTCGCGCGGCGTGTCCTCGACGACTGCGGTGTAGTACCGCGGCACGCGTTGATCGTCGGCGCCGGCGCGGCGACCGTCGCGGCGCTCCCTCCGGGCACGAAATGTACCGTCGTCGAGGTGGATGGCGAGCGCGAGGCCGCCGCGAAGGCGTTGCTCGGCGACACCACGGTCGAGTGGCACGCCGACCTCACGGCGTTGGCCACCGAGGACCCCTCGCCGGAGCGGGCCTTTGATTTCGTCATAGCGACGGACCACCTGGCGAAGCTCGACGAGGAGCTGCTGGAGACGCATCTCGCGGTGCTCTGGGGCTGCGTGAAAAAGGGCGGCCTCCTCGCGCTCGTGGAAAGGGACGTGCAGCCCGTCGCCCAAGCTAGAGCGCGGTTGCTGGGGGCGGACGAGGCACAAATGGTGGAGCCGAGCACGCCCCTCTTGTTGCCCCAGGTCTTCGCCGAACCGCAGGGCGGCCCGCCGCCGCGGTCCCTCCGGAAGGCGGACGCCGGGACGGCCCTCAAGCCGCGCGCGCAGCGCGTCGAGAAGTTCGCCTCCTGCGTCCTCCGCCGCGGGTCCCAACCCGCGTCCGGCCGCCGCCGCAAGGCGGTCGTCACGGCGACGCCCTTAAAGCGGGCCGGCCACGTGATTCTTGATTGTCGCGACGACGCCGGGAACGAGCGGCGCCTCACGCTCTCGCGCGCGAAGATGTACGGGGCCGCGTTCAAGGACGCGCGGCGCCTGACGGTGGGGAGCGTCCTCACGTGGGACGGGGACCCGGAGTAACTTTTGTTGTGTGATCGGCGCCTGCTCGGTGGAGGTTGATTGCCCATCCTCGAGCGCAGTACCGGATTGCACTCGTGCGATAGGGAAGCGGACTAGTACTCACACAAATATCCCCTTAGAGCGCACCCTTCGAGAACAACGACGGCCCGTGCTCGTCGTACTCGCTCCGCAGGATCCACATGGACTTGAAGGTCGCCAGGGAGGCGAGGATCGAGCCGCCGATCCAGCAGCTCAGGGCGCGCTCGGGCGGCGCCCGGACCCGGATCGCCGTGCCCGGGTCGAGTTTCGACCGCAGGTCCTTCACGAGCCGCTCCCCGAAGCCGGGAAAGAGCGTCGAGCCGCCCGCCAGGACCACGGATTCACATAGAGTAGAGCGCAGGTCCAAGTCCGCGCGGCGGCAGGCCAGTGCGACCAGCTCTGCGGCCCCCGGCTCCTCCGATCCGAGAACTGACGGATCAAATAAAGCTTCGGTGGCCCGAAACCGCTCCCCCTCCAAGCGCACGGGCGAGCCGTCGGGCAGGCGGAAGGTGCGCGGCGCCGCGTCCGCCAGGTTCGCCGTCGGGAGCGTCCCTTTCCTCGCTAACGAGGCGCTCAAAGCGTGTTCATCTCTAGACGCGTCGCTGGACACGTAGCAGCACCGCTCTTTGATCTCCCGCACGACCTCCTTCTCGGCGCTCGTTTGCGCGTGGAACCCGGCGCGCCTTAAAAGCAGTTCGAGGCGCCTCGAAATGGCCCGGCCGGCCACTTCACTTCGCACGACGGCGCTGCGGACCGCGAGGCCTTCGTACACCGGCACGCACTGCGCCACGCCGTCGCCGATATCTAAGACGAGACCAGTGGTCTTTCCGGCCGCGTATAGGGAAAGCGCGGCTTGCGGCGCCATGTGCAACGCGGGCACGCCCAGGTGTTCAAAAAGGACCTCGGCGCACTTTTCCCGATTGGTGTCGGGGTTGAGAGGTGCTTCCGTCATGAGTAAAGGGTGGCCGTCGTAGGACGCCTCGAGGGCACTGTACGCGTGGGCCCACACGCGCTCCGCGTCGGCCCAGTCAGTGACGCGCCCGGCCTCCATCGGCCGCGAGAGCTTGAGCGCCCCTCTATGCTTTCTGCAGGCGTCGCCTATCAGGACGTCGCAGCCTTCCAAAGCTCCGCCCGGCATGACGCGCTCGTGCTTGACCCTACCGCAGATGCTGTCGAAGATGACGGTGGGCCGGTCGCCGCCCGCGTAGCCCGCCTTCAGGCGACCGGAGCCGTTGTCAATGACTACGGGCTGGGAGAGGAGGACGGCGCTGGAGGCCATGGTGTCTGGCTGCTTTTTGCGACGTCGCCTGGTGCCTGTCTGTGCTGGTGTGTCTGTGCTGATCTGCTGCTTTTGCGGCGAGCGCGCACTGCGAGCCGCACTGCGAGAGCAGTCTGTTTCGATTGATGCGCGCGAGGAAGCACTCTCGGCCGCTGTAGCACAGCGCTTATACTGGTGGTTGCGTTTGTAATCCGCGACAGGCACCCAGAACCATCATTTTTATATTTGGTGCGGGTATCACACCAAGACCCGCACGAAAAAAACTGACAATACCCGCACAAATAAAACTAACAATACCCGCACGGGGAAAAATTCAAAATTGAATAGGTGTTTCTTTAACTTCTCTTACATATATACAATATATGTATATATATATGTAATTCATTTTTATATACATCATTTTTATTTTTTTGGGTTGCCGAGTTCTCAAGAGGCTCTTATAGTTGTATCCAGAATTTGCAATCATAAAAATACAAACACTACATCCCGTTATACTTGCATTTAGATATTCGTAATATTGAAAATGCAAATATAAGAGATTGTTGAAGTTGAAACAAAATCAATCGATTCTTACTACTTTTTTGTCATCATCATCTATTTCACTGGACGCAGTGTTTACTAGATTCCGTTATAGTTGCATTCAGATTGTGTGAAATGTTGACCCTGTACCCAATTATTATAAGCGCGTTACTTAATAGATTATATTGAATAGAATAGTGTTATCATCCAAATGATGAACGCAGTGAAGCGTTTTTATGGTAAAACTATTCTATTTCATATATATATTCCAATAACACAAGATTTATTTAAGTATTCATAAAAGTACTACTTTTTGTTATGCCCCCCAAATCGACCGAAAAAAACCGGCGATTTTCATCCCCATATATTCGAGTCTCGGCGTTTTTTACTTCTGAATGGCAGTGAGCGGGTTTTCCCGTGAACTCTCATTCTGATGTAAAAAACGCCGAAACTCATATATTACTGAATAAAAGGACAAAGCTACTTCGCGCCGGGCGTCTCGTCGTCCTTGACCTTCTTCACCTTTTTGTGGTAGCCCTCCCGCCCCCGCTTCCTACAGGCGTCGCACTTCGCCGTGTGCCGCTTGTTGGCGAAGGCTGGGATCGACCGGAACTTCTTGCAGCCCTGGCACCACTTGAAGTACACGTCCGTGACGCGGTGGCGCCACGTGCTTTTCGTGCACGCGTCGCACACGTCCTTGCACTGCTTCGGGATGACGCAGGTCTGGGGCTCGCAGCCCGCCCGCCGCCGGTCCTCGGCCTCGGCCACGCGCCCGCACATGACGCACCGCTTTTGTTCTCCGCGTCCGACCTTGTCGAAGTTTAGTAGAGTTCTGAATTCTAAATTGTCCTCGCGCAGCTCTTCGCCCTCCACGACGGCCGGTAAGCATTCGTCGGTGACTGTCTCCGACACAACGCCCGCGTAGTCCGTGAGGATGGACATCCTAAACCGCGGCGCCGCGCCTTTGTGCGCTTCGGACCGCTTGGAGTCGGGCGTCTCGCAGGGCGGAGACGGTGGTGCGGGCGTCGAGGGCATGCCCGCTAAGGTCGCGGCAACACCTTCGGCGGACGGGAACTGGGGCGGCACCAGGTCGTTGACAGGGCCCCAGAAGTCGTCGCTGGCGCCCTCCGGTTTTCTCCCGGCCTCGATCGCTTCCCGGGCTTCCGTCACCGCGTCTAAAAAAGTCTGACGTACATTAACGTCCCAGGCCTCCGTGAGCCAGTCCATGTCCTCGGGCGGCGCCGTCGCCAGCTCCTCGATGGTGCTGGCGTAGAGGCACGCTTCCCTTAGAGCGTCTTGATCTTCGACTCCTCTGATCTTGAGCCACGTCTCGAGGGACTTGGTCCTTCGGGCCCGCTTGGACCTGGGCTGGGTGATGTCCGTCATGCTGTGTTGTTGTGCTTGTTGTTGGAGCCTCGCTGGTCGAAGGGCGGCAGCCGTTGAAGTCGCAGGGTTGTGGCGGCCACACTGTTCCTCTTGATGAAAGCTGCCAGCGTCTTCGGGAGCAACAGAGGGCGTCGGTCACTGCTATGACCACCTGTGATGTTGTATCACGTGTACGTGTTGTCACCGAGACGCCAGACGACGACGACCACGCTGCGGGAGTCTTTGAGAGCTTTAGCTCTCACTTTTTGTTCAGTGATCGCTGTTCGGCCACGCGAAACCCGTGCGATATTTTCGGGCCGCGTGGTGGCGCGGTGGTGAAAGCCCAGAGGCCCCGAGAGGCCTGAGACCGCTTACAGAAGGTTGCTGCGATGGCAGTTAGGGGCTCTCAATCTGGCAGGCGGCAGAGCAGCTCTGCGCCGCGCAAGGCCGATCCAGGCGCCCAGCGCGGATTGAAGAGCTCGGTAAGGCCTTCCCTTGCTTAGACACGACGCACTGCCTGTGCTGCGCGAAAAGAGGCGGTCGAGAACTCTCCTGCGCCGCAGCACAGTGAATTTAAACGTACAGTTCGACAATCATACACTCACCGCAAGAGATGATCGGCATCTTTGACAAGTGGCGCCACAGCGAAAGCCAGGACAGCGATGAGGTCATGCGGTCTCAGAGCTCAGACGACACCCCGGCCGTGCCACCGAGCCCGAAGACGCCGCCGCGGGCCGCGCGCCGCCCGCTGACGCCGCACAACGCGCGCGCGCCACCGCGGCTGTCCTCGAGCCGCTCGTCGCCGCCGCGGCCGTCCAGCCGCTCGTCGCCGCGCGCGTCGCCGCACTTCGGGACGCCGGCGCGACTGCCGCAGCCGGCGCCGGCGCAAGAGTGGCCTGCGGCAGCACCGCCCTCGCCGGCACACGAATGGCCCGCGGTGGCGCAGCCGCCGTCGCCGCCGTCGCCCTTCCTGTGCACCGCGCCGCCGACGCCCGTCGCGCCGCCGTGGCGGCCCGCGCCGCCGACGCCGCCACCGTCGCCCTTCCGGCCGGAGCTGCTGGTGGCGCCGCCGGCGGCCGCGTGGTCGCCCGCTCAGCCGCCGCTGCCGGAAGCTGCGTGGTCGCCCGCGGCGCCCCTGCCGGCGGCGCCGGAGTGGTCGGCCGTGCCGCCGCCGCCGCCGCCGCCGATCGGGTGGCCGGCGCCGCAGCCGACGCTGCAAGCCCCCGTGTGGCCGGCCGCGGCGCCGTTCGCCCCGCCGGCGCCGAAGTGGCCCGCGGCGGCGCCGGACGCGGCGGCGCCTGCGTGGAACGCCGCGCCCGTATTCCCGCCGCAAGCCGCGCAAGAGTGGTAGCCGCCGTTCTCCGCCGAGCAGGAGGAGTGGCCGGCCGCGCCGCCGTCGTCGCCGGGCCGGTATCCGCCGACGCCGCCACACGAGCGCACCGAGCGGAACCGAAGGGCCGCGGTCGCAAGACTCGCTGCCAAGCGGGCGCGCGCGGGGTCCTATCTGGTCGTGGACCGCCTGCTCGCGGAGCCGTCGCCCTTCGTCGCCATGCCGCC
>Ga0302122_10000164_pt1 | contig 36537 bp, 27 predicted proteins | sample CB21_SCM_MG_FD_203115 | JGI IMG/M metagenome (GOLD analysis project Ga0302122, IMG submission 203115) | Marine microbial communities from Western Arctic Ocean, Canada - CB21_SCM | ecosystem: Environmental > Aquatic > Marine > Oceanic | place: Canada: Western Arctic Ocean | collected 2017-09-28 | reverse complement strand
GGAAAGAGCATGTCTAGCCACAGAGTTATTTTGAAGTGTGCGGTCTTTTGAACGTCCGACATAGATGCTAGTAGTTGTTGGGACTCTGAAGCAGATCCTAAGCTATCCAAAAGAATACCGCCGGCCACTGGAGTAAAAGTAATAAAACAACCGACCAGAGCGACAGCCATAATAAAAAAGAAAGTGAGCGTTGATGTCCTGATCATATAGCCTTTCAAAGCACATCTCCTTTAGAGATTCATGTGGTTTCGACATTGTTGTTTAGCTAACCTTTACCTCAACAACTCAATAGCTTCAGCACCTGTCATACCAATCTTAATAACAAGTTTAATAGCTGAGTAGTCTTACATTATCCGTACCTAATTAGAATGAACACAGGTAACAATGATATGGAGACATACTACAGTTTATTACTACTGCCAAGCATAGCCACTACAATTTTAATATTACGAGATACAGATATTGCAGACAGCTATATTAGTTACCACACTACAAGGCGCGCATTGATTTACAGTGAGGCAATCCGCGCGCACAAGTGACCCGTAATAACAGCCTATTAGATTGACCTTAGACGGCGAATATACACATGTTAAAGATTGGTATTTTTTTATTTTCTAATGATCTTCGAGTTACAGACAATCCTGCTTTGGCGCAGGCAAGTCATGAAATGGACAACCTCATTTGTCTGCATAGTTTAGAGCAGCCCTCCCCGTCAAGTAGGGTCCGCGCACCCGCCAAACTGTCAAACCACCGGCTAAATTTTTTACATCAATCATTGCAGGCACTTGATAAAAATCTAAAACAACATCAACAGCACTTGCTTATCCGTGAGGAGCCGCTGCTCGATGTGATAGCAGAACTAATAACATTGCACAATGTTAGCCACATCTACAGTAGTTACAACGCGGGATGGTATGAAAACCATCAGTGGAAGGTTTTAACATCGCGTTATCCTGGGATCGTATTTCAGCAACAACACAGCCATACGCTATTTGATCAAGATCAGTTGCCATTTGCTCTAGCCGAATTGCCAGATAGTTTTTCCAAATTCAGACGCGTTATTGAACGTGTCGAGATTAACGTACCTGAGTCAACACTAACGTCCATTGCACCAAGTCCATTACTAGCAAGCCATCATAAATTATCGGCAAACAGTCATAAGGAAATAGGTAATGGTATTTTTGAAGGAGGAGAGAGTGCTGGCCTCAGACATCTGAGCAACTACTTCAGCCAAAAGCTTGCCAGCAGCTACAAAAAAACTCGTAATGGTCTGGACGGCATGGACTATTCAACTAAATTTTCTCCGTGGTTGGCCAACGGCTGTATTTCGGTGCGCACAATAATCGCAAAACTGCGCGAGTATGAGCGAGACATCGAATCTAATGACTCAACCTATTGGATCTATTTTGAATTATTGTGGCGTGAATACTATCAGTGGTATGCACACAGGCATCGATCGGCTCTGTTCACATTAAAGGGTATTAGTGCGGAGAACCCGCGTACTAGCTTTTATCCTGAACGATACCAAAAATGGTGCCATGGAAATACGCCCTTCCCAATAATTAACGCCCTAATGAACCAACTCAACACCACTGGCTACATGTCCAATCGAGGACGCCAACTTGTGGCAAGCTGCTTTGTACATGAACTCAACTTAGACTGGCGCTATGGTGCGACATATTTAGAACAGCAGTTAATTGATTATGATACTGCATCCAATTGGGGAAATTGGCAGTACTTAGCAGGGGTAGGTGCTGATCCTCGAGGCCACAGAAAATTCGATTTAAATAAGCAAACCGCAACCTATGACCCTAATGGCGAATTCATAAATCATTGGCAAGGTACTAGCCACCTTGCAACTCTAGATTCGATGGATGCAGCAGACTGGCCGATTTAACAAACGCATCTAATGTCTTGGCATAGGCTTTTCCCCCTTCATCCAAAACCCACCCACCATTAACTACGGCAGCAGAACTTACTTAAAAATTTAAGTGGGCACTTAGCTATTTATAGATCAAAAAGGCCAAATACAGCCTCGCTTAGAACGCACCACAGAGCCATAGAGCGGCATTTTTGGCTGACCTAAGCACAACCATAAATATGGCAATACCAAGGCCTAGGGGATACGCAAGGAGCCTCTGTGTGGCTTATTGCCCGTGGCTTGACATGTGTGGGTGATAGTGTGGAAATAGGTGTTTATTAGTACCTGTTTGGGCACTCACTCACTAGTCGCCGATAATATTGCTCACGTACTCTGTATGTAAAAGTGTACTCAACTGTGTCACAGCATCGGCATAATTAGCTTCATCAGCAACGTTGATATTTTCATCGCCATCAGTTCGGTGATCATAAAGCATACTCGCAAACGTCTGGTTATTGTCGTCAATAAATTCGGTATAGCTATATTCTTGAGTTTGTATGGTGTAACCCTTACCGTTTTTTAAGAACACATGACTTTTACCATCAAGGCTAGGATCTTTAAGTACTGGTACTAAACTTTCACCCGCTAATTGATGCTTGGGTAGTTCGAGATCTAAAAGTTCAACAATCGTTGGGTAGACATCAATCAAGTCAACTAATGCATTGGTTTTGCTACCTTTTACCATTGCCGGTAAATGGATCATCAATGGTACTCTGGTTGATGTTCTATACGATGTATATTTAGACCACTGAGTATGCTCTTGCAAGTTGTAGCCATGATCAGAAACCAAGATAACTATGGTGTTTTTATCTAACTCTAAATCGGTTAATGCTGTCATTATTTGGCCAATTAACGCATCAACATAACTTACTGTAGCGTAATAACCATGAATGAGTGATATGGCCGTTTCATCGCTAACACCACCTTGTTTTGGAATGCCAGTATAGCCACGCATTTCTCCCCAATGACTTATCGACCTTTTAGGTGCATTTTTAGGTACGTAGTTATTATATGGTTGCTTGATCTCTTTACGATCATACATATCCCAGTATTTAGTGGGCGCATTAAACGGTAAATGCGGAGCAATAAACCCTGCAGTTAACAGAAACGGTTTATCACTGCTTTTTAATCGTTTTAAATCTCTAATGACCTTATCGGTTAGTAGACCATCGATGTACGTGTTATCACTGACATCTGCACTTTCATAAGCAGGACCGGTGTCTGTCGCCTTATATAATTCGATATTTTCAGCCAGCTGGTAATCTTTCCACAATGACTGCCAATAATCTAATGGCGCTAAACCTTGGTCGTTTTTATCAAATGCATAAGGGCGCCATACTTCGTCCCAATCAGAAACTCGGTCATCTAAGTGATGATATATTTTGCCATTGGAGATTGTTGTGTAGCCGTTATCTTTTAATAATCTGGGCAAGGTAACTTGGTTCGGTGTTTCAACATCAACTCGGGTACTGTAATTGATGAAACGAGTTTTGGTTGGTAGCATCCCGGTAAGCATGCTTGCTCGAGAAGCTCCGCATACAGAAACATTACTGTACGCTTGGGTAAATTGTACAGAGCGATCTGCAAGAGCATCAATATTTGGCGAGATGATTTGCTCATGGCCATAAGCGTTTAATTGCGGCCTTAGGTCATCCATGTAAAGCAATAGGATATTTGGTTTTTTACTCGTTGGCTCGGTAATTATGCTCGCAACATCAGTTTGTCTAGGCGGCTCTGAACACGCCAAAAGACTAGATACTAGAGCCGATAAAATAAGTTTTTTCATTGGATAGACTATTATTATTGAATAAACTCAGTCTATATGACTATAACTAGGTTTACCAATAGCTCACAATTTTGCATCGGCACGGCCGAACAGATGTTCCTACCCTTTTCAAGCCAGCTTAATAGTGTCATTTAAATAAGCCTTATAGGTAAACCTTTTGTGAGCACAAACGTTTATGTTCCTATACTATCCGAAGTAAAAATATGGACCTTTCATGAAACTATTTCCAAACTCTTATCGATTGAGAGTCTCCGCCTTATGGATATTTATTGCAGGAGCTGGCCTGTTAGCCGTAAGTCCGACTTATGGCTCTGCAGCCCTTGCCTCCTACGATACAGCCGATTCGACTATTGACGTGGATGGTGACGGCTCGGCTGACGCACTGACAGACGGATTACTCTTATTAAGGTATATGTTTGGCTTGAGCGGAAATAGCCTAATCACTGGAGTGGTTTCAGAGAATGCTGCATACAAAACTCCAGATGAGTTAATAGGCAGAATGTCAAACTTGGGCAATAAGCTTGATGTTGACAGCAATGGGGAAATTGATGCGTTAACTGATGGACTGATTATCCTCCGTTACTTATTTGGCTTGGATGGTGAAGCTCTCATAGCCAATGTCATCGGTGAGGACGCCGACAGACCATCTGCCGGCGACATACAAACTTATTTGCAGCAATTGGCACTCCCTGCGTCCGAAGACAGTGGACAACCCAATATCATATTAATTATTTCTGATGACCAGGGGCTTGATTCATCAGCGCAATACAATCTTAGTACGGATCTACCTGTGACACCTCATTTAGATAAACTGGCAGTCAGTGGTATTACATTTGACAATGCTTGGGCTACGCCAGCCTGCACCACAACACGAAGCGCTATCATCACTGGACAATATGGTGTGAACTCAGGCGTTTTAGAGGTTGGTGACGTTATTCCGCCTGATTCAGTAATACTTCAGAAATATTTAAAAGATAATCCCGACACGACTAGTTACGCATCTGCTGTCATTGGGAAATGGCATTTAGGCGGGAATTCACCCGCAGCAAATCATCCTTCTACTCTGGGAGTTGACTACTATGCCGGCAGCTTGCGCGGTGCGGTTAATGACTATGAATCATGGCCTTTGACAATCAACGGACAAACTAGTCAAACCTCGACTTACCACACAACTAAAGTAACCGATCTATCCATCGACTGGATAGGCTCTCAAACGGATCCATGGTTTCTATGGCTTGCCTATGTTGCACCACATACTCCGTTTCATCTCCCTCCGCAGGCTCTACATACCCAAGATCTATTAGGAAGTGACGCTGATATTAACGCCAATCCAAGAAATTACTATCTGGCTGCAATCGAAGCAATGGATACTGAAATTGGTCGTCTACTAGCATCAATGACTCAAGAAGAACTCGACAATACCATTATTTTTTATGTTGGCGATAACGGTACGCCTCGCCAAGTGGCAGATCGTTCCGTATATGCCAATGGTAGTAAAGGTAGTTTGACTCAAGGTGGACTCTCCGTGCCGATGATAGCCTCCGGCGCAGGCGTATCTAGAAAAAATGTTCGGGAGGATGCGCTCATTAGCAGTACCGACTTTTTTGCCACCATCGCAAGTATGGCTGGCGATACCACATCCTCTATTGAAGATAGTAAGAGCTTTAAAAATTTACTGACAAACAGTAATGCAGCCCATAGAGATTATCTCTATAGTGATTTTTCAAGCGACAATGTCTCTGGATGGGCTGTCAGAAATACAAACTATAAACTTATCAGTACCGCAACCGGTCAAGAATTATACGATCTAGAAAACGACCCATTTGAGAATAGTAACTTACTTGCTGGCAGTACTGACTATTCCGATATTGTTTCTGAGCTGTCTGAAATTGCAAACGGTATCAGACAAACTGATACTGGAGGCACTGAAGTGACTGATATAACCAACAAAATCTTCACTAATCAAAGTGGTAACTGTAAAGACTACATAGCCTCTTATAGTGCCTCAGCGACTGACATCTTCCGTTCCGTTGTGTTTACAGGGGACGTGACTATTTCAGAGGCAGGAAGTAAATGCCGACTGCAATCCAACGGCGTACCTAATCATGATTTCAATGATGGCAGTAGAAGCTTCCCCAACAATCTATCCGAACAATCACAAAGTTATGAGATAACCGCGGCACCGACCTTTGCAAGTACCAATACGCAACTAGCCATTGGCATGGATAATGGCTTAATGCTTAATGGTGTGAAAATTGATCTTCTTGCCGCAGCTTGCTTCAGAGTGGGCAACGAAAAAACAGGATGCGGTGACATGTCTAATCCCTGGCGATTTGATCCTATGTTTCCTGCAAATGGTTTTGCGGTAGACAGCCACAATGCGCATGTTCAACCGAGCGGGAGTTATCACTACCATGCTACGCCAAATGCGCTGTTTTCTGCCGAAACAGCTGTGGAATCACCCGTGGTGGGTTTTGCTGCTGATGGCTTCCCTATTTTTGGCTCTTGGTTTAATGATAATGGAGCAGTCCGTAAAGCCCAGTCTAGTTATCGTTTAAAGAGTGGCGATAGAGCACCCGTTAGTGGCTACCCCACGCCTGAGGGAAATTATGATGGAACCTACCGCCAAGATTATGAGTACATAGATGGATTCGGTGATCTAGATGAATGCAACGGCATGCAAATAAATGGAGTCTATGGATACTTTATTACCGATACTTTTCCCTTTATTCTTGGATGTTTGAAGGGTCAAATGGACCCAAGCTTCCAATAAACTACTACACATAAATTTTACCTGCCTCTCAGCTTCACTAATTTTTCTGCGCCCTTGGCACCAAACGATGTAGCGATGCTAGAGGTTCTTCTACGTTATGATACAAAGTAATATTGGCTCCTACACTATCGCTAATAAACTGGGGAAGAAATGAGTAACACTGACAGAGTTTTAAAGTTTATAGAACATTGGAATAATCGTGATCTTGAAGGGATTATGGGGTCAATGACTAAAGATTGTTTTTATCATAATATCCCCGTGGATCCTCAAAAAGGACATGATGAAATTAGAGCTTATCTGGAGCCATTTATTCAGATGGCCTCAAATATTGAATGGATAGTTCATAATATTGCCGAAGATTCTAATGGAACAGTTTTAACAGAAAGAACTGATCGCTTTGAGATAAATGGCCAGTGGATGAATATCCTTGTAATGGGTGTAATGGAATTTCACGATGGATTAATTTCAAATTGGCGAGATTATTTCGATATGAAAGCCTATGAGAAAGAAATAGCAAGAGTTCTAGGGTAGACAAGAAAACTGAATTTACCAGCTCATCACTCAGCGGTTTTTGCAATAGGCTGCAATGACTCTGAGTGGTATATTTGTAGGGGGGAAATTCGCAACTACTACACTGATGGTCAGCCCTGACAAGGACAAAACTGCGTTAACTAAAGCTTCCTAACCTAGAGATGAACATATAATGAAAAATCTTAAAAACTTTTATATCGATGGTCGTTGGGTCACCCCAAATTCAACCACAACTTTACCCGTCTTAAATCCCGCCACTGAAGAACAGGTTGGTACGATAACTCTAGGAAATGTAATCGACGTTAATATCGCTGTAGCCTCTGCTAAAAAAGCATTTGAAAGCTTCTCTCAGACCACTAAAGAAGAGCGCTTGGCCTTATTGTATCGATTAAAAGAGGTGACCGAAAAGCGGTTAGAAGATTTAGCTCAAGCTATGCGAATAGAAATGGGGGCGCCCATTAGTATGTCCCGAGATGCCCAAGCCGACGCGGCAATTGGTCACTTAGATAGTTTCATAGAGGCATTAGAGAATCTTGAAGAGCAACAAACACTCTCTAACGGGGATGTCGTAATGCGTGAACCGATTGGTGTTTGTGGCCTAATTACCCCCTGGAATTGGCCCATCAACCAAATTGTGCTCAAGGTTATACCCGCGCTTGCAGCTGGGTGTACCTGTGTACTTAAGCCTTCGGAGCATACGCCAATCTCTGCCATGATTTATGCTGAAATTATCCATGAAGCAGGATATCCACCGGGGGTTTTCAATTTTGTTAATGGTGATGGAGAGACTGTTGGCTCTGCCCTATCGCTTCATGAGGATATTCAGATGATGTCCTTCACCGGTTCGACGCGCGCAGGAAGAGCAATAACTCGCGACGCTGCAGAGACAATTAAACGTGTAACCTTAGAGCTTGGTGGTAAGTCTCCTAACCTTGTATTTACTGATTGTGATCTTGAGTCACAGATAACAGCTTCAGTAAGTGAGTGTATGTTGAACACGGGTCAATCCTGTGACGCGCCGACGCGGCTTTTAGTAGAGCGTGAGTGTTACGGCGAAGTAGTGGAAATTGCAAAACGCGCCGCAGAAGCAATAAAAGTATGTGATCCAGAGTTAGAGGGTGATCACCTTGGTCCACTTTTTGATCGTATTCAGTTTGATCGAGTGCAAGCAATGATTAGTGTTGGTATCGGGGAAGGCGCCACTCTTTTGACTGGCGGCCTAGGTAAGCCTGAGGGGTTTGAGACAGGTTGGTTTGTTAAACCCACTGTATTTTCAGATGTATCAAATGACATGCGCATTGCCCAAGAAGAAATCTTTGGCCCGGTTTTAGTTATCATTCCGTTCGATAATGAGGCCGAAGCAATAGCTATAGCCAATGACACCCCCTATGGACTGGCTGCCTATCTCCAGACTGGCGATGCGGCACGAGCCGTACGTGTTGCCGCTCAGCTGCGCGCTGGAGCCGTTCACATCAATGGAGGGGGTTATAATTATGGTTCGCCTTTTGGTGGCTACAAGCAATCAGGCAATGGTCGCGAAGGCGGAGTAATGGGGTTAGAAGATTTTCTTGAAACCAAAACATTGCACGGCTTATAGCCCTCAATCACCGTCAAAATAAATCAGTCGGTAAAGTCCTGCTCTCTCAGGCCCATAGCTTGGCTAAATAGCAGCTCGCGAGTGCCCGTCGTGATGTCTAGACAGACAAGGCCGGATAGAAGATTTGACTAGCGATGCTGAAAAATTTTCAAATGTTTATAATGACTACCGCGTTAGTCCTTCCCAGCAACTGCTTGCAAAAGTACATACCAGTGCGCAATGTTATCGTAAAAACTTTCGACCAATACGCGTTCATTCAAACCATGAGAGAAACTGTCGCTTGACTTACTATATTGGCCATTTACGCCGTAACTAGGAATTCCTGCGGCCCTAAAATGCATTCCATCCGTGCCGCCCGAGGACATGCTGGGGATGATTTCTAATCCAGGATATTTAACATCAATGGCTTTCTGCAAGGCCACTATGACATCTTGGCGCAAGGGCGAGGCATCGGTCTCAGTAACTTCATCTAAAAGCACAAACTCAACTGCTGGGTTATTAACTATAACCTTAAGTTGGCTGAGTGTTTCTTCAACACCCGTGCCAGGAAACACACGACAATTGACGGTGGCTGTAGCGGACTGAGGTAAGGCATTTTCGGCATGACCAGCTCTAAGCATTGTGGCTACACAAGTAGTTCCTAAAGTACCCACAAAGCTGCTATTCGCCCGCAGTATTTCAATCGCAGTGGAATCTTTTGGGTTAGCGGAAAAATTTAGCATTGCCTTACCTAATTTTCCTTCAGTACGAGCGCCTGTGCCCTTGAAATAAGCCAAAGTCAGATCGTTATAACTCACCGGAAACTTATAGCTCTGAATCTTGGCCAACGCTTGAGCAAGATCATAGATGGCATTGTCTTCTCTCGGCCGACTGCTATGTCCACCGGGATTACGAAACGTCATATCCCAAGTAACATAGGTTTTTTCCGCTGCTTGCATTCCAAAACTCGCGGGTCGACCACCTGATTCAGGGATCGATGCTCCACCGGCGTCGGCATTTAAAACAAATTCGCTGTCAGTGAGCGCTCGATACTCATTGACCAGTGCCTTGGTGCTGTTCATCGTGGTTTCTTCATCACCAGAAAAGGCGATAATCAGATCGCGCCCGGGCACCCATCCTTCAGCTTTAAGCCGCAAAAATCCGGCGGTAACTGCGGTCATACCTAACTTATCATCAACCGTACCACGCCCAAAATAATAGCCATTTTCTTCAACTAAGGTGAAAGGATCACGATCCCAATCTTCACGCAAGGCGTCAACAACATCCATATGGGCTGAGATACTAATCGGCTTTTTACCTAAGGAACCATCACCCCGATACCTCACCACAAGCGCCGCAGTGTCCTCTATCTCGAGCACATGTATATCCGCTTCAGGAAAACCACCTTTTTTAAACTCTGATGCTAAATATCGTGCCAATGTAGGCACTTGCCTTTGACCCTCTGCAGTCCGCATCTCCACTGAAGTCTTATAAATTTCAAATGCCTTTTCGCCAAACGGTATGTTAATGTCGGCACTGAAAGAATAGCTAGATATCGCTAGTAGCAACCACGTAACGGACAAACATTTAAACCGTGAAATGAACATAACATCTCCTTATTGGAGGGAGTATTTCAAACCTTAAACTCCCCTCTGATTGACCTACTAAAAGTTAAACTAGCCGAATACATCATAAGTTATTCCAGTAGACACAAATCTCTGAATTGCGAATAGATATCCAGTTAATATTAACCCTAATATAGAACCTATAATGCCATTATTCGCCGCATAGCCCAATATAGACGTAGGCTTGTAAACTAATAACACTCTGCCAATCTCTATTAGTGTTCTAGACTAACATCAAAAGCAATCACTGAACGTATAGCTTTACCTTTCATTGGATGTACAAAATGCATGTAATGTGGCGGAAAGAGCAAGACTTGCCCATTTTTCGGCTCGTGTAACCGAGAAGACATTTGCCCACCAATAGCGACTGAAGCTAATGCTGGATTAATAAATTCTAAGTGCCCCGCCGGCGCCGCGGTTTCGGGAACCTCAACATAATAGATTCCTGAAATTAGCGTGTATTCTTTAGGGTGCATATGAGGGCTTTGCCAATCCCCGTCGCCTAGCCGATTAGCCCAACTCTTCACTTTAAATGGCGTATACAGAGGATCTACGTTAAACACTTGGAGTAAATATTCTTCAATAGCGGGCAAAATAATATGATTTTTCAGGTAACTAACTGACTCGCTCTTCAGATCAAGGAAAACCATATCAGCGGGCGTCTGAAAGCCGCCTTTGGTTGTACTATCACCGTTGGTTGCAGCATTTCGATTGGTTAGACTCAGATCAATGCTTAGCTCCTTGATAGTCTTTTCTAAATCGCAATTTAGGGCTTCTGCACCACCATAATCCCGAACCATCACCATAGTTGGAAAGTGAGACTCTAAGGTTTCTTTTCTCAATTTAATCATGACAATGCCCGCTATCTAAATTCACGAAGTTGCACAGAGTTATAGAAATTAACCAAACTCATAAAAACAATAGGATATCATAGATATATCTGTCGATTACCTCATACATTTATCGTCGCGATATATTTTCGGCCATGGTTGTTTAGCGCTATTTAAAATAACTGACTAAGTATAAGATAGTTATTCAAGGTCTCATTAGATAGGTGAAATAATGAACAAAATATTACTGATGATCAGCTTGTTATTGATCTGTGTACTCACAATAGCTGACAAAGGAGATTCACCATTGATCATCGACGTAAGGACCACCGCCGAGTGGGACACAGGGCATCTTGTCGAGGCTAAGCATATTGAGTGGCAAGACATTAGTGCGCGTATAAGCGACATCACTACTGACAAAGATGAAACTATTTATGTTTATTGCCGCAGTGGTGGTCGGTCAGAAAAAGCTAAAACAATATTAGATGAACTTGGCTACATTAATGTTATTAATGCTGGCGGCATCGCGGACGCACAGGTATTTATCAATGCCCAGGAAAACTAGTAGACAGCATCAAGGCTTTTGTCTCGAAAAAAGGCCTAGTGTTTTGTCTACTCCAAAGGATTGGTAGTCTGAAACGGCAGCTCAGCTAAATGGTCATGCCACCATCCACCGGCAAGGCGATACCAGTGATAAACTGCGATTCATCACCAGCCAGAAATAGCGCCGCCTGCGCAACGTCGTCAATACTGCCAACGCAACCCATCGGATGCAGGTCACTGTAACCCTTGAGCAATGCGTCCGGATCCTCCGCCGCGGCCATGGCGTTCTCCAATAGCGGCGTCATGATAAAACCGGGATTAATCGCATTGCAACGTATCTGATAGCCCTTCTCAGCGCACTGTAATGCCGTGGTCTTGGTCAAGTTAACCACCGCGGCCTTGCTCGCGCCATAGGCTGGTGTGCTGCTCAGCGGACGCAATCCTAGCGCCGAAGATATATTGATGATACTACCACCACCACTATTTTTCATACTCTGAATAGCGCAGCGGCAGCCGAGGAAAACACCGGTGGTGTTAACCTCTAAAATCTGGTGCCAGACATCCAGTGATACCTCTTCGATCGACTCAGCAGAGCCAATACCAGCATTGTTAACCAAAATGTCAACGGCTCCCCAGTGTCTGTTAACCTCGCTCATTAGCGCCAGCCAACTGTCCTCGGAGGTGACGTCGAGATGACAAAAATAGCCGTTGCCATCGAATTCTTCAGCTATTCGCCGGCCCTCTACCTTGTCGACATCGGCTATCACCACACGGCACCCATGAGCCGCTAATAATCGCGCTATACCCGCGCCAATACCGCTCGCCGCGCCCGTCACTATAGCCATCTTGCCGACCAAAGATCGCTGTTTATCCTGCATATTCATCCCCTTTATGTGTCACGATCAGCCATAATGCTTACCAACCAAGTCCATACTTTAAGTCGCCCCTCATCAGCTTCGAAAGAAACGATAGATAACAAGTTCTTTAGAGCCTTTTAAGACACTATATAGCGAAGAAAGAGAACCTCATCGCCTATACGGCCTTCAGTGCGTTAGCCAGGTCTGTCATTAAGTCATCTAAGGTTTCAATACCGACAGACAGCCGCACCAAGCCATCAACAATACCAATTTCATTGCGTATAGCCTCAGGAACCGCCGCATGAGTCATGATTGCTGGATGCTCCACCAGGCTTTCGACACCCCCTAGGCTTTCAGCAAGAGCGAACACCTCGGTACTTTCAAGAAAGGCAGTGGCACTGGCTAAACCACCCTTTAAGACAACACTTATCATGCCACCAAATCCATTCATTTGACGTTTTGCCAAATCATGATGAGGGTGACTTTCAAGGCCAGGGTAATAAACTTTCTCAACCGCTGAATGACTTTCCAAATAAGTCGCTATTTGCATAGCATTTTTGCAATGTCGCTCCATACGCACAGCAAGAGTCTTTAGGCTCCGCAACACCAAAAAGCTATCAAAAGGACTCATGATCGATCCGATCGCATTAGATAGGTAAAACATCCGCTCTACTAAATCGTCTCTACCTTGAGCGCACACTGCAATGCCACCAATCACGTCGGAATGACCATTGAGATATTTTGTTGCTGAGTGCACGACAATATCAAAACCAAAGTCGAGTGGTTTTTGCACATAGGGTGAGCAAAAAGTGTTGTCACAGACCGCAATCAAATTATGTTTTTTAGCAAACTCACCAATAGCCTGCAGATCAACTAACTTGAGAAGCGGATTGGTGGGTGATTCCACCCAAATCATCTTAGTGTTTTCTTGGAGCGAGGCTTCTAGCTTATTTAAATCACTCAAGTTAGCAAAGGTGAATTCTAACCCCGCGGAGCGCTTACGTACATTTTCAAAAAGCCTATAGGTTCCGCCATAGAGATCATCCATGGCTATCACATGATCTCCCGAATCTAACATCTCCAATACAGTGGCTGTGGCAGCCATTCCTGAGGCAAATGCAAAGCCGCCAGACCCATTTTCAAGAGCGGCAATACAATCCTCTAAGGCTTTTCTAGTGGGATTATGGCTTCTGGAGTATTCATAACCTTTGTGTACGCCAGGGCTATCTTGCACATAAGTAGAACTGGCATAAATAGGCGTCATAATTGCGCCTGTCGTTGGATCGGGTTGCTGGCCTGCGTGAATTGCCTTGGTTTCAAAACCCTTATTTTTTGTGCTATTTTTCATAGTCGTCTCTAGTCTTTGCTAATCTTTGTTCTGTAATGATTAATAAGGTCTACCTTGGTAATAAAGCCCACAAAGGTATCCCCGTCATAAATAATAGCAACCTTGCCTTGAGTTAATGTTTTTAGCAGATCCTCTTCTGAAGCACCTACCGGCAAAACATCAAGGTCAGTCACCATGAATTCGGTAACCAGTTGAGTAAAAGCCTTCTCACTCTTACTCACATTGAATAGTAAATCTTCCTCGTCTAAAACACCGACAAGTCTTTCTCCATCAAGTACAGGAATCTGAGAAATATCGGACGCTCTCATCCTTTTATAGGCAGTTAGCAAGGTATCAGAAGCCGTGACACTAATCATATCGCCTTGGTCAGCACGACGATTAATTAAATCGGTTACATCGCCCGCTATCTCAACTTCCAGCAAATCGTTATCATGCAGCCAAGATTTATTAAATGCCTTTGATAGGTACTTATTGCCCGTATCACAAATAAAGGTGACTACGCGCTTGGGACTAGTCTGCTTTTGGCACCATTTCACAGCGCCCGCAACCAAAGTGCCTGTAGACGAACCTCCCAAAACCCCCTCCTCTCTTATTAATATCTGTAAGGTTTGAAAAGCCTCTTTGTCGGTCACCACTTCAGCATCATCAAGCAAGTCGACGTTTAAATTATCGGGAATAAAATCCTCACCTACTCCCTCAACCAACCAGGAGCCGCCATCATAAGCAAATGACCCTTTAATAACAGCATCTGCAACAATAGATCCCTCAGGATCTGCGGCCACCATTTGAATATCTGGATTCTTTTCTTTAAAGAACTCCGCTAAACCGGTGATTGTTCCACCAGAACCCACCCCGGCTACCATTGCATCGATATTACCATCCATCTGATCCCAAATTTCAGGCCCTGTGGTAGTGCGATGAATCATTGGATTAGCAGGGTTAGAAAATTGGTTGGCTAAAAAGCTACCCGGCGTTTTGGCAACAATTGTTCTAGCTAAATCTTGGTAATACTCAGGGTGCCCTTCTGGCACATCGGAACGAGTTAATACAATTTCAGCTCCCAACCCCTCCAGATGGAGAATCTTCTCACGGCTCATTTTGTCTGGAATCACCAAAATAATTTTGTATCCCTTGATAGCGGCTACCAGCGCTAGTCCGATACCAGTATTACCAGCAGTGGCTTCAATGATGGTTCCACCCACTTTTAATTCACCTGACTTTTCTGCTTCCTCGATAATCGCCAAACCTACCCTGTCTTTTATTGAGCCTCCAGGATTCTGTGATTCGAGTTTAACAAAGAGTTCGCAAGGGCCAGTATCAAACGCTGTGAGTTTTAGCATTGGCGTGTTGCCAATCATCGACAAAAGAGATGTATGTATAGTCATTATTGTTCCCTTAACCAGGCTGCAAGGCCCAAAATCAGTACGTATCGGAGGTCATAATTGTTTAGCGGCAAGAGTATCACAAAACATTAACAATGAACCGCTCCTTTACATGTAAAACATCATCATTCAAGTCCAATAATCAGGCGTTTGAATTACCCATAGGGGCTCTTCAATTCACATCAATTCGTTTACACTACCCAACCAACAACGACCTTATCGGACTCAATAGATGATGAATAAAACCACCAAAACTGAAGTGGAAGCCGCTGTGTTTCGCCGCTTGCTAAAACATCTTGATGAAAACAAAGATGTACAAAATATCGATTTAATGAATCTCGCGAATTTTTGCCGCAATTGCTTGAGCAAGTGGTACGTATCGGCAGCAGTAGAACGTCAAACCGAGATCGACTATGAACAAGCACGTGAAATTATTTACGGTATACCCTTTCCTGAATGGAAAGCAAAATACCAATCGCCAGCCACAGAAGAACAACTAGCTCTTTTCGCTGCACGCTCCAAAACTTCAGGCTAAATAATGGCTGATTCAGCTAACCTGACTAAAAAAAGCCAATTTCACCGATTTGAATATCAGCTTCGTGGTTTCGCCCGTAAGCAACAATCCCGATACTGCGTATCGACTTAGGTAACGCTGTCTTTCTCAACCAAGAACCAGAGGGCTTAAAGCTGTCTAAGGGTAATTTTATGGTCTGCCAATCCTCGGTAACATCAAAGGCGGCCTGGTAGTATTGCCAAGGTAGCATAGTGCCTCTCGTACGCAGATGAATGTAGTACTTTTGACTGTTTCCTCGAACCTTGACGTAGATCCCTGCAGCATTCTTATCAGCGCCTACGGCTAAACGGGTCCGCAATTGTATAAACCCTCCATTGTTGGCCGTGCTAACGTCGCCCGTCATATGTGCATAGGCTTCACCATTGTCACTACCCATGCGTGCAGACCCCTCAGATACGCCTCCCATGACCTGGTCACTGAAATAATCCCAGCGAACTTCTGAGTCAGGCTCAAAATTATCAATCATTATTTCGTCCGCCCCTATGAAGTTAGCCATCATACTCAAACTCAAACATGCCATGCCGCCGATTAACCCCGTCAATCTACCCATATTCAACTATCTCCTACCTTTGTTTATATTGCGTTGGGCAATAACCTCGACCTACTTCAGGTGATCGCAATGCCAAATGTTTAGTTTTTCTGCTAGACACCCTTTTTCGCCATAAGCGAAAAGACCTAGGCTTCAACTCGGAGCGCATTATGTTAATAACGGCAGATTCATTGATCAAAAAACTTAACTCGATCGCCTCAAACGGTGTTCTGTCCTCCCACGCCATTTCGACAATCCGAGACAGCTCAGCTTCATGAAACTGTTTACATTTTCCCAATTAGATGCCCCTTTTGTAACAACTCGATTAAATACGGCTAAAATCATTATTTGTACCAAACTAAAATATAGATGCAAATGTGTCTTAGTTAGTTAATATATGGTCTAGATGTTGGAGGGGTAAGATGCCGCGATTGATTCTAGGCGTTAGGCGCATTAAAAAACTGTATTTATGTTTGATTTTGGCAAACTTGATCTCCTGTGGTGGAGGATCAAGCTCTTCGTCTGTTTTACCTGTCATTGATTTAGGTGACGCACTTCCAGATATCAGCACCTACCCCGATGTAAGCTGGGAATCATATGTGCCTGCCGACGTCAATGTTAGTAAAGACGGGATCGATCGGGCGCTGGATTATGCCTTTGAGACGGGCCGCAACACCCAAGGTGTTGTCATTATTCGTCATGGTGTGATTATTGGAGAGCGCTATGCAGATGGAGAGTCACAAGATAGCTTGGCAACCAGCTGGTCAACCGGAAAATCATTTGCAAGTGCCCTTATTGGGATAGCCTTAGATCATGGTTTTATTAACTCTATAGACTTCCCAGCTGAAACCTATTTAGCTCCCTGGATAAATACTGATAAAAGCGAGATTAGTATCAGAGCGATTCTAGAAATGCGCTCAGGTCTGAAAGAGGCTGAGAATGGAGATGCGAGCATCTATGCTGGCGGTATTGATGGCGACCAGTTAGCTTATGCCTTGGCACGAACACCTGAAACAAGCCCAAGAACAGATAATTGGGCATATCAAAATGCTGACTCCATGCTTCTTGCCGGAATATTAGAGGAGTCTACGGGACAAAGCGTCCTTGATTTCGCTGACATAAACCTGTTTTCAAAAATTGGCATGCAAGCTGATTGGTGGACAGATGAGCATGGCCACGCACTGACCTACTGCTGTTTAGATACTACAACGAGAGATTTTGCTCGCTTTGGTCTTCTCTATGCTCGCAATGGACGTTGGTTGGGTGAACAAATTATCTCAGAAAATTGGATCCAGGAATCAACAACAGTTCCTGAAGGAACTAATAATCCTGGTTATGCTTTGCAGTGGAGGATTGAACCTTCAAAAGGATATTTTTGGGCCTCAGGGTTAAATAAAAATAATATTTATGTCTTTCAAGATCAAGATTTAGTTGTCGTGAGAAACAGCACCTATAAAAAAGTGGGATCAAGCTCTGTAAGGACTGGTAATAATTATCATCAGACGCTACCGCCATTAAGTTGGAGCGACTCTGAGTTTTTGTCCTATATAACGGATGCGATTAACAATTAAATTCAATTAATTTGAACGTGATTACTAAACCTTTACCTGGTTTCGAATTTCTACAGGGGTCAATCCGCTCCATCGCTTAAAAGATCGCCGGAAGTTGGCCGCACTGCTGTAGCCTAAAAGCACAGCCACTTCGGTAACTGGCAACTGAGTACTCTGTAAATATTCTAGCGCTAAGCGGTATCTAACCTGATCAAGAAGCTCTTGGAAACGACATCCCTCTTTTGCCAATCTCCTCTGCAGAGTACTCTCGCTCATATGCAGCTTGTCGGCAATTGAGGCGCTTGAGGGGAAGTCTAACCTCGCACCTATAAGAATCTGTTTTACGCGCTCACTGACCAAGCCAAGCTGATTGTCAGCCGACATAATACGATCGCACTCTCTTTGGAAAATGTTTTGCGCTAGCGGATTCGACGTAGAGATGTTGGTTGCCAACCCATCCAGGCCGAACGTAAGGCCGGGCTTGTCCGACATGAAACTTACTTTCGAGCCGAATACTGAGGCATATAGCTTCGACTCTTCTCCCACACTATAATCTAGACCTAAGCTAAAAGAGACATTCACTTCCCCCGTTAAGATACGTAAATTATGGACCACTGCCGAGTAGAGCGTATCAGCATAAAATCTCTCCAGTTCTTTGGGTAAATGCCGGCCTTTACCAACTAATATAACCCCGCTCTGATCCGCAACTAGGTCAATAGTCATACTCGGGAGTATCGCTTGATTATATCTAAGTAATAATTTTAGCGTGTCCCCGACCGTGTCACTGGTCATCAACGCATAGCCTAATATCCCCAATGCCACCATATTTAACCTGACCCCAAGCTTGAGCCCAAGAGCTTTATCATCTGACAATTTGATGGCATTACTGCAAATGATATCTGCTTGTTGACTGGTTAAAAAAAACGGCTGCGTGAAATCAATAGCGTCTAGCCGAGTGGTTTTTAGAAGGTCATCTTCGGCAACTCCTTGCTCCCTTAACAACCCTATCAGTTCTGGCAAAATGATTCCGTACATAAACTAACACCTAAATGTGAACGTAAAAACCTGACATGTGACGGCAAAAGAATCTTAAATTGACGGTAAAAGAACCCTATATTGACGCTATTTAACCCTCCCAAGAAATCAACTGTCAACTATAATCTCCCTATAAGACAAAATGGCACTAGCTAAGGGATGATAGGAATGGCTACTTACTCAATGAATCACCCAGAAAAAGGCGAGATAAGCTACACCGACAAAAAGCGATATCTTTGGTTTATGTCAATAACGTTTCCACTTATGCCGCTAATGACCATTTACTGGTTCACACAAACTGGTATCGAAGCCCTGTTGGCTATCCCTCTAGGGATAAATTATCTTCTTTTACCGGCATTAGACTGGGCTATTGGTTCCGATAGTAGCAATCCACCTGAAGAGTTAGTGCCTCAACTTGAGGAAGACCGCTACTACAGAATTCTCACTTATCTCACAGTACCAATGCATTTTATTGTATTGCTCGCATTTGCGTGGATAGTAGGGACTTTTCAATTAAGTGTTTTGTCTATGCTAGTCGTTGCTTTAGTCGCCGGCAGTTACAGTGGTATTGGAATCAACACTGCGCATGAGTTGGGCCATAAAAACACTAAAATAGAAAAATGGTTAGCCAAAATTGTCTTAGCCGTGCCAGCCTATGGCCATTTCTCGGTTGAACATAATCGAGGCCACCATATTTTAGTCGCGACACCAGAAGACCCAGCGAGTTCACGACTAGGTGAGTCTCTGTACGCCTTTGCTGTGCGGGAAATTTCAGGCACTTTTGTGCGAGGCTGGCAATTAGAAAAAGATCGGCTGACCAAATCAGGCCTTTCATTTTGGAGTCGCCACAATGATATCTTACAGTCGTATGCCATCAGTATCTTGCTGCAAGGGTCTCTAGTCGCTTATTTCGGTTGGATCATGGTGCCCTTTTTATTGATGCACAATTTTTGGGCCTGGTCTCAGCTAACCTTGGCGAATTATATTGAGCATTACGGCTTACTAAGAGCGAAAAAAGAAAATGGTAAGTATGAGAGATGCGCGCCTCATCACTCATGGAACGCTAATTATATTGTCACCAATCTGGTGCTATTCCACCTTGAAAGACACTCAGACCACCACGCGTATCCAGCACGACGGTACCAAAGCCTTCGGAATTTTGACGACATCCCAGAGTTACCTAATGGCTATTTTGGAATGTACTTATTGGCTTATATTCCATGGCTATGGTTTAAGGTTATGGACAAACGTGTCTTAGAACTACCCCATATCCAAGGTGATCTATCAAAGGTCAACATATGCCCCTGTAAGGTAGACAGAATAATGGCTAAGTATGGGACTCCCAGCCTAGCTTAATAAAAATAAGATATCGGGGCGGCTATGAGAATAGCTTGCCCCTTACTTTCTCTCGATTAATTCTTCAGGGCTAAAGACCCCCATACGATCTGACCGAAACGAGCCTATTAAAATCTGGACCTCGCTTATGTCTTAGGTGATCGGCAAGGCAAACGCCGGCAACCCAAAAGGGACACTCCTAAATGTCCATTTATCCTCAACATAATATGTCCAAAGAGTATTTTTCGGAGGGTGTGCCCAGATGGAGCAACAAAAAAATAAGGTTACCACAGTCATCTAATAACATTCATAAGCTGTGCTAGTATTAAAATAACCACTAAATATAAAAAGTAGCGCTATTTTGAGTCTTTGCCTTGCGCTAAGAAGGACATAAATATGAGTGCACTCGAAAGAAGGACACTGCCATTCTCCAGCGGTGAGCCAGGTGAGCATCACTATTGTCAATGGGTCCCAGAACACCCAGTTGCTTGGTTACATATTATGCACGGCATGTCTGAGCACGGCGCTCGCTATGCAGAATTCGCAGAATTTTTGAACCAGCAGGGTATTTTAGTTACCGCAGGCGACCATCGCGGTCATGGTCGGACAGGAAAAGCCATGGACAGCAGCTATCATCTGGCTGACGCCGGTGGTTGGGAACAAATGGTTGATGACCAATGGCAACTTATTAATCATATTGAAACTCGACTGGATCTGCCGTTTATTTTAATGGGTCATAGCATGGGATCCTTTATGGCGACGCGCTTTTGCCAGAAATATGCCAGCCAAATTCCCGACGCATTTAACCATAAGTTATGCGGCTTAATTCTATCCGGGTCAAGTTACGACACTTCTTCATTGTATAAAAGCGTTTCATATGTCGCTCATTTTGAGCGTTGGAGGCTTGGCCTTCGAAACCCCAGTAGTGTTTTAGAGAAATTATCCTTTGGCTCATTTAATAACGCTTTCAAGCCTAACCGCACAGTCAGTGACTGGTTGTCCAGAGATGAAAAAATCGTTGATCAGTATGTCGACGATTATTACTGTGGTGGCCCGCTATCAACCCAATCTTGGTGTGATTTTCTTGCCGGGATGGCCGATTTGTCGCGGCCAGAAGCTATGGCCTCGATCGATAAAGCGCTGCCTATCTATTTGATATCTGGCGCTCTTGATCCAGTGAGTAAACAAGGCCTAGGCGTTGAAAAGCTGAAGTGCGCGCTAATTCAAGCCGGAATTAAAAGAGTCGATGTGCGTTTATACCAAGAGGCCCGACATGAAATCCTGAATGAAACCAACCGGGCCGAAGTATTTAAAGACCTACTCTACTGGCTAGCCGCCCTAAAATCAGAGCTGTAATTAAGTATCAATTATTAGAGATTCTCAAAGACACTCCGTCAGATCAGTTTGCATCTATTCCGCAACATCTATCTCTATCAATAGCTGACGCACTAACTTATACCGCCTTCTCTCCTACCAGCCACACTTGAAACTGCTTAGAACTTGATGTTCCGTCAAAGGGCATATTTTGTTTATGAGTTTCAGCTTTGGCTGTAAACTATAGTTAATGAGTACCTTTAATTTATTGATTACCCTCTGGTCACTTTCTGCACTGTTAGCGTGCCTTTATTTGTTTTTTAGAGCGGCGCCCTATGGCAGACACATTAGAGATGGTTGGGGACCAACGATATCAGCTAAAGTAGGCTGGGTCTTCATGGAATCGCCCTGCGTTATGTTAATGATCATCTATGGTCTGATGGTGAGAGATCAATTAACGATTGTTCATCACGTCTTTTTGATGATCTGGTTAACTCATTACATCCACAGAACATTTATATACCCATTTTATATCGGCATGACCAATCATAAAATGCCACTTAGCATTGCAATAACTGCATTCTTTTTTAATGTTGCTAACGTCAGCGTTCAAGCTTTCGGTATTTTCTACTTTGTTCAATACCCTACTGAATGGATACAAAGTACCCCGTTCCTTATTGGCATGTTTTTGTTTATCACCGGAATGTTTATCAATATAAAATCCGATTACAGTATTGCAGCACTGAAAAAAGAAAAAGGCCCTGGGTACCATTTATCCGACACCTTTTTACATAAATATGTTTCTTCACCCAATTACTTTGGAGAGATCATTGAATGGGTCGGGTGGGCTGTGCTTACATGGAGTATTTCTGGCGCTGTATTCCTAGCCTGGACTATTGCTAACTTACTCCCAAGGGCTATCGCTAATCACAGATGGTATCGAGAAAAATTTAAGGATTATCCTAAAAACAGAAAAGCACTTATTCCTGGTCTGCTTTAGAGAAGCCCGAGGTCTCTTAACTGTTCCGCTGTATCAATGATAGACACCTCTGCTTTTATAGGCTTCCACCCTAGTAAGTCCGTGGCTTTTACGCTTGACACATCTCGTCTACGTCCGATCATTGGAATCATTAATGCCAAATCCTTCCGAAAAAAGGCAACTATTTTCATTAACCATTTAGGGAACACAAGTTTAGGGGTTTTGTTGAAACCAGCATCTCTGAGAATAACCGCCACCTCATGGATCCATAATTCTTTTTCAGAAACTATAATGCGCTCACCATCACTTGCCCTGTTTTCCATAGCAAGAATATGTGCCGAAGCAACGTCTCGCACATCAACAATCCCAATGTGTATCTTGGCTGTACCAGGTACTGAGCCACTAATCATATTTTGTACTACAGAATTTGAGGTCCCGATATCTTTAGACAAAGATGGCCCCATTACTAAAACAGGGTTTATTACGGTTAAACCAAATGCAGGGCTTTGTGTCTCCATGAAATTCCACGCAGCTAGCTCAGCCATGGTTTTACTTTTAGCGTAGAAACTGATTCCTGGCTTGTGAGGGTTTGACCAGTCCTTCTCACTAAAGGATTCTTGCATCTCATCTAGGCTCTCGTGAATAGCCGCAAAAGAGGACGTTAGCACAACTTTTTTCACGTTGTGGGCGCTAGAAAATTTTAGCGCTCTAAGAACACCATCAACTGCCGGCTTTACGAAGAACTCCTCATTTTCGTCGGTTAAAACAAAAGGAGAAGCTACATGCAGCACATAATTACAGTCAGTAATGGCCGCATTCCAGCCACTGTCACTGTTAAGATCCACTTCGAACAGTGACAAGTTTTCTGTCCGGGTGTTGTGGGACAATAGCGAGGCTATAACCTCATCTTTTCTATCCAATGATCTAACAGTGCCATTCACCGAATAACCCCGATTCAATAGTTGCTGTATGCAATGCAATCCTATAAAACCCGTAGCCCCTGTCACTAATACTTTTTCCAATCCAACACCCCAATCGACTAAAGACAATCTAGTTTATTCTAATTTATGCCCGATCATATAAGCCTTTAGCCATCATTGCACCCCTACGACGATCAAGAGGTGACGACGTTGTCCGTTGACCAAGTGATAATATCGATTTATCGAGATCAACGTTAAGCCGCCCACAGCAAAATTTGCTCTTTGAAAAGGGATCTATTGGTTTTTCTCACTGAACACTAACCAGCAGGCTAGAAAGCGGTGCTATTTGTAGAAGCAAACTCTAAAGGGATGTAACATCTTTCCAGACACTGTCGGCGGTATACTCTAAAGATACTATGAACTCATGTGTCTTCCAATTTTCAATCATACTTAGCAGGTATCCACCATCAACTTTCTGATAAAGATGATAGCGCTGTCCAACACGAGGTACAAAGTTATAAGAGGCGTTATAGACAAGTTCATTTAACTCAGCAAGCCTTCTTATCGCGTCGTATTCTCTATTTAATAATTCAACAGCATTCTCAAAATAGTTTTTGGTCAGTGATCCACGCTCTGACAAAAACAGCGCAGTATCGGGCAAAACTATAGAAGGAGCGCTGGAGGTTGTTCCATAAGGTAACAGTGCTTTCTTTAAACTAGTCATACCAAATACCCTATCTATTAAAAACCTGCGTTACGTACGTAATCACTAGTCGCTTTAGACCACTACAAAATGGAATCACAGTAATCTTTTTCACTTGCCGCCGGTCAGGTTTAAAGAGTTAGTAATTGGGTTGCTTAGTCTGTATTTATATACCAGTATGATTATCATGCCTACTTGTTAAAACTATCCTAGCCGATATCATACTGTCCAAGGAAAATGTTGACATTTATTCACAGCGACAAGTTAAAAATGCAACGTATTCAGTTTTATCCTAGGAGCCAGGAATGCCAGTGAGTAGCAGTAACCCGATATGAGATGGCTACAAAAGTCGCTAAATATTGAAGATCACGAAGTTAAAGCTGCCTTAAGCTCATTTCTCTTTGTTGTCATCTTGATGTCTGCCTACTATATTCTTCGACCCGTACGCGATGCCATGGCAAGCGACTGGACGGATGCTGAAGTTAGCTGGTTATGGACTCTCAACTTTTTTATCAGTACCGCGGTCGTCGCCGTTTATGGTATCGCCGTTTCACGTTTACGTTTCCAGCTTCTAGTACCGGCTATGTACGGTATTTTTGCACTAACCTTTGTGGTTTTTTATGTGCTGGCTTCGACCTCTGGCGATCGAACATTAATCGATAAATCATTTTATGTGTGGGTTAGTGTATTCAGTCTTTTCCACATTTCAGTATTTTGGAGCTTCATGTCGGACTTGTTTAACAAAGAACAGGCCGGCAGGCTATTTAGTATAATTGCCGTAGGTGCCAGTGTCGGCGGCCTTATTGGCCCTATTATACCTTCGTTTTTCTCAGAGTCTCTGGGTACAGACAATTTAATGTTAATAGCAAGTGTGTTGCTGCTGATCCCGATACCCATCATCTTTTATTTACAATCACTCAAATCATCCGATTTAGGCAATGAAGATTTGCACCTAAGAAAGTCCAATGTCGCCATTGGCGGCAACCCCTTTTCGGGGTTTAAGATGTTTTTCGCAAATCCCTATTTGTTAGCCATAGGCTTATTTATTTTTCTTTATACTGGCATCAGTTCGTTTGTTTACTTCGAGTTAAAGAACCTGCTCAGCGAACTAAGCCGCGTGGAACGCACTGCCGTGTGGGCGCAAATGGACCTAGCCGTCAATATACTAACAATTGCAACAGGGTTATTTGCAACGGGTCGAATTGTAGGTAAATTTGGTATGCCGGTTACCATTGCGTTGGTGCCCGTACTGCTCTGTGTTGGTTTACTGATACTCGCAATTTCACCGTTTCTAGCGGCCGTCGTGACCTTACAAATAGTGCGGCGCGCAGGAAACTACGCCGTCACAAGACCAGCCCGCGAAATGCTATTTACTCGGGTGGATCGAGAAACTCGCTTCAAAGCAAAACCGGTCATCGACATTGTCGCTTATCGCGGCGGAGATGTGCTAATGGCCTGGCTGTTCACAGGACTAACACAAGGCTTGGGACTAGGGCTGGCTGCTGTCGCCATGGTTGGGGCTGGTATAGCCGCGCTCTGGTCAATGGTGGGTATCTATCTGGGTCGCTGGTTTGAGCGGGATGATAGCCCCTGACCATATAAGGAAAAACCAACAGTCACCCTGGCACAGTAGATCAGTCATCATGGTGCGGCAGAAAACGAGTAGTTACGTAGACATCACTCATAACAACATTCCACCAGCGAACTGTAATGCCGGTTAATTTTTCGGTGTTATGTTTAACAAACCAAAACAGGTAACGAACCAACACTATGAAATCTTTATCTATTACAATTTTAGCGCTTTCCCTCTGTGTTACTTCTTTCTCGCTCGCAGACAACCACACTAGTGCCAAGCAGCAAGAGATGCTTAAGTACATCGAATTTAGCCAAATTGGTGATCCTGCAGACGTACTCGAAATAAAGGAAGAGCGCTCTCGGCCGTTAAAGAGCGGTGAAGTCAGGGTCGGCGTATTGGCCTCGCCCATTAACCCATCAGACCTATTACAGATATCCGGCCGGTATGGTGTCGATCCAGTATTACCCTCCAATCCCGGCAGTGAAGGCGTTGGCCGGGTACTAGAGGTGTCTGCAGAAGTGAAAAATTTGATGGTCGGCCAACTGGTACTTCTCGCCAGCGGAGGAACCTGGCGTGAGGAAATAGTCGCACCGGCAGCAGGCTTTCTTCCCTTACCCAACCTAGGGCCACTTGAGCCTTCAGCGATTGAACAGCTGGCCATGTCAGCGGTTAACCCGTTAACGGCATTACTTATGCTGACCAGCTTTGTCGATATTGAAGAAGGTCAATGGATTGTGCAGAGCGCTGCCAATTCTGCTGTTGGCGGCTATGTTATCCAGCTTGCTAAGCAGCGTGGCATTAAGACCGTCAATGTTGTGCGCCGTGAAGGCCTAGCCGATGATCTGCTGGCCAAGGGTGCGGATATAGTGTTGATCGATGGTCCGGACCTTGCAGCACAGATCGCCAGCGCAACGGACAATGCGCCTATTGCACTAGCACTGGATCCTGTTGGCGGTGATACCTACACTCGACTAGCCGATAGCCTTGGCTATGGCGGCACTCTGGTTGCCTATGGTGTGCTGTCCGGAAAACCCGCAAGTTTGAATACAGGAAAGATTATTTTTAATGACATTAGCCTGCGTGGCTTTTGGCTTTACAAGTGGTACCAGACAGCTGATATGCAAACAAAGCAGGCTGCTTTCGGGCAAATTATTCCACTAATTGCGAAGGGTGTTTTAAAAGCCAATGTTGACTCGCGTTTTAGTGTTGATGAGATCAAACAGGCAGTCTCGCGCGCTGCACAACCGGGTAGAAACGGCAAGGTACTTATTGTGCCAAACCCTCTCTAGTAGCGGATAAGACAGTTAGCAGGGATATTCAGCGGTCTGGCTGAGTATCCCTCGCGTGGGTTACCTCTCATTACCATGACGAGTTCACTCCCTATTAAAAAGGTCACCGATCACTTACCGGTCTTAGGTGAAAAGCTCCAATAGAGTCTATCCGTTCACCCAATTAGGCTTTCGTTTTTGTACAAATGCGGTCATGCCTTCATGGGCATCTTTAGATTTTATAAGCTGAACAAATTCTGTGTTGCTTAGTTCAAGAGCTTTGTCCCAACGCCCTAAATTATCAACGGCATTTAGGACACGCTTGGAGGCCCGCACAGAAGTCGGTGAATTTCCCACAATTGTTGCTGCGAGAACCCTGGCTGCCTTCATGACTCCTTGAGGCTCAGAGATAGTATTAATCAATCCCAGTTTTGAAGCTTCATCAGAACCAATTTTACGGCCAGTCAATATCAACTCCATGGCGGCTTTTTCTCCGATCTGACGGGTTAAACGTTGCAGCCCTCCAGCGGCCGCAAACAGTCCAACTTTAACTTCAGGCAGAGCGAAACTCGCCAGAGGGTCAGCTATAGCGATGTCACATGCCAAAATAATTTCTAGCCCACCACCCATAGCGACACCGTTAACAGCGGCAATAATCGGTTTCTCTCGGTCAGTTCGGGAACATAGACCTGCGAACCCGGAGGCTGGTATGGACATATCACCACCTCCAGCGGATACCTTAAGATCATTACCGCTACAGAATGCTTTTTCTCCAGCACCGGTAATGATTGCGACCCAGAGCTCTTGGTCGCGCTCGAACTCATCAAAAATTTCTGCTAATTCAAAATGGGCCGCACTAAAAAGTGCATTGTAAGCTTCGGGGCGGTTGAGCATTACCTCAAGCACATTGCCTTCTCTTTTAAGCTCTACATATTTAAATTCGCGGGTGAGGAAATCGTTTGGCATAGGAGCTCCTAGTTTATGGGGGTTTGCGAGAATATTTTTACCGTCTCGATGAATAATATTGACCGTTTGGCCAACAGGGCTATCAAATGTATGAAGAGCTTTCATGGTGGCGCGGTGATCGACCGGTACCGTTGCCATAACTCGGCCTTCAGCATTGCGCGCAAATAGATAAGCATGATCAATACCGTGCCGGCCATGTCGCACTGTGTAGGCCTCAATAACGGCAGTACAATCTTCGTTCAGCAGAGTATGTTCGGGTTGTGCATCTATTTCGACCTGCAAATGTTCACTGGAAATTTGACTCCAAGTATCCGGCTCTTTTGCCGAATATACACCCGCAGATTGCTTGCTGATAAAACCACCATTGGCCAGTACCAGCCCATAAGCCTCTCTATCTTTGCGAAGAAGTTCCACAATAGTCGCAATTGCATGGGTGGAATAGTTATTACCCGCTCCGCCAAAAAATGGTAAGCCCCCTGTGACGCTCATCTGATCTTGAACTGGGTCCAACCCCAACACGTCAGCAGCTAAGTGCACAACAATAGGAAAACAACTGTAGATATCGCGGTATGCTATGTCGTCAGCCGTAATGCCCGCGCTATCAATTGCGCCTGATATGGCTGACTCAAGCGCTTTAGATTTAGACAAATCTGGGCGCTCAGAAACAAGTTTCTCGTTTACACCGGAATACCCATGGAGGTATATCCATTTATCAGAATCAATACCGAGTTCCTTTGCATATCCCACGCTGGTGAGAATTAACGTCGAGGCTTGGTTCACGGAGTCTTGCGCAATGTGCCATTTTAGATAGGGATCGCATATAGGATAATTGTCTTTCGACGCTTCAGCTAAAAATTCAGCCGGCATTACCTGAGGGAATTGCGAAAATGGATTTTGTTCTGCCGTCTTAGAAAGACCCGCGCATATACCCCCTATGTAAACAAGATATTCAGCCCTAGACATTCCTAGCCGGCCGCGCAATGCCTCTTCCATCAACGCATAGGTTTGATAGGGCAACCCCATGCCATTAAGTATTTCATACATGGATATAAAGTCAGTTTTTGCACCACGATCTTCGATATCTGCTTTAACATCAGATGACCAGTCCAGAGAAAGCTTGTTCTTCAACGCTGTTTTGAGGGCAGACAAGGCCTCGCCGCCGGTAATCATCGCCATGCGGATATCACCCCGTGCGATGTCTTCAGATAATTCGTTTACAAGATATTGCGGCTGCTCGCCGCCGGCCGTTGAGTAAATCGTTTTTTTAGGGTTTATAGACGCAGATTTAATAACTGCGGCCGGAAAGTTATTGGCTTTCCCAAATGGATCAAATGGCGTTCGCAAGGAATCGGTAAAAGCCCTCACAACCGCCAATGTATCAATTTTATTCTCTATACGACCGATCCCAGCATCTGCCTGGGCACGCTTTATTGATTCAGTAATCAGGCCTATGGGACTAGGCGATTGGCTTAGATCACTGCCATCCCAGTGGTCGACGACCTGCCCTACGCCAACAATAATTGGCAATCTGTCTTCATTACTCATGTCAAAAAACATCTCTCTAGTCTGATACCGTATTTATCCCAGTATTCTACCGCATTAAAATGAGTAACTATGACTTAAGGATAAATAAAAGAAACTTAGATTAGCGAGCCATCAAGGACATAAGAATATCGTAATGAATTGATATTTTTAAGGAGGGCATGATTTAAACCTGCGTTCACGGCACCCACAGTATTGCTATGCAATGGCGCACGTCATTGAAAATCATAAGGAAATTGCTTTTTAAAAACATCAAAAGTCTATAATTTAAATGTTTAAATTAGACCTTCTGTCGTAATTCAACATTCATCCCCGAAAATATTTTTATCGTTGCTCTATGAGCGGCGCCATTTTGTCGATCAAGTCTGCAAGTTCAGGTTTGTGTTGGCGAATTTCATCAGCCGTAAGCCCATGCAATTCATGGGGAAACACTAACCATTCATCGGTTTCGTGAAGAAAATAGTCCGGGGCATTCCCCGTCTTATTGTTTTTCGGTTTGTAATAGGGGGTGGCGATACGAATGTTTGGCGTATTTTTTTTACAGGCCTTTTTTAAATCGTCCATTGCCTGCTGGATGGAAAGGCCAGTGTCATGGACATCATCAACTATTAATAGTGAATCTTCTGATTCGAGTTGACGGATAATATAACTAAGGCCGTGTACTTTGACCTTTTTACTGCGCTCAGCAATTCCGGTGTAGGATGAGGTGCGAATGGCAATATGGTCTGATTCAACGCCCAGCACGTCAAGAAATTCTTGCACTGCGATACCAATAGGAGCGCCACCGCGCCAAACGCCCACAATATAGTTAGGACGATAGCCGCTCTGGAAAATATTCCATGCCAGACGGTAGGAGTCTTCAAGTAACTGTTGGGCTTGAATGTAGCGCTTTTCCATTATTCTTATTCCAGATCAAGGCTTTTATTAGCTAACAATATTATCATACTCAATTGTCACTTCTACTGCGTCAGGCATTGGTAATAAAAAACCCCGAACAGGGTCTCTGTCCGGGGTTGTTTTTTTAACCGCTCACTCTAGAAGTCCATACCAAAACGAACCATCATCTGACGAGGCCCGATAAGTTCATCACCAGTTGCTCCAACGCCGAAAACATCAGTAAAACGAGCATTGATACCGTCTTCATCGGTAAGATTTTTTGCAACAAGCTCTACACGCCAGCTCTCGCCAGTGCCGGGATAAAAACCGACCACTAAATCAAGAACATCATAGCTAGGCACTACGTCAGTGTCAGCATTATTAAAGATGCGGTGCTTGAAGTCTCCTCGGTAGGTATATTGCAGCGTACTACGCATTTCACCCCAAGCTTCAAGTTCTTTAGTCCAGCTAAGTGTTAGGTTTCCGGTAAAGCTTGGTGTCTTAGCCAATTCATTACCATTTACATTCTGAATTTGGTCAGCTCGGGCTATCTGAATCTCATCACTGAAAAGCCCAAACCCTTGTCCTAACAGAGCATTACCCGCCGCTTCTGACTGAACATTATCCAAAGCAAGATGATCTGAGGTAATTTCAGTATCTAACCATGCCATGCGAGCATCGAGAATGAGTGAGTCTGATAAAAATGCAGAAAATTCTAATTCTGCACCGAAAATTTCTGACGTTGGAATATTGCCCACACCACCATTAAAGACTTCAGGATCGGTAGCTTGGTATTGCAGGTTTTTATAGTCGTAATAAAAAGCAGCGGCATTCAAGCGCACTCGTCCGTCAGCCAAATCAGTTTTCAGGCCAACTTCATAGGCATTAACAATCTCTTCATTGAAGATAGGTAACACTACAATTGGTGCTACCACAGCTTCAGTGCCGTAGGTTAGGTTAGACCCCCCTGGTTTGAACCCTTTAGTAAACGATCCAAAGAGCATGGTGCTGTCATTAATATCATGCTCAAGCACTAAACGTCCGGTGACTTTATCGCTTTCGATTTCTAAAATGTCTGTACCTTCTCGACCGTAATAGTTGGTCACTGAACTGTAAACTTCATCTTCTGTATAGCGCAGGCCGAACACGCTGCGCCAGGTATCGCTATAGTTCCAGGTTCCCTGCGCATAAAGAGAGGTTGAGTCACGCTCTGGTTTTGAGTCAGAGATGAAACCAACATCACCTCCATAGGCATAAATTGTGTCAACGGTGAACGGGTCAAATGTACCGTCAAATCCGAAATCAAGACGCTCAAGGATACTAATCTCAACTTCTGTATCTAGATAAAATAAACCCGCCAACCAATCAAGTTTGCCAAATAGAGGCTCAGAAGAAACCAAGTTCACTTCTTGAGTAATGGTTGTCTGTTTGTTGGTCTCAGGGTCGTAAGAGCTAGGAAGTTGAGCAAATGGCGGCAGAAAATCCATATCATTACGATCATTGTCACGACGAATTAAAATATCATCATCTTGATAACTAGTTAAAGACTTAACGCTAAACGTTTCAAAATCCCATTCCAACACGGCACTATATAACTGTGATCTCAGTTCGTATTCCGCGATCGAGTTTTGACGAAGTTTTCTAGCCCCTGGGGTCGGATCTAACAGACCTTTTTGTGCAGCACCATTGCGGTCTTCGTCAAAGTACTGCGCCGTAAAATTAGCGCGAAAATTATCTGAGGGCTCATAAAGCACTCTCACCCGTGCCGACAGACTGTTGGCATCATCAAGGTCTTGTCCGAGCGTTAAATTGTCGGTGAATCCGTCGCGGGTGTTAGAGATCAAAGAGGCTCGCATTGAGACTGTTTCACTAACAGGTATGTTGATTGCCCCGCGCGCTTTAATCAGGTTGTAATCACCCACAGTAAGATCAGCGGACCCAAAAACCCCATCAGTAGTAGGCGCTTGCGTTATTACATTGATAGCACCACCCGTCGAATTTTGGCCGAACAATGTTCCCTGAGGCCCCCTCAATACCTCAATTCGCTCCAAGTCCAAAAAGTCAGTTTGCAGTGCGAAAGGTGAGGCCACGTAAATGCCGTCTAAATGATAAGAGACTGACGGATTAGCAATAGCGTTCTGGTTAGCTTCGTTACCAACACCACGAATGGTTATAACGGTCTTGAAACCTTCATTCTTTGCAATATTAACACCTGGGGCGATTGCACTAAGGTCGACAAAAGAAGTCACTTGACGGGTATCTAGATCTTGACCAGTCAAAACCGTAATCGCTTGGGATAAATCCTGCAGACTCTCACTGCGTTTTTCGGCAGTTACTAAAACCTCTTCGAAAACAGGTTTAGCGTCTTCAGCGGAAATATTTACTGCCAGTGAAGCTGCAATTGCAACACTGAGTGTTTTAACAGCAAGATAAGGATACTTCATGTTAGATACCTATTAAGTGTTATGTGAAATAGCTCTTGACCGACCCAAATTAATGCATTTTAGGATCGCCAAGCAGTTCCGTGCATTATTTAGGTGCATTTTTCCCGATATTGTAAGCGTAACCTGCTCTAGAAACTAGCATTGTTAAATAATGCAATTAGCTTGCCATAATACAATAAAATGTGCTGGCCTTATTTGTTACATTACCCACTAGCTATGTGGATGTACGCTGAAGTATCATCTGGACCAAAGTGGCATTTTTAATGCCCTCTGACGTTAAGAGGCCACCAATTGTATGAAAACTAAGCGATAAATGGACTGTATATGAATAGATTTTTGGAAAGCTTATTTAAGCTACAGGCGAATGGGACAAATGTGGGCACTGAGGTGTTGGCAGGTTGTACTACCTTTATAACCATGGTCTATATTATTTTCGTGAATCCACAGATGATGGCTGCAAGCGGCATGGATCAGGGTGCTAGTTTTGTGGGCACCTGTTTAGCGGCGGCTATAGCCTGCTTTGTTATGGGTTTTTATGCCAATTGGCCGGTGGGCATGGCACCCGGAATGGGCCTAAATGCATTTTTCACGTATACGGTTGTTGGCGAGATGGGCTACAGCTGGCAAATTGCCCTGGGAGCTGTCTTCCTAGCTGGTATCATTTTTGTGGTCATGAGTGTTACACGTCTTCGAAGATGGATGTTAGACAGTATTTCTCTAAATTTGCGCATTGCTATGGGTGCTGGTGTCGGGTTATTTATTGGATTTATAGGCCTTAAAAGTGGCGGAATTATTATCGCTAACGGAGCCACGTACCTGTCGCTGGGCGATTTTACGCAACCACAAACTTTGCTCGCTGGTCTTAGTTTTTTGAGTATTGCTATTCTTTCAATTCGTCGCGTTCCTGGCGCAATTATTATAGGTATCCTGGGTATTACCTGTACTGCCATCGCCATGGATCTAGTTCAGTTTAATGGTCTGGTAGCGCCACCGCCGAGTTTGGCGCCAACCCTCATGCAATTAGACATTATTGGGGCATTTGATGTCGCAATGATTAGTGTAATCATTGCATTTTTGTTCGTTAATCTATTCGACACCGCAGGCACTTTGCTGGGGGTGGCTAACCGGGCTGGCTTGATTGATCAACAAGGTAATGCAAAGAATCTGGATAGAGCGCTGAAAGCTGACAGTAGCTCTAGTGTGTTGGGCGCATTTCTTGGTTGTCCGCCGGTAACGAGTTATGTCGAGAGTTCTGCGGGAGTCGAAGCTGGTGGCCGAACAGGTTTGACGGCCGTCGTTGTGGGCAGTTTGTTTTTGCTGGCCATCTTCTTCTCACCCTTAGCTGCAATCGTGCCTGCCTATGCTACCGCAGGGGCTCTAATTTATGTCGCTATACTCATGTTGAGTGGTATGGAAGCACTTGATTGGTCTGATATGACGGAAATATTGCCGGCATTGGTAACCATCATTATGATTCCTTTGTCCTTTTCAATTGCTAACGGCATAGCGCTAGGCTTTATTACTTACGTCGCCGTAAAGTTTTTTGCCGGTAAACGTGCCGACATTACATTGGGTGCTTGGTTTCTTTCGATCATTTTTTTGGCTAAATTTACCTTTCTTTAGGCGGAATTAAAGCGAATGTCTGGAGTATTTCTAAAAAGGATATTACTGATAGCACCTCCAAGCTCTGGACGCTAGTAGATACTAATGGACTGATATTTGGTCGGGGCGGCAGGATTTGAATCTGCGACCACTACACCCCCCAATGTAGTGGGATAACGCTGTAAATTGTTGATAAATTCCAAGTGAATGTTTTTCATTTGATATATCGTCAGATAGATCATGATAAAATTTAGTACTACTTAGCCACGCAACACTTCAATTATCCAAAAACACAGAGAGTTTTAATTAATTAATGAAATTAGTCCGTCTAAGTTTTATCGCCGCGAAGGTCCTACTGGTTATTGGTATCACGTCGTCTGCCGATCTGGCAGCCTTAGACTTTGATATTGAGACTATCGAAGTAAGCTCCAAACACAATATCGACGTTATTCCTTTTTCGATTGAAGCGTCGAATGTAACCAAACTGCTCATCATAGAGACACCGGAGATCAATCAACTAGAAAAACAAATACAAGGACTTGGCACTGAGCCCATACGGACCATCAAGATTTTTAAGCGTAGTGATTCAAAATGGAACCTTATACTGGAAAAGGCTCTAGATGATTCTATGGATTTAGTCGACACCATAAAAAGTACTAATGGTATCCAGTTGGTGGGCTTGCAGGACTCACAGCTCGTATATTTAGACGAAGCAACCTCAGCGTTCAAACCTTTCTTCAAAACTTCATCGATGTTTTCTGGACGCAGCTGGGACTCATCGCCACTAATGAACATGTTTACCGATATTAATGATGATGGGCTAGATGACTTCTTAATGCCTAACTTTGATGGTTGGGCAGTCGCACTGCAGCAGGACGATGGTTTTCAGGAACCTCAATTAGTCGGCCCCCGACCAAATATGAGCTTCAGTGAGACTGCGCGTTATGTTGCTTACCGCGCGGAAGAGGCCTTTCTTATTGACGAAAATAATGATGGTCGTAATGATATTGCTTTTTGGCAAGATGGTTATTTTGAAGTGCATCGGCAAAGTAACCTCGGCCAGTTCTCTAAGGTGCCCGTCAATTTGGATGCCAATCTTAAAGACATGTTGAGTGGCTATGCTCAGATTACTATTGGTGAGGGTGCTAATAACGACAAGGGTAAAAATAGGCTTTTAGATGAAATTGTGGACATTAATAATGATGGTGTTAGTGATCTTATTGTCAAACGGATCAAGGCTGAGGGTATCTTTGGCTGGGAGTCTGAATATGAGGTATATCTCGGTACAGTGGATGAAAATAATCTTCTCAAATTTCCAGAAAGCCCCACTTCAACTATTCGCACCGACGGTTTTCAGTTCGACAATGAACGGTTAGATATCTCTGGTGACGGCAACCAAGAGTTCCTTGTGACGTCGGTAGATATAAGTATAGGCGCCGTCATTAGAGCGCTGATTACTCGATCAGTCTCTGTTGATGTCTCAATCTACAAAATGATCAACGGTAAATTTCCCGCTAAACCTAGCACCAGAAAGACGATATCAGCACGCTTTGATTTTGGCAGTGGTGATTTATTTATTCCGGCCGTACTCGGTGCTGATGTTACTGGCGATGGACAGAAGGATTTGCTGGTGCAAAAAGGTGACAGTACTCTGCTAGTTTATCCTGGGCAGCAAGGTCAGACTATGTTTGCCAAAAAAGCCATAAAATTATCGCTAGTGCTACCGGATAGTCGAACTGGATTCATGGTTCATGATTTAGACCATGACGGCCGAGATGAGTTGATATTGACCCATGATGACAATGGAATTACAGCCATATCCGTCGTCTCGTTTAAAAATTAAAGCGCGTATGCAATTAAATACAAAATACCATAATTTGTACCGTCTTTATTACCAGATTCTATCGGACTTAAATGGACAACTATGGACTAAGGATAAACAAAAAAGCCCTGAATAACAGGGCCTTGAGGACATCAGTGTGTGCTGACGTATTGATATATGGTCGGGACGGCAGGATTTGAACCTGCGACCACTACACCCCCAGTGTAGCGGTGTAACGCTGTAAGCCATTGAAAAATATAAGGAAAGTGCTTTTTACGGATGTTAAAAGTATGTACAAGTGCATAAAAGACTATACTTTATTTTAAGCCT
>Ga0302122_10000162_pt1 | contig 36647 bp, 23 predicted proteins | sample CB21_SCM_MG_FD_203115 | JGI IMG/M metagenome (GOLD analysis project Ga0302122, IMG submission 203115) | Marine microbial communities from Western Arctic Ocean, Canada - CB21_SCM | ecosystem: Environmental > Aquatic > Marine > Oceanic | place: Canada: Western Arctic Ocean | collected 2017-09-28 | reverse complement strand
GAAGAGTAGGCGATGGTACCCTGCGCGACATCTAATGACAATCCTAACTTCGCGGCCATCTCTTCATAACCGCCGCAATTAATGGTACCGGAGGCCAGCCAGGCCGCGTAGTGCGTTTCCTGGCTCGGCTGCGCGGCGTTGATTGCCGCGTAGCGCTCGTCTAACCCCTCTGATACCTTTGGGCCGTTCTTGTAGGACGCCATGGTCAGCGCTTGCGTGGTCCGGCCCGCCGCCGCCACCACCGCGAGTGCGAAAGGTCGCCTCGTAGTGCGGTGCTGCGCGGTGCCGCGTGAGCCGAGGTGGTGGTGGATAGAGCACCGGTGTGCTCTGGTTACGTTGAGTGTTAAGTTGTCGCGGAGCTGAGCGCTGCCGCGGCGTGCGTTGACTAGCGTCTGCGCGTGCGTTGTCCGTTGGTCGGGCAGTTAAGGAACTCCGATGATGCAGTGCGTTTATTGAATCATCGAAACCCGCACTATATAATACCCGCACGTTTCATCGGAGCGCTACTTGAATGAGCGTCACGACTCGCAGTTGCCGTCGCAAACGCGCGCTGTGTATCCTAGGGCTGATTAAGGCTGCCACACGTGCAGCTTAGGAAGAAAGAGCAACTCGCCGCGCCGCTGCGCACCCCTCAGCACTTAGCACACGAGTCGTGGCACAGCGCGCGTGTCCGACGAGCGACTGACAAATCACCCGGCCGACAAATCATGGGCCCCGTCCCGAGCCCGCGGCCGCCGACGCCCCCGACGCCGACGCCGCGCCTGGCCGAAGCCGTGACCGACGAGCTCGACAACGCGGCGGCTCGAGCCTACCGCCTCCAGTACCAGTCGTATAGACGGGGCTCCACGCACGGCGTGACGGGCGAAGCCCCGGCGGCGCGCGAGCAGGTCCCCCTGGAGGACGAGGAGGACACCGGCCACGCGTCCACGAGCGAGGCCGCCGAGACGGCCTTCAACGAACTGCTCGAGTGGCGGCTGGAGTACCAGGCTTATAGAGCCGGCGCGCCCAAGGGCGCGAAAGGCCGGGCGTCCGGGAAGAAGTGGCCCCTCGAGACGCTGCGGATGCTGCCCGTGGCGCGCCTCGCCGCCCACGTGCGTTCACTCAAGCGGGTGAAGCGGTCCTGTTCCCAGAATTTGAAAAGGGTCCACGCCCACGTGGGGTGCGGGCGGCTGGGCCTGGGATTAGTGGTGCCCGCGCTGGCGAAGGGGCCGGGCAAGTTGATTCTGGTCCAAAGGCCGTCCACGGCGTGGCAGCTGGACGGACGCGTCTTGGAGGACGGTGCCCAAATTGAGTGCTGCGTCAACGCGGCAGTGGTGGTGACGCTGGACGTGTGTTCCGCTGGGGACGCGGATGTCGTGGCGCGCCTGGGGGCGTCGACGCACGGGCTGCTCCTCCTCTCGACGACCGATACGCAGTTGGACGCAGTCGCGGCCGTGGCCACGTCGTCCTCGGTTTCTCTAGGTCCGGCCCTCGAGAAGGGGTTGGCACCGCTGGCGAAGGCGCTCCGGCGGCGCACGAAGCGCCTCGTGTGCTACGCCGCCGAGAACGACCACGACGCCGTCGAGCGCTATTCCAAAAAAGAGAAGACCTTCCGCCTCGTGCCGTTACTAGTGGACCGGGTCTGCACGGGCCGCGACCTTAGTGCTAAGGGCAACAGCTATGTCCTCGACACGACCACGGAACCGTGGCGCGGCGAGATCGTCGTGATGCGGGGCGACGACGCGGACGACGACGAGGATGACAATAATGACGCGTTCCCGTTCGCGGGCCCGGGCGTCTACCGGCCGCCGTCCGCGGCGGCCTCGGAGTTCCTGCACCGGCGGAAGATCCTGACCGTGAACGGCACGCACACCACGTTGGCCTTTCTGACGCTCGCGGCCCGGGAGCCGCCGCCGCACCGCGGGTTGCCCAAGGGCGACTACGAACTGGTCCGGTGCATTGCGGAGGCGGAGGACGACGACTTTTTGGACGCGGAGGAGGCCTACCGCCAGACGTGGTGCTTTGTTGTTGCGAGACAACTCCTTCTATTATTTGAGAGCGACGTGGAGGTGGCCGAGGCGGCTTTGGCGGAGTGCGCCGCTAATGCCCTTCCCGAAGTTAAAAGAGCGGCGCTCGTCGACGCGCTACTGTTCAACGCCAAGGCCGCGATCGAGCGGCTGGGCCAGGGGGGGGACTTGACGTCGCGGGTCTTAGGGGCCGGCGTCGTCAAGCGCTACGAGGGGCGCTTGGTGCCGGTGGCCAAGTTCCTGGAGTGCGCCGCGCTGGCGCGATCGTTCCTAGCAACACCTTTGGCGCGTTTATTACTGCGGAAAGCTAGGCTCACGGAGACGACCTTACGCCTGACGGTGCTCGGCCTCACGGCGGACGCGGCGCGCTTCGCCGAGAGGACGCCCGACGCGCCCCCCGCTATTCCAGAGACACCGACGAAGCCCCCTCCGGTCCAGCGGTTGCGGACGGACTCGGTGGTCGAGAAGGAGCTCGACGTCATGCTCTCCTTTCCGCCCACGCCGCTCTCGCCCCAGCGGCGCACGGCCTCGTCGCACAACCTCTTCGGCATGGCTTGAAGCGGTGGCGAGGTGTATATATAATAATATTGAAGATAACCAACCGAGGACGGGCCCTTCGCGAATATTTACATGTTTTTTAAAGCGCCCCTGTGGGTCGGCGCCGCGACTCGGGAGCGGCCGGCGTCGTACCGGCCGCTCCGTCATAGAGCGGCGCCGCCCGGGGGTCCAACAAAATCTACTCGAGGTCCTCCTTGAGCATCTCGAGCCGCTCCAGGATCTTCGGCGCCGCCGGCCAGCGGTACTTCGAGAAGAGGTCGCGCTGTTTGACAGAGACGACTTTGGTGCCGCCGCACTTGATGACCACTTCGCTCGAGGCCGACGAGCCCGAGGCCTTCACTTCGGAACCAGGAAAGACGCTCGCGATGAGCTCCACGGCCTTGCGCCGCTCCTCTGCGGGGGGACCGACCGGTGAGGCGGCGACGCTTCGATGCGTGCCGCCCAGACGAATTTAAAGTATGTCTTTGGACGCCGTGCCCAACGGTCCCCGCCGTCTCAGTTGAATCCGTACTCGACCGTGAACGAGGGCTTGCCACCGGATGGCATGGCGGGGACTGGCGTGTTGTGCCGCTGCGGTGTCGATTCCGAGCTCAAAAACTGCCCCATACAACGACGCAGTGACGCTGCGTTTACTTTGGGCTGCCTACACACGAATGACTCAGGCGGCGGACGTCAATCTCTCCCGAACCCGCAAGCTATAAGCACGAGTTCTTGCCATTCGCCATACCGTGCCGACAGACGTCTGTTGGCCCGCATCGCTGGAGAAAACGTAAGCCAGGATCGCTTACGGAAGGTAGCGGCCGCGGAGCGCTCGATTTTCGCACGCGTGCTGCAGCCCAAGCAAAGCCCCATTTTCGGGCAGCCCAGCGGCGGTGGAGCCATGCGCCGCCTCGCCCTCGTGGTAGCTTTAGCCTGCGCCGAGCGCCGGCCGCAGTTCGGCACCGCACGTGCCGATGCGGACGAGGAGCTGCGCCTCCGGGTGAACATCCCGAGAATTGACGTCGAAGCGATGCACGAGAGCGCCTTCGCGTCAATTGACGCGGCCGGCGAGGCGCATGAAGTGGAGCTCGTGGTGTCAAAGGGCGAAGCACCGGAAAAGGCGGCCATGAAGCTCTGTTTGAAGGAGGTGGGCCCGGGCGCTGGTTTGGTAGACTGTATCGTGCAACTGGCGAGCCACGCGACGGTCGAAAGAGTCTTGAAGCGGACGCCGGTTCATGAACCCCTGCCTGCTCTAACATTTGAAGTGGAGGGCATGGCGCGGACCTTTGCACACGAAGAGGACGGCGACTTCGACGAGGAGGCTTTAAAATTCTGTTCGGAAGTCGTTAACGAAGACCGGACCAAGTCCATCGTGAAGAACTGCGCCCGGAACCTGAAGGCCCAGGCGCGCCGCAAGGTTACGCAGCTCCTCGTGGATGAACAAACGAGTGATCGACGCAAGGCCATTGAAAAAGCCGTGGACGCGTCCTTTGGGGCATCGCCAGAAGCCTGGGCGAAGGCCCGGCGACGCCGTAAGAAAAGGTAACGTACTCCTACATGCCCCCCGGCGCGCCCCCGAGCCCCACACTCGCGTAGAGCGCCTGCATCTTCTCGTTCATGGCCAGCAAGGACTTGGCCTGCGCGTCGGCCATGGCCTCCTTGTAGCCCGTCGACAAAGCCTCGGCGCTCATGCCGTCGAAGCCCGGCGCCGCCGCGCTCACGGGCTGCTGCTGGCCGTTCATCTTGAAGGTGACCTTGCCGTCGGCGCTCTCACCCGCGAACTCGGCGGCGGCGAGCTCCGTCTGCAGTTCCTGCGACTTCTTCGCGATCTCCTGGGCCTTCTTGAACTGGTCCATGACGCCGGCCACATTCCCCAAGGCGCCGCCGCCGCCGCCCTCCTTCTTGCCTCCAAACAAGTGTTGTCTGGTGAGAGGGCTGGCGCCTGGCCTCGCAGGCGAGAACGCAGCGGCCACGGCCAGGAGCAGCGCAAGCACCGTTCGTCGAACCATGTTGCTGATTTGTGCACGGGGCTCTGTACTCGCTTGCACAGCGCTTGTGCAAAGCCGAAGCTCGCAGAGCTACGACAAGAGGCTCGACCCTAATTCTTTGTTAGTGTGCCCTTTGTGGATTCGTGGCTCAGTCCTCTGGGCAGTGCTCGAAAGAGCACGTCAGGTGCCTCACGATGTGTCCCTCGCAACGGGCGCCGGTTACACTGCTGAGCATTGCATTGCGCTGCGGAAGAGACACTCCAAGCCGCGTAGACCAGGAGAGCTCTTGGCACGGCATCGCTGCTAGCAACCGTTTTCGAACCGCTGCGAGGCGCAGAACCCAATTTGCAGGAGCTGCCACAAGCTGCCAGTGCCTCAAACTGCTGTGTACACGCACGCCGCGCGCGCATCAACGAACGAACGACGCATCGCAGCGCCGGCGCAGCCTAGGCGCCGCGAGAAACGATGGCCGCGGCCCCCATCGCCGCCCAGCCCACGGCCGACCATTTGGCAGGAACGGCCTTCGCGCCGGAACAGCACCATTCGCCGGCGTCGGAGGACCAGGGGTGCCCCGGCAACTGCCTGATTTCCTGCGCGCTGGCGGGCATTTTGTGCGCGAAGCGCTGCGACGTCGGAAGAGTGGTGGCGGACTTTGCCTTTTTTCCGCCGGACCCGCCGACGTATACAATACCTACCGAAAACGAGTCGGACGACGACATCCGGCGCATCGACTTCAACTACCGCGAGCTGGACTGCGACCCCGCCTACGCGAGATTGAGGAAGACGGACGGTCATAATGGACGGGCGTCCGCGCGCCTCCTGAAAACGAAGCGCGGCTCGCGGACCCCCTGCTTCTACTTCGCGAGACCGGGCGCCGACGCCTGTTTATTGTATCTGCACGCCAACGCGACGGACTGCGGCGCCATGCTGCCGACCTACGCCGCGTTCTCGCGGAGGCTCGACGTGCACGTCCTCGCCGGCGAGTATAGCGGGTACGGGCCCGCGACGAATCGGGCGACGCCGAGAAATGTGGAGGCCGACGCCGACGCCCTGTACGACGAAGCGCTCCGGCTGGGTTTTTCCGCGGACCAGCTCATTTTATATGGGCAGTCGGTCGGTTCAGGACCTGTTTGTTATTTAGCTGCAAGAAGGCCATGTCGAGGAGTAGTTCTACACAGCCCCATCGCCTCGGGCATCCGCGCCTTGGTGGCCCCGGGTTGCTGCTCGCCGGTGCACGTGTACGGGTGCCTCGACCCCTTCAACAACGTGAAGGAGGCGCGACGCATAGCAGCGCCTCTCTACGTGGTCCACGGCACCTGCGACGAGGAAGTCCCTATCGGCCATGGGAAGATGATCGTGGCCAACGCCCCGGACGCGCGCACCCCGTACTGGGTCGCGGGCGCCGGGCACAACGACCTACTAGAGGTCGCGGGAGAGGCGTTCTTCGTGCGGCTAAAAGCGTTCCTGTTACAGGTGGGGAAGGCGGACGATTTCAGCGTGCCTAAGCCGCAGCGGCGGCGGATTACGGGATTGAGCGCGCGGCCGGAGTTGAATGGTGTGCTAGTTGACATTGTCACCGTCGAGTCCGCGGCCCGCGTGCGCGTGCGGTTGGTGAACGAACCGCACACGGAGTTCGCCGTGAAGCGGGAGAACCTCTCCGTTCCGCCCTAGTTATTTGTGTGTGTAATTAACAACAGTGTCATTACTCGGGGGTTGCGCCCGCGCCGCTTCTCGGTGGTGATACCTCGGGGCCGTCGACGCCACGCGGCAGTGCCACCGAGAAGCCGCCGACGCCACGCGGCGGCGGGTCCTATGCTCGCCGCCCGACGGCCTCGAGGTTCGCCTGGGCCGCGAGGAACACACTGGGCTTCGCCGCTTGTGGCAGCTTGGGCGACCGCAGTAGACGCAGCATCTCCCGCAAATTCATCATCGAGATGCTCTCATAAGCATCCGCACGCGGCTTGCCCGATGCCTTCTCCCACGTCCCGAGGAGGTCCTTGCAGGAGAAGTACCAGGGCGCCGGCGCATTCACCGAGAGGCGTAACGCATCGATGCAAAATAAAGGAATGTCGAAGGGCGTCGCGAAGCTCTTGCGCGGGTCGAGCTCCTCGTACGCATGGAGGAGCGCCTCCAAATCCTCCGGCACCGGGCCGCCGGAGCACCTTACGAAAATCCGCCGCGCCTCGGTCAGCTCGTCGGGCGACGCCACGTACCGGGCCTCGTCGCCCTCCGCGCCGTAGGCCGCCAGCGCCTTGCCCAGGGAGAGCGGCTTCACGCTCAACTTGTCGCCGCTCACGTCCCAGTACTGCTTCCTTTTCACGGCGACGTCGATGTCGGGGTAAAACTCGATCGCCTTGGTCTTGCCGTCGTCCAGCAGCACGAGCTGGCCGTCTTGATCGGCGAGCGCGAAGCACGGCACCTCGGCGAACAGGGCGGCGAGGTCCGGCGCGTCGGTTGCACGGAGCGGCGCCAGGCGTGCCTTTCGGCTCTGCGGCTGCAGCAATGCGTTAGCGCAGGCGCTCAGGAGCAGTACTTTGCGCAACATGATGAGAGCAATTGCTTTCTTTGCCCGCCTTGCTATTCTTGCTCACGTCGGCAGCGTGCAAAGAGCGACAATGAAACTCGCTTCGCGACACGAATGAAGCACTGCGCACTGCGCATATAGTGAGTACGCTAAGTTCAAGCTATTTTTTTTAATTATAAAACCCGTTTAGGAACGGGTTTTTCAAACGGCAGCTCCGCGTAAGTACATCATCATCAGCTCCAAAGACGCCAGCGCGACGTCAAGCTGCTTCTGACGCTCGGTGGCGGTCTCAACACACGCGTACGACGGTAGCGCTCGCACGAAATCAAGCGCTGCGCCGCGCACGCGCCTGCGCACAGCCCCACACCCGCACACCTGCCAGCCCCACAGCCGCACACCCACACCCGTACAACGTGACCCCAGACGCCAGCCGCAGCACTAGACCATGTCCACCGTCTACCACACGGAGCCCCCCACCCAGGGCAAGGTTGTTTTACACACGTCCGTCGGGCCCATCGACGTGGAGCTGTGGTCCAAGGAGGCGCCGAAGGCGTGCCGGAACTTCGTCCAGCTCGCCCTGGAGGGCTACTACGACCGGACGACGTTCCACCGCGTCGTACCGGGGTTCATGGCCCAGGGCGGCGACCCCACGGGCACGGGCGAGGGCGGCGATAGCGTGTGGGGCAAGTACTTCCGGGACGAAGTGAACGCCCGCATCCACTTCAACCACCGGGGCCAGCTAGCCATGGCCAACGAAAATAGGCCGGACACGAACCGGGCCCAGTTCTTCTTCACCTTGGACGCCTGCGAGTGGCTCAACGGGAAACATACGATCTTCGGGACGGTCGCGGGCGACACGGTCTTCAATTTGCTGCGGATGGGCGAGGTCGCGACGGACGACGACGACCGACCCGTGGACGGCATTGAATTGAAGTCCGTCGAAGTTTTGTTGAACCCGTTCGACGACGTCGTGCCGCGCGCCTCCGCGAAAACTGTGGAGCAAGTTTCTGAGAAGCCGAAGCCGAAGGGCACGAAGAATTTGACGTTGTTAAGCTTCGGCGACGAGGCCCAGGAGGAGGCTTTGTCTCAAAGTATGACGCCCGCGCAAGCCTCCCAACGAGACGAGAAACCGTTGAAACCCATGGGCGGCGTCCAGTCCTCGTCCGACGAGGAGGAGGAGGAGGAGGACCGGTTGCGGGGCGCCGTCCAGGCCGCCGTCCGCAAGGGCGGCACGGCGAACGCGCGCCAGTTCGAGCGGCGGGGGCACCAGGGCGCCGAGGGCTTCGCGGCCCGGATGGCGGCCAAGCTGAAAAAAAGGCGCGCGGCCGTGGCTAAAAGAGAGGCGGTGGACAAACGAAAAGCGGAGAAGCGCAAGCTGGACCAAGTGGACGACGAGTTCGGCTTCGAGGGGGACCAGGGCGACATCGACGAAGGGGAGGCGCAACGAGCGTTGGAGGCGAAGCGCGAGGAGGCCAAGCAGGCGCGGCGGGAGCTGGCGCGGTCGCTGCGCCCGGCCGTGTCCGCGCCGTCGTCCCGACCGGCGCAAGCGGCTTTGGCTTCTGATGACAAGAGAAGAGAAGCCGTGGCGGCCGCCCGGCAACTCCTGAGTCCGTCCGAGACCCTGAGACAACAACACCGGGCCAAGTCCGGCCGCACGCGCGAGCGGGAAGCGGACACGCTGGCAAGGCTCAACGCCTTTTCTTCGTCGCTGAAGGCCACGAAAGAAGAGGTCGGCGACGTGCCGGCGGTCTCGGCGCAAACATATTCCGGCCAGGTGCTCGAGGCGGACTCGGGCTCGGACGACGACGCCTGGTTCGCCGGGAAATTGAAGTTCCGGAAGCACACGGACGATTTGTTTCGGACCGGGCACGTGGACGACTACGCGACGCACGACCCGCATGGCAAGTTCGGCCAGACGGCGCCGCTGCGGCCGAAGTCGTACGGCATGCAGATGGCGCCGGAGCGCGGGCGCGGCGGCGGACGCGGTAGGGGACGCGGCGGCGACTACGGTGGTCGCGGCGGCGGGGGGCGGCGACGGTAGTAGTAGTAAATTGTTATTCCAAAACCAAAGAAACCAAAGCAGGTTATGTACGGGTTTTTCGAGGGCAGAGCGGATGGTCGAAAGTTGGCTAGAGACCGCACGCATCAATTACTGGAGGGCGCCACTGGTCCTGAACCGATCGATCCGCGTGACCGGCCCGCGAACACGTCTCTATTATCCGCTCAGAGATCGATAATGTCTCCTGATGCATCGACCATCTCCGCGATGCAGCACGAGGACGACGCCACGGTCAACGGCGCGCAAGAAAATGCATCTCTGTTGCACCTCGACGCCGATATGATGTTACTCGTCGTGACATTCTTGCACGATGTCGTGACGTATTGAGTCTGTCGATCACACGCGAGCTCCCGGAAACCGCGTGGCGCGCGGCGCATAAGGGGCTGCTGCCGGGCCTGCACCACCAGCCGCGGCGGACGTACGTGTATCCGGGCTGCCGCGTTGAAATTCCGGCGTGCCCCGACGCGCATCCCGTCGGTATCGCGGACGGGCCCAAGACGTGGCGCGAGCGCTTCGCGGGCGGCGCACGGCTGCTGAGCCGACGATCGTCGAAACGGTGCTGCCCGGCAGCGGTGATCCAAAACATTGGAATGAAAAAACCGACTTCGATTGGACGCTGGTGTGCGTGCGAGAGGACCGCGTCGTGCTCGAGTCCGGACGGGCGCACGTGGTTCATTCCGAAGGGCTACCCGGGCCGCTCGCCGTTAGTTCCTTTGGAGATGCTGCGCGTCTCGCCGGACCTCCGCCCGCCTCCTCCGCGCCCACCCCGCCTCGACATCTGCTAGCTCCGGGTCCGCCCAGGACTCGAGTGCAGGGCCCATTAAGGGTACGACATTGTAGTCGTCCGATGCTGCAACGGACCCGTCCACGCGGCGCGTCGGGCCGAAATTGCGAGAGTCGAGTATATGACACCCGACCCACCGCGACCAACCCTTTACAATACTACAAGCTTCCCGCGGACCTCCGCCAAATAACGAGAGTTGCCGACGTTGATGCTTCCCAACCACGTGATAACGTGGGTCATTAGCCCATCCATTTACATCTAGGTCATACACCCCTTCGCAAGCAGCAACGACACGGGCGAGACCGTCGATGGACGGCTCGACGAGCGAAAGGAAGCGCGCTATTTGGTCCTCCTCGTGTGATAGAACACAATATATAGCCCCCGAACTTTTTTTTCTCTCAAATCTTTGCGCCTTTGGCTGAAGATTCGAGCTGCGCGCGGCGAGTGCTTGGCGCTGTTATAGGCTAGCGGGCGCACAGCTGAGGACCAGTAGAATGGATTTAAATCACTCCGACAACGCAGCGCAGGCTGGTGCCGAGATGCGCGACGCTCCGGTTTCAGATACAGCCAAAGGCGCAAAGATTTGAGAGAAAAAAAAGTTCGGGGGCTATATATTGTGTGATGCCTTCCACAAGATGGCCTTCCGCGGTCCCAGTCGGCGAGCTCAAGGAACGCCAGCTTGGGCTCGATTTCCCAGGCCGCCCGAAACGCCTCAACTGACGTCACGGCTAGGCCCCATGTACGCGGGTACCGCTCCACGACACGCCTAACCGGCCGCCACCGACCACGCGTCAAGGCCCGCCGCGCTGCCGAGCGGAACAACAACGAGACTCGCTTCAAGTCCGTATGCACCTCGTCGAACGGTGAAAATTCCAGACAGCGGACCACGAGTTCGGGCGGCAGGACGTCGGTCAGGGAGGGCTTTTGTGAGCCGCGGGTGACCGGAGCCATGGATGCGGAGAAGCGGTGGCGTAAAAACGTATCTCAGCGAACGCTTATGTCACGCGCGCAAAGTGTGCGTGTGTGGCCAAGGCAGATCACAGCTTTAAATATGACCCAGGCGAAAACCCGTTTTGACAATGGCTTTGCTCTCCCCTCCCCGTGGTCCCTCTACGTGGTCCCACAACCCACGCCGTCGATGCGGTGGTTTTAAATTGATACCTTACCCCACAAAAACATACCCCAGCCGCGGGTCGTCCGAGGTATACGGCGTCCAGGCGACGCCCGCGTCGTCGTCGGACTCAATGGGAGCCGCCTCCTCCACCACCACTTCCGCTTCCACCACGTCAGCCGGCGCCTCGTCCACGATGCCCCACCCGCCCCTGGCGCCTAAATGCACAGCCCCGCCCCTATCGACGGGCTGCCAATTCTCGGACGCGGCCCTAGCTGCCACCGTAGCCGCCAAACCCTCTCCTTCATCCATGTCCTCGTCCGACTCGTCGCCCGCGAACATCTCCCGGGCCGTCTTAGGCTGGACCCGCGACCCTTTCAGGAACGACGGGAGCGAAGAATCCTTTTCCGCCTCCTTCTTTTTCAGAGCCACCTCCTTCGCATTCGAACCGTCGATGGACACGAACACGGTCTGGCCGCGGTCGTTGCGCGCGAAGAGGGCCGACGCCAACCCGCTCCGGTCGTGCTTCGAGCCGAACGTGGTGATAATAGTACCATCTTCATTGCGCGTGAATTTTTTGTCGTCGCCGCGGTTCCCGAGCCACCCTCCGACACCGCGGGCGCGGTTCTCGCTCGGCTTGTTCTGGGGGAGCTCCTTCCCATCTAAACGTCTTAGGAGTTCGTAGATGCCCGCGCGGTCGTGGTCTTCCGAAGAGCCGAGTTGGGCGTCGACTTTTGCACCTAGTCTTCTCGCGCTTGTGAGTGACGCGTCCAGGGCGCCCTCCGTCAACAAAGCGTCGGGCTCGCCTAGACACAACCTCTCCGGACATTTAAATTGATAACGCACGGCGTCCAAAGAACTTTGCCCGACGCCGCACCGGCCGCATCTAAATGTCAAAGCGGCCGTCGCGGCGGACTCCCGCTTTCTAATGGTTTCCCGCATCGTGTGCACGCGCCAGCGTATCACGTCAGTAAACCGGGCCAGGTCCACGTACCAGTAGATCTCGTTGGCGGCCGGCGGCGCGGCGCCCGTGCTCTTGGCGTCCCCGGCCTGGCCCACCTCGTGGGCGTGCTTCCGTTCCTTCTTCTTCAGTTTGCCGTCGGCGCCCACGTCCAGGACCTCGAAGTCCACCAGCCGCTCGCCCTCCAAGAGCTGCAAGAGCTTCCGCGCCTGCCGCGCGCTCATCCTCAAACGCCGGCCCATCTCGTCCTCGCGCACGTACCGGTCCCGGATCAAGGCATCTAACACAATAGCCACGTCGTCCGGGTAGAACGCGCGCGCCACAGCCGCCACCAGCGCCTCGCAGTCCCTTATGGCCTCGACCATGGTGCACGCGACTGGTGAGCTGCCGCGGCGTCGTTGGCGCAGCGGTCGCAGCGGTTAGCGGATCGCGGCGTCAGCTGCTGCTCGCTGCGCACTGGCGTCGTTGGCGTCGCTTTGCACTTTGCTAAGCTTAATGGTCAAGTCCCGCGCGAAAAACCCGTGCACAGCCCTGAGTCATCAGGTCCAGCCTCAAAGAGAGCGATACACATCGTTGTGACGCACCAAGGAATCATGAGGCTCTTAGCATTCATACCCGTGACGATTGCGCTGCAGCGGAACACCATGAGCATGTCCGCCTCGCCGCCGAAACGCCTCTGTGTGCTGGGCGGCTCGGGCTACGTGGGCCGCGAGGTCTGCACGCGCGCCGTCGCGCGCGGCTGGGAGGTCGCCTCCTTGTCCCGGCGAGGCGAGAACCCGGTGCCCGGCGACGCCGCGTTGGACCTCGTGGATTGGGTGCGTGGCGACGCGGCGAACGCGAAGGACGTCCAGGCCTTCGTCAAGGACGCCGACGCCGTCGTGCACGCCGTGGGGTTGCTGTTCGACGTCGATTCCGGTCTAACGCAGTTCTCCAAAGTGGTAAGTGGCTCCGGTTCTGTTCCGGGCGAGGAGTCCACATATGATAGAATTACGCGCCAGACGGCCTTCAACGCCATCGACGCGACGGCTAATAGACTACGGCTGCCGTTCGCCCCTAGAACGCCGTTCGCGTTCGTGTCCTGCGCCGAATCCGGCTGGCCGGACGTGTCGGGAGGCTCCTTCGTCGAATCCAATTTAGCGCCGGAGTGGCTCGGGCGCTACCTCGTCGCAAAAAGAGCGGTAGAAGCCAAGCTGAACGACAACACGGTCAAGCTGCGCCCGATCATCTACCGGCCGTCCCTGATCTGGAGCTGGGGCAAGCTCGATGTGTTGCCCATCATCCCGGTCTTCAATCTGGCCTCGGCCTTAGGTGTGCCCTTCGTGGACCGGACCATTCGCGTGGGCACCTTGGCGGACGCCATCGTGGCGGGCGTCGCGGGCGACGCGGAGGGCGTCCAGCGCTTCGCGGCCATGGACGAGCTCGCCGCGGAGGGGCGGGCGTAAGGGCTTAGTTGTGGTGAGTTTTAGGTGCTACGGTCGCGTGCGGCGGCGTCGAACGAGGCGTGTGACTCGAGTTCGGGTTCGGGTTCGGGCTAGTTCGTCGGGGATATTCGGGCTGGATCGTGCTAGTCTCGCTCTCAGGCGCACAGCTCTCGAGGACTCGCGCACACGATGCTTTTGGACAAATGCGTCGCTTGCCACATCCCACTTGGCACTAGTGGAAAGCAATGCGGCCGCTGCAAAATGCCATACTGCGGGGCAGCCTGCCAGGCGCAGCATTGGGCTGCTTGTCACAAGGACCAATGCAAGATGGTCACGAAGGGCGGCGGCGCGGAGCGCTATTACGCAGACCAGAATTACAAAGCGGCCGTCGCAGTCGCGGTCAAGAAATGCGCGGAGGACACAAAGGGCCAGACGTGCTACATCTGCACCGAGATTATCGAGCCACGCACGAAAGAGGGCCTCGTGCGTATGTGCTCGTGTGGAGATCGTGACGGCGTCGCTTCCGGGACGGCGGGTATCGTCCACGTGTCGTGTTTGGTCCGGCAGGCACAGATCGTGTGTGATGATGAGATGTCGAATGAGGATAGGGGCACGAAGTGGTCGCGGTGGGACGCGTGTCAGGTGTGCGGGCAGAGATTCAACGGCACCGTGGCGTGTGCGCTAGGCTGGGCGTGCTGGCGAACATATCTGAGCCGGCCCCTGACGGACGAATTACGGAGAGTAGCCTTGTGCGCACTCGGAGTCGGCTTGCAGAAGACGCATCAATATGAATCCGCGGTTGCGGTCTACCAATTAAGCTTGGCTGAGCATCGACGTTCCTGCGGACAGCGGCGCATGTCGCGGAACGAGAGGGAAGGTCAGTTTGGCATGCAAAATAATATTGCCATCCTCTACGGGTTTACGGGGCGACAAGAGGAGGCGCTTAAACTACATATCGCAGTCCTGGAAGGAAGGAAAACATTGTTCGGACCGGAAGACAAAAATACGATTCATTGCGCGCTCAACGTCGCGAACTGTCTCCTCAACTTAGGAGCGAAGGGGGATATAGGAGCGAATGGGGACCGGCCAAGAATAACTCAAGCCAGGGAAATGCTCCGAACGCTACTTCCACTCGCCAAGCGCAATCTCGACCCCAGCGACGAATGCTTTCATACCGCCGAACCGATGTACGCGCAGTCGATTTTGTATGACCCTAGCGTCTCCCGCAAGGACAAGCTCGAGGCCAAGGTACGCCTCGGAAAGTGCCTCGAGACGCTGCGAAGGGTCCTCGGATCCTCGCACACGTCTACGCGCGAGATGGAGCTCTGCCTCCGCACCGCAGACGGCCACATCCCGCCTCACTGAGCCCCCACGAAAATAATAGTCATACTGTTTTAAAATACGCGACTGCGCCCGCGGAGGCGCGCGAGTATGGGCCTAGTTGTGTACTGGCCGGCCGGGAACTATAGTCATAAGTTTACACACGCTACTGCGCCCGGTTCGCGAAGCCCTGCGCGAGGCTTTCTAAAGCCCCCGCCCACTTGGTCAGCTCCAAGTGCTTCTTCGCCTCGGGCGGCCCCTGCAACACCAGGTGCCCCTCGAGCATGTCCACCTCGCCCTTGATACGGTCATCGAGGATCATCGTCACGACCACCTGCTCCACCGCCTCCACGGACAAGTTCAACTTCCCGGCCAGGAAGTCCAACTTCACCCGCCGATACGGCTTCACCAGCGCGAGTAACACCTGCTCCCGCATGCGCCGCCGCAGCGGGTCCACGTACTCCATCAGGAAGGGGTCCGACTGGATGTTGTTCCGCTTGTCGCACAGCGTCGTCTCGAACTGCCGTAAATCGTTGCCATCGTAGCACACTCTTAAACGCCGCATGGCCGCGACTTCCGTCTCCTCTTGATACGCCTTCGCTTCGCGCGCATCGAACGGGTTGATGTCGGACAAAGCCAGCATGTTCGCCAAAACCACGTACTTCAGGCAGTCCTTGGCGCGCGCGTTGCCCGCCTCCTGGTAGGCTCTAAAACCGGCATAAAATTCATTGTACGCGTCGTCCCAGCTCGCGTCGCGCATGTGCATGCGGCCGCCCTCCTCCCGTATGACGCCCATGATTCTAGGGTCCGCGACGGCCGCGTTTAAGTTGAGGGTTCGCGGATAGATCTTCTTCATTCGTCTAGCGTCTCGCGTGGCGGCGCACAATGATATTTCTAACGCGTACGCCTCCAACAGAGACGTGCCCTTGGACAGGTCGTCGGAACCGTCCGCGTTCTGACACGAATGCTTCAATTCTAACACGCACTTCTCCACTGAAGTATGATCTCCCCTTGAAAGGTGGAGCTTGCCCGCCTTGACGTTGCAGTTGAACCACAATCGCTCGTTCTGGGAGTTCTTCAGCGCGCTAAAGGTGATGTCGAACATCTTTCGCATGATAGCATCGGCGCAGGACGACGTGGGGTCCGCGAGGGCGTCCAGGACCGCATTGACGCCGTCGCCGCACTCGTTCCGCGTGACCGTTGTTGAATGCGTAAGCATCTCGGCGTACCGCGATGCCATGTCGTCAAACTTACCGAGTTTGAACTTGAGGACCACCAAGTGCTGCAACGCCTTAAAGCGCCACTTGACTTCAGTGCCCTTTTCGCCTTCGAGCTGGACGACCTTCTCGAACTTCTCGCAGGCTTTTTGAGGATCGTCGTCCTTGAGGTCGTCGCCTTCATAATAGTCGTTTTCTATCGCGATCTTGTCGTCTTCCCCCTCGCCGCCCTCGTTCTGGTCTTCATCGGAGTAGTTGTACTGCTCCTCGTCGGAACCGTAGTCGTACTCCTCGGAGTCGGACATGGCTCTCTTCTAGGCGCGCGGGCGGCGCTCCCGCTACGACGCGGCACTGGCGTGCGGCGAGCTTGGCGCGCGCTGGTGACCTTGCTCTCGCGGTGCGGCGACGCGGCGGCTGCAATTTCCAGCACGCTGTCAGCAAGCACAAATTGTTACACCAGCACGCGAGTCCTTGCGAACAGCGCGGGTGTACGAGCAGTATACGCGCGCGACGACGACAAGCTGAGCTTGGCTGCTGTCGTGCGGGTTCCAGATGAGCCGAAGCGCGAAAGCCGGCACTCTTCCACGCATCGCTCTCCCGAGCCCTCGAACCGCCAACGAGCGCGTCCGCAATTCAACTCGGCAACGGCGCCCTGCGCGCGCTGCCCGGTGCTCTGAGCTTGCCACGCCGAGCACGGCAAAGGAAGCGTCGCTGAGACGTGAGGTTTATTACAACTACAACAGCCTATCGCAAATAACGCCGTCGCGCCACGTGTAAAAGGTCTGCCGGCGAACTTTGGGAGGAGGAGCAGTGCTGCTGTGCTGTCGGAGAGCATCGATGGCGCGGACGCGCCGCCGCTGGCCCCTGAAGCTGCAGCGCCGGGCCGCGGCCGCGCTCTTGCTCGCGGTCGTCACGACGTGGCAAAGTCTGTTCTACGCGCCGCGCCTGCCGCCGCCGCCGCCCCAAACCTGCGACCTCCTCGCTTTTCAACCCCCGGCGCCCATCGCGAACCGCATCCTGGACGGCGCCGGGTTCTTCGCGACGCGGCGAAGGTATCAAGCGTCGTTGGACCAGCTCTCAGCGTGCGTCCAGGAGCGGCGAAGTACAGACGACGTCTGTTTGCTGGCCCGCTTATCGTCCGCGTGGCGCGCCCACGCCCGACTCGACGCACGAGCGGCGGCCCACCCCGCGGCGCGGCGCTGGAGCCACTTCCTGGACTGCGGCATGCGAGGCATAGTCATGGACTGTCCGACAAAATCGTTCGAGACGTATGCGGCGCGGTACACGACGCATGAGGATGAGAAGTGCCGGATGGCCCTAGCGAAGGTCCCAGGCTTCGGCAAGGCCATGCTGCGCCGGCTCCGCAAGGAGACTGATACGAAGCTGCCGCCCGCGTGCGACGCGGCGTGCGCGCGCCTGCTGGACCACGCGACGCAGTCGCGGGTGTCCGTGGACCGCATGCTGAGCCCGACGAACGGTTTGGCGGCGCGCGCGGGCCTCGTGGTCGTGTTTGTGGTGGCGCTGGCGGTCCTCGTGGCGGCGACGTTCCCCGGCTACTTCCAGTCGCAGGCGCCGGTGCTCTTCGAGTACATGCCCGTTCCTCTAAGTCCGCCGGGCTTCTCGCCGCAGAGCCGCGGGAAGCGGTTGCTGTAAGTCGCCTTTTTTGGTAGGGTAGTGCGTCCTCAGCCCGGGGGCGCGCCGGCACCGGCCTAGCTATTGAGGGCGAGGAGCATCCGTATATGCGCCAGCGGGCTGCGAGTCCGGCGGTCACGATTTGAAGGGGCATCTCCGAGGCACCCGCACGCAGGCAAAAGGGGCAGCGCTTGCGTCGCATTGCTGCTAGGAGAGGCAAGGGCCGGCCCGGGCAGCCGGGCGAGGCGCCACCGCCGGGCGACCGCACGCGCCGGAGCAGCCGTTCGTCGCGACGACCGCCCGATTGATTGGCATTTGGGACAGCCTCTCCTGAGTAGGGAGAGCGCTGCCACAACGCCATGGACACGTTGCCGCGCCGCAGCAGCGGAAGCGTCGACACCAAAGCCATACGAAAACGCCTCACACGGGGCGGTCTCAAGCTTGAGAATTGCGACTACCTTCACAGCGTCGGCGTCCTCACGAACGGCAGGAAGTACGTAGCCTTGAGCCAAAAAAAAACCCATCGAGCCAAATGGCGCAACCCCCACGAGCTCGTATTCTTAGGCGCCAATGCGCCAGAACGACACTCCCGGTCCTTCGAGGGCTTGGACCGCCGCCACCGATCGTCAACGCCCACGCACGCGCTGCTCCACGAGCTGCGGTGCTTCTTCGACGCCTCCTACCGCCTGCACCAAGTAAGGATGGCCACCAAGGCGACCATGCGCGAGTTGGACCTGGGCTGCGTGCAGTTGTTCGAGCGGTATGACACGGACGGCAGTGGTCGCATCGACCGGGCGGAGCTGGGGCAGGCTATTAGTACGCTCGGCCTGGTGATTCGGGCGTCGGAGGTGGACGCCGTGATGGCAGAAACCGACAAGGATGGGGGCGGCGACGTGGACACGGACGAGTTTGCCGCGTGGCTCTTCGCGCCGTCGCAAGACCCCCGGCTCGACGCCAAGCGGAGGTACGATGAACGTGATCCTTGTAATGATAAGGAGCTCCTCCGGAGAGACATGGCCCGCTTCGACCCGATGGTCCGCAAACTCCTCGAAGGTTTTTGGCAGGTGTGCGATCGCGACAAGTCCGGCGCGATCAACCTGGAGGAGTACTTGTTCTTACATCTGAATTTGTACGCGGCCATGCACGTGGAGGCGACGCAGACTGAGGGCTGGGAGGCCGAGGCCACGAAGATCGCGACGCGCGAGTGGGAGTTCGACGCCCAGGGGCGAGGATCCTTGGACCGGAACCTCTTCGCGATCTCCTTCTTCCAACTCGTCGACGCGTGGCTCGTGGGCGAACCGAGTGTCGACGCGTACGTCAAGTTCCTATGCTTCCTCATGGACCGGATCACGGTGCAGGACGCTCCGGACCGAGAAGCCCAAGCCGCGTACGAGCGCGGTGCGGACCTCGTGCCGCCGCGGCGCCGCGTGCGCCTGCGGTGGGAGGCCGACGCGAATTGGCTGGCCACGCTCGAGCCGCTGGCGGACGTGTTGCCCACGGATTGTATTGACGAGCACGTACCGGCCATGGAGCGGCGGTTGGCCCGGGGCGCGGACAAGGCCATTCACGCCGTGCCCGGGCTGCTGGAGGCCGTCCACGCCATGGAGCTGGTGTTGGATAAACCGCTGGACGCCCTGCGGGCCACAAGACTGGACGTCGCGTCGGACGACGAGTCCGTCGCGTCCGGCGCGGGGCCCGCCATGCAGCTGCTGCGGGACAAGAGCGTCGTGTCGCGGGTGTCCACGCCGTCGTCGTCGTCGGACGAGGAGGCGGAGCCCGAACCGGTGCCTCGGGTCCGGATCGACGGTAGAGAACCGGTCGCCCTCGACGAGGCTTTTGACGCGTTGGCACGGAAGAAGGACGCGTGGCGGGCGCGCGAGGCCGCCAAGGAGGAGCGGCGCCGCCAGCGAAAAGCGGAGAAGGAGGCGCGGCGACTCGAGAAGGCAACGGCCAAGGCCGAACAAAAGCACCTGCGGGCCGAGGAGTTCAATGCCCAATGGAAGCAACAGCGAGCCGAGGAGGCCTCGGCGGCGGCGGAGGCGTCCGTCGCGGCGGAGCAGTTAGACGACTGGGAGATGAAACTCGAGGGGCAGAAGCGAAAGGCAAAGGAAGAAAAGCGGTGCCTCAAGGAGGAAGCCCTAGACCGGAAACGGCTCAAGCAGCAGCAGCGCAAGATATTGGAGCGCAAAACTGCGTTGGAGGCGGCGGAGCGCAGACAGCGGCGCGAGGACGCCGCCGCCGCGCAGATCGCGGACGCGAAAGCGAACGACGACGCGGCCAAGGCCAAGCACGTCGCCGAGGAGCTGGCCAAGGCCCATAGCGCGTCCCAGGACGCGGCAGATCAGGAGGCGCGGGCATCGTTAGCCCAACAGCGCGAGGAGGACGAGCTCGAGGCGCGCGAGGCGAAGGCCCAGGCCAGGGCGGCGAAGAAGGCGCGGAAGGCCGCGGCTAGAAAGCTGGAACAGGGCGCCCTGGACGCCGCCAAGGCCGAGCGGAAGTTAAAAAGGGACCGGGCGCGCCTCGAGGCCGAGGTCACGGGCCTGGACGTGGGCCACTTCGACGAGGAGGAGGACGCCTGGGCGCGCGCGCGCGAGGAGGATGGGCGCTGCCTGAAGGCCGAGGCGCAAGACGCCAAGCGCGCGGCGCGGGAGGAGCGGCGCCGGGCGCGGGCGCTGGAGCGCGACTTCGACGGAGGTCCGCTCGCGGCGGCGGCGGCGGCGCGGGAGGCGCGGCGCGCGGCCCAGGACGGGGAACGACGAGCGCGCGAGGCCGAAGCGGCCCGGCGGGACGCGGCGGAGCGGGCGGCGCGACGGCAGGAGCGCGTGGAAGCGGCTCGGGTACAAATTGCGGCGGCCAAGAGCGCCGGCGATGCCCAGGCGGCCGAGGCGCTCGCTGCGGAGTTGGCCCGCGCGGACCGCGCGTCGCTGGAGTTTGAACGAGAGGGGCTTGAACGGGAGGAGCTGCGGGCGCGGCAGGAGGACGCGTGGCGGCTCAAGGCCATCAAAAAGCAATGGCGGTTGGACCAAAAACTGGAGTCGGCCGCGGCGCGGGACGAGGACCGCGAAATAACGGCGGCGAGGCAGCGGGCGGAGCGGGAGGCGGAGGCCGCTTCGCGCAGGGCGGACGGAGCGGCTATAGCCCAGCGCCGGATCGCGGCGGCCGCGGACGCCGAAGAGGTCGAACGCATCAAAGACGAAGTCGCGAGAAATGAAGCCGCGGCGCGCGCGGAGCTCGCTTGTGCCAACCTGGCCGCCCGGGAGGACCTCGAGCGCAAGGCCCGCGTGGCGCGCGAATTACTAGACGAGGAGGCGGCGGGGGCGCAGCGGGAGCTGCGGGAGATGCGGGAGGCCGCGCGCCGGGCGCTGCTGGAGGCGAGCTCGGAAAAGCGGCTGCGGCGCAAGGCGGAGGCCAAGGCCCAGGTCGAGGCGGCCCGCTTAGTGGGCGACGCCAAGGCGGCCGAGAACATTGCCAAGGAGCTCGCCGCGGCGAACCGGCGGTCGCGGGAGGAGCTTGAAAAGTCGACGCGGGCCGCGGCGGAGTCGGAGGCGCGCGAGAAGGCGGCGGAGGCGCGGGTGCTGCGGCGCGCGGCGCGCGAGGAAGAAAAGGCGTCGCGGCGCGCGCTGCGGCTGGCGAAGGGGGACGCGATCCGGACGCGGGCCGAGGCGGCCGCGGCGGACCAGCAGCGGGCGACGGACGATGCCGCGGCGCGGCGGCGGGTCCAGGAGGACGAGGCCGCGGAGCGAAAGCGGGCGCGCGAGGCGGAGGCGCGATCCCGGATCGAAGAGGCACGGGCGGCGGGCGACGCCGCGGCGGCCAAACGCGTCGCCAATCAGCTGGCCGAGGCGAACCGGGCCGCGGCGGAGGCGCTCGCGCGGGCCGACCGGGTGTCCCGCGAACGCACCTACGAGCTGGCGCTGAGCGACTCGTCGGACTCGTCGGACTCGTCGGACGGTGAGGTCGCCACGACGGCCCCGGCCGCGATGTTTGGGCTCGTGCGCGCGAAGGGCGCCCTGAACCGACGGGTCACGAAGAATAGGAAAATGGGAGACGCCGTCGGGCGCACGGGGGCCTCCGTGTTCGGTGGGCCACCGCGGGAAGCGCCAAAGAAGGCGGCCGCGTTCTACCGCGAGCGCGCGCGGGACTAGCGGCGGTTCGCGGAGCAGCGGACGCCGACGCCGAGCAGCCCCACGCCCCCGGCGCGCGAGGTCATCTCCACGGACGAGCGCACCGCCGCGAACGACGAGGTCTCGGTGGCGTCGTCGCATACGCCGGTCGACTGGGCGGCGGAAATGCGAAACGCGCAGGCGGAGGCTGCGAGCATCGTCGCCTCCGAGGGGGCCTTTGGCGTCGCCTCCAGCGACGGGGACCTGGGCGTCGACGCGACGCAGAGACGGCGGTTTGATTTGACCCGCGCCTACGCGTCGCGGCGGTCGCGGCGGCCCGACGCGTTACGCGGTTTACCGGGCGCCACGCTGACGCTGATGGACGCGCCCCTGCCGACGAAGGACCCCTACACCGGAGTTGTAAAACTTCGGTGCACCCTGAAGGAGCCCGCGTTCTGCTGGCGCACGCGCTACGGCGGCGAGGGCGCCTACGTCCCGGGCTGGGCCCGGCCCCTGCGGCGCTTCCTCGACCACGCGCGCGAGCCGCGGCAGATCAGCCGGTTACGCGCCGCGTTCCTGCCGGTAACACCGATCCGATACGAGAGCGACGAGCGGCCGTCCGCACCCCCGCCGTCCGCGACGCGACCGCGGAGTCCCATGAAGTTCCCGGAGCTCGGCGCCTCGCCCTCCGGCGCCTCGCGGGACGGTCCCACGCGGGGCGTGCGGCGGCCGCGCACGCCGGCCGCGGCGCTCGCGGTCGAGCGCGCCCGAGCAAAGCAGAACTCGCGCTTCGGGGGCCGGGCCGCGCCCGACCGGCGCCCGACGCGCGAGCCTCGCCGGTCCTTGCACACGCCCAAGGCGCGAAACGCGAAACCGCCCATGTGGGCCCCGGACGACGCCCGCTTCCGCAGAGGGTCGCGGCAGCCGGACTGGGCGCTGCGGCTGCCGTCCGCGGGCACGTTGGAGCAGGTCACCGTCGCCCGGCCGGCGACGGCCGCCAAGGCGGACTTCGAGCGCCTGCCGCCGCCCGACGACACGGGCTTCTGGGCGTCGCCGGCCAAGGAGCCAGCACTCCCCGCGCCCACGCCGACGTCCGCCGGGTCGCGGCGGTTGTTTCCTAATGTTGTTGCACAGGCCCTTTACACGACGAACGAACGGGGGGGGAGGTTAGGGGATGCGCTCGTACTCGATATCCATGGGGTAGCTCCGGCCCGTCGCCGGCACGCTGTGCTTGGCGGCCCACTGCTGCTTGTCGAACCACGGCGGGCAGGTCCGCAACCGCAGCTCCAGCTCCTTCTTCTCGCGCCGGTACTCCGCGAAGTTCTTGACCCGCGCCCTCCGCACGTGGGTCCGCACCCCGAGCATGTTGAAGGCCAGCCTACACGCCGTGAAGGTCACCGTGGCCCACCAGTAGTTGGTGATCGAGGCCCTGCCCGCGTGCTTCAGCCAGGTCACGATGCCCAGGGTCACCAACGAAGACGCCACCATGGACCGCACGAGCCAGTCGAACTCGCCCATGACCACGAGCGTGCCCTCCGCCGTGAGCATGGGGGCGATCAAAGCTCCGACGGCCAGGATGGGACCGATGGACACCAGCTTCATCACCTCTTTGGACGTCGTGAACACGGATAGGACCTTCTCGCCCTTGAGGGGCCACGTGCCCAGCGTGATCGCGAGGCCCCACAATAACGACGAGTCGAGTAACCGTTGCAGGGTCAAGCGGAAGCGGGGCGTGATGACGTCGGGCGCCTCCGGGTCGTAGTGGTCCGGCAAAAACGTTTGCGACGCCGTGTTGAAGGGCTCCGCACTGAGCGTGGTGCTCCCCCAGAACAAGGTGGACATGATCTGCTGGGCGGCGCCGGCCGCGGCGCCTAAGAGAGACGCACATCTGCCGACGTAGGCATAGATCGCGATGCGGCACCACAGCAGCTTGGACACGGGCCCCGCGAAGGCCAGGAACGCGCCACTCGTGGTCCCCGTGCCCCGCTGCTTCCAGCTCCGCGGTAGTCGTTTCGTGACCTTGAGCGCACCTAATGTAAAGGCGAGCCCCATCCACTGCGCCGCCGTCGTCGCCACGGCCGCCGCGGCGATAGCGTCGGGGATGCCCGGGATCTTGCCCGCCTGGGCCATGGGGCACAATACCCTATCGCCGACGCAGTTGGCCAAACCGGCAAACAGCATCGTATATAATGGCGTCTTCGAGTCTTTTTTCGCAAAGTGGGCCGCGCCGCAGACTGCTGAGACATGAAACGCCATGGCCGAGGCCGCTCTGAGTCGCAAGTACCGCGCGGCCGGGGCTACCGTCGCGCCGTTCGCGCCGAGCAATCGCGCTAAGGGTGCCGCGGCGCCGAGCAACAGCCCGCCGTGCACGATACCTACTAAAACAGCCACCTTGATGGACCCGGCGAGCGTCGAGTCCCAGACGTCCCGCTCTTCGCCGTCGGGATCCGAGATCGTGCTCAGCAAGTTCAAGGACGCCGTCGTCAGGAAACTTAGGGCGTAGCACGAGTACTCCATGCCCATGGTGCCCGGCGCTAAAGCCGCCAATTGGGTCGTGGTGCCGAAGGTGCCCACGGCGGCCGTGTCCACGGAGCCCATGATGAAGTTCGCCAGGTTCAGCACGGCCACCGGGGCGGCGAACGCGAGGATGTTGGGCCGCGACGGCGCCTCGGGGATCTCGAGCGCTTCGTCGAAGGACTCCAACGCGGCTAAATTGATGGCGCTGGCCCGCGGGTCGTAGGACTCGGTTGACGAGTCGAAGAGTTTAGCATTGGGTGTTTTCTCGGGCGTCGGGTCGAGGGGTGCCGCTCTTAGTTTTTTACGGAGGCGGCGGCCGGGCATGCGCAGCGCGCTTGTGGCGGCGAGCAGCAGCCATGCGGAGGCGCGCCGCATCCTGCGGATTCACGGCCTGCAGCTGCGTTCGATATGCGTTTTTCTATCACGGACCTCCTCTCTGGCCTTCGTAGTGCCTCTGCTATTGCTGTGCTTGCAAGCGGCCGCACCTGACCGCGAGCACGAGCTGCAATGGTGGCAAGCTCAGTGCGCATGCGATTGAGACCTGGATTGTTCACTTTAGAGCCACGTTTCTTTAGCATTTTTAGCGTGAACACCAAAGGGCAGCCTTCCAGCACGCCAGGACGCTACGGACGAGTGATAACCGGGCGCCAACCGCTACGCCGTCGCGCCGGAAGAACGACGTCGCGTCGAGAGCGTGGAGAGAGGAAGCATGGGCCGCCGCAACCGGAAGAACAGCTTCTCCGGCAAGACCGACGAGGACGCAAGGAAAGCGACCGATCAATGGGCTCGCACGCTAGCCAAGACCTGCGGGTTATCGGTAGAGGACGCGGGGCGCGCGCGGGCCGTCGCACTCGTCGGCCGGCTGGAGACTGACATGGAAGTGAGCTGCGCGCGGTGGACGCAGGTGGGGCGCGTGCGGTGTCGAGGGCAAGTGCGGCGGCGCCTGGCCGACTGCGTCCTCGTCCAAACCGGCACCGGTAGCCGCTGGGCCTTCGCGAGCGACTGCCACGGCTCCTCGACCCACGCGGACGACGGCTCGGTCGCGTTATGTCGCGGCGGCGAGGACCTCAGGCATGCAGGCCTCTGGGAGCCCAAGGCGGCGCGGTGGCGCCGGACCGTGCTTGTGCGCGGCACGGAGGTCCACGCGCTCGAGGACGCCGCGGACGACGACGGCTGCGACGGCCTGCGGACGTTGTGGCCCGCGGCGCTGGCGTGCACGCGGCTGCTCGAGACTTGTGTTGTTGACGTGAGCAACAAGCATGTAGTGGAGCTGGGCGCCGGGTGCTGCGTGCCCAGCGTATCCGCGGCCGTGCTCGGCGCGGCGTCGGTCGTGGCCACGGAGATGGCCGCTTCTTTAGCCCAACTCGGCGAAAATTTACTGGCCAATGCGAACACGCGCACCGAGGCGCGGTGCCTCGACTGGCGGGAGCCGCTCCCCGCCGAGGTGGTGGCGGACCTCGTCGTCGCCTGCGATTGCACGTACAACGCCGCGTTGCACGCGCCCCTGCTGCAGACCTTAGTCGCCCTCTTCGCGCGCCGGCGCGGCGCGAAGGCCTTGATCGTGTCCGACGAGGCCTCGACGCCGAACGCCCATCGGACGCTCGCCGCGTTCCAACGGGCGTGTGGCGAGAACGGCCTCGTCGTCGGCGAGATTCCCCCGGGCACCTGGTGGCGTCGGTCCGCGGCGACGGTGCGGGCTTTCATGGTCGTCCCGACGCCTACCAAGCCGAAGCCCGCGCTGGTCCCGCCGGGCAGCCCGCCGCGCGTGACCAAGAAGCACGTCTCCTGGGCGCGCGACGTGGCCGGGCCGCCGCCGTCGCCTACTCGCAACAAGTCCGGGCGGCGGCGGAGGGGGAAATAACCGGCTCTAGAATAACACTATCCTGTAGAATTGCACCGGACCGCTCCTAGATTCGACGTGTTGACCCCGCACGCTCGGCACGAGAACTAGCTGTGAAACTCGTGAGCCTGCTATACAGACAGTGTGTTGGTGCACAGCCCCACGTTGCGCTGCAGTCAAGGACAGCCTCCCGCTCGACCGAGACCGCACCTGTGCGACGCGAGGCAGCCTCTCGGTACGTTATGGCCCAGCTTGCGTCCTATGTGGCCGTCGTCAATGGGGACGGCGTCGACGCGCCGCTGCCGGCGGGCACCACGTATGCCCACAAGCTCAAGGAAGTCAGTATAGAAGCTGGCAAACTCAAGGTACTGGGCATGACCCAGTCCACGTCGACGGGCTTCGTCGCGTGCTTTTCCGAGGAGAAGGACCTCTTCGCGGTGGAGCACGACCTGCGCCTGGGCGAAAATATGCGCTGCTTCGACGTGTGCGAGCCCGTGTCCTCCGCGACGCTGGAGAAATCGAAGCGGTCGCTGGCGGACGCCCGGGCCGTGCTGGTGATCAACGGGCAATTGGACGGTCCCACCGGCAAGGAGTTCGTCGCTTCAATTTCCGGGGATAACGCCGACCAGTTCGCCGCCGCGTTCGCGGCCCAGCCCGGCCTTATCTGCAAGCACGTCCTCCGGTCGCGCTGGGGCGACCGCGACGTCATCGGGGGCTGCTACTTCTTTGAAAGTGTGGCGGACGTGGAGACGTATTTGAACAGCGGCTTCTGGCTCGGGTGCGAGAAGGAGACGCGGTGGAAGGAGGTCGTGGGGGAGGTGTTCGAGATTGTTTGAGGGGCTAAGGTTACTCTTATATCCTGTTGTGATGGGCTGCACAAATGGTCTACACAAATTGCCTCGTTATGTTAACGGTAGGGGGCAATGGTCCTAGTGTCGGCGGCAGTTTCGCGGCAACATGGGCTCGGATGGTTTTGAAAAAGTGCTCATCGGAACGCGGGGAGCAAGGCGGTCTACTACGTGCTGTCGGACGCGCGGGAGCGGGCGGCGTACGACCGGGAGACGTTTGCTGTTGTGTAAGTTTTCTGTTTTCTAGATACTACGAATCCATCGCAAGAATCTCCCTCTGTGTATGATCGGCGCTGGGGTTGGCCCAGGCGTGGCCTCGGGCGTCGGTGCTGGAGACACTGTCGGCGCGGGCGTACCGCAGAGCTTCCTGTAGATGTCATCGCCACCACAATTGTCCAGATTGCTATGGGTGCCGCAGAGCTCGCCGCAGGCCACAACGTCGCAAGTAGCAAGGTCAGGATCGTAAGGACACTCGGAGTATCCCACAGCTATAAGCTCGGAACCGCAAAGGGGAATCGTCGGCCGGGGCGTCGGACCGTTCGTCGGCAATGGCGTCGGTTGGAACGTTACCGTCGGCACAGGAGTGATGGTCGGCGCTGCCGTCGGCACAAGCTCGCAATGCGTGTGAACGTAAGTGACGGTCTCACTCGTACTCGCATATGTATCACCGGGCGACGTAGCAAAACCAATGATTCTGCAGGGCCACTCGACGTTGAACTCGGCTCGCACGATTAAGCTCTGGTAGGAACCAGCAAAAGACACCGTCCTCGTTGCGAGACCGGTCGCTATTGACCTTACGATGAATTCGATGCCGCCACCCAAGTACTCATTGCAACCTTCGTATTGCACGAGACCGCTCACGTACTCCGCGGTCGGATCGAGGTCAACGCGAGGAACGGAACCTCCGCCGGACTGGCCAAACTTCGTGGTCGCGCCGTCAGCGTAGTGGAACGTGATGCTATCGAGACACCATCCAACTTCTGCGCTCAGGCCCGAGACCACCGTGCCAATATCACTTTCGAACAAGCAGTTCTCCCAGTACGAAGTATAATAAACTGCTGTCTGGAAGTACTCCGCAAAGCATAAGCCCACATAATACGATCCAGAAGCTTGGATAGTGTAGGTTGCAGCATTGGCGCCGTCGTTGCGACTCTTTACGGCATCGATGCAATCCTCGCGACTCGTGTAGGTCCCTACATACGTCTCATAAGCCCCAGAACCGCCATAGCCGTCGCCCGTCTGCCAACCGCCGACGCACTTATCGTCGGCGAGCACCGCCGCGCTCCAGCAGAATACCGCCGAGGCTGCTCGCAGCATGTTCTTGTTCTTGTTCTTGTGGCTTGGCCTACCGGAGATCGCGACAACCGCGAGAAAATCACATGGACGTCGACGCGCGCATTTTTGGGGCTGCCCACGCGTGGCCAGGCGCTGGATCGTCCAATCTTCTAGATTTATCTTGACTAAACCCGCGCGATAAACCCGAACCCAAAATCGAGTTTTGGCTGGCTTGTCGCAGCCTCGCTCGCTGCACGCCATCGCCGCGCAGCAACATGAGCTTCCTCGACTCGCCCTGGTGGCAGCTGCACGGCCCCGGCTGCCTGCGCTGGACGGTCGGCGGATTAGTAATCAACGAGCTCTTCAAGCGAGTGGGCTCCGCACACAGCCGCGAAGTTATCGCGGGCTCGCCGCGGTTTTCCTGGTGGAACGGCGTGACGCACCAGTTCCTCGTGTTCCCCGTGCTTTGTGGGTTGTGCATTTTCCACAGCGGCCTCCCGCTCGGCGCGTGGCTGAGGTCGAGCGGCGACGCGTTCTACTGGCACCGCGTCTTCCACCACGCGTTCTTCGGCTATCTGGTGAAGGACCTGACGCTGCCGATCACGCCGGTACTCTTGGCCCACCACGTCGTGTGCCTGGCGCTCGTGGTCGCGTCCCTGTGCGGCCAGCCCGCGCCCGTCTCCGCTTTGTTCTGCGCCTGCGTGACGTCGCTCGAGGCCGGCTCGGCCGTCTTCGGTCTCCAGTCGCAATTTCCCCTCAACCGGTCGCTCCATCTCCTCCTGTTCCCCTGGATGACGGCCTCCAACGCCGTCTCGGCGTCCTTCGGCATCTGGTACTCGCTCTATTACGAGGACGTCCCCCCGGTCTCGCGGGTCGTCTTCCCGGTCGTCGGCATCGGGCTCTGCGCCGCGCGGCAGGCCGTCGAGAACGCGAGGTACAAGAATTGGACGGGCAAGGCAGATTGACGGTGCGTTTCAGCGTGGTCTCTTTGATGTTTGGCCGCCGGTGACGAAACAAAACCCATCATTTTTAAAGTTTGAGAACTGATTCCCGTGACGAAACTTGAACAGGACGTTCCAGCTGAGGCGCCGTTTTTGCTGCGCGTGTTCTGTTCGTCGGTGTTTTGATGTGGGTCTGACCGCTCGTCCCCTCGCAGGCGCACGCGCGCTTTGTAGTAATTAATTAAATAACACCTAGAAATAGCGGGTGAGCCAGATGAGGACGTCTACGCCGATGTCCCGTCCCGCGCGGTGTGCTTTTTATATCGTCGGGGTGGTGCTCGCAGGGTTCCGGGCGGGCGACAAACGATATGTTGAGTGCCCACACTGCCACCGAGCCTTGCGGGCAGTTTCCGGCGCGACCCGCACGCACTTTAGTCCAAAAACTCGAGCGGTGCGCGCCCGACGCTGCCAGCTCGTGGGCCGACGATTCGAGCTGACAGCACCACGCTGCCTCGCGCGTAAACCGTACTGCCGAGGCAGCCCCAGCCGCCGACCACTCGAGCCGACGCCATCGTCGCGAGGAGATCGTAGATTGCTGGGAAGGCTGCCCCTCGCATCCACCATGTTCAAACGCATGGTCACCATGCGCAAGGCGGTACATAAAAGAGACGCCGACACGACACCTAGAGGTATAGAGAGCGATGAATTAGTCCAGGAGCTCGGCAAGGAGCGTTCGAAGACGTCGCGAGCCCAAAAGTCGCGGGACACGGCCCTCCAGGCTGCAAGACGGAGCGAGGCTCTGGATCGACGGCGCGTCGCGGACCTGAAGACGTCCCAGGAGAACTTTAGCGACCGGGAGCGCCAATTAAGGAACGAGAACGATCGGTTGGTCCATCAACGGGACCAGTTGCGGGACCAGCTCGTCGCGGAGGAGGACCAGCAGCGGATTTTAAGGCGGGACGTGCAGCAGCTCAAGCAGGCCCTAGGTAGGGAACAGAACCGGTCCGTGGTTTTTAAAGATGAAGCTCAAGCCGCAGAAGCGAGGGCGGTGCACGCGCAGGAAGAGAGCGCAGCTAAAGTACTGGAGTTGAGTGTGGAGCAAGAGAGGGCCACGTCCAAGGCCCGGGACGCGGAGCAGGCCCTGGCGGAGCGCGACGCGTTAACGAGTGAGCGGGACCAGTTGGCAACGCAGTTGGCCGAGGCAAGTGTTGAATTAGCGGACTGGAGGACCCGGACGACGAGCGCCGAGGCGGAACTGGCCACACGAAAAGCGAACCAGGACGGATTAGAACGGGAAGCACAAGGAGCGGCAAAAGCTATCAGCGATGCGGAGCGACGGTGCGACGACGCGGCGAACGCGGCCCGGAGCGCGGCACACGCGGAGGTCAGTCTGGCCAAACGTAATGAAACGTCCATGCGGAGCCGGGTCGACGCGTCAGTAGCTCAAACACGGAAATGTGAAGGCGACGCGGTCCAAGCTTTTAAGGATCGCGACCACGCGCGGCACACGGCCAAGTTGGCGGTCGCGGTCCAGGACGACGCGGCCGCCGCCGGCTCCCTGCGGGAGCTTGCCGCCAAACTACTAGACGACGATAAGGAAGATCCGACGATAGGCGCGGCGCGCATGCTCGATAGAGTATGGGACCTGGTCGAGGAACTGTTGGCGTTCGCGGGCTTCGGCGCGGCGCAGGACGCGTTAAAGGCGGAGCGCTTATGCCCCGGGCGGGCGCCGCCGCCTGTCGCCGCCTTTTTGGGGGCGGGTGAGGCGCAAAAATATGCGGAGGGGGCGGCCAAGTCGTTAGTGGAATGTTTAAGAGGCGAGCGGCGCGCCACGTTCGAAAAAAGGTGGCTGCGCCACGTGCCGCCGCGCGCGGCGCATCAAAAGGCCCTGGCCCGGTTGCGGGTCACGTGCGCGGCCCTGTTCGCCCTGGGGTCGTGTAGAAAGCGGACGCGGGCCCACAATTCTTCAGACGCACCCGCCGGCGCGGAGGAGCGCGCCGCCTACGCTGCACTAAAAGAAGCATTAACGCACGTCGGCGACGAGGCGAACACGTACGCCGTCCTCGCTTCGTTAAAGAAGCCCTGGGGTGACGCGACGTTCTCCCCTTTGTTTGACGGCGACGATCATTGGCAGCTCTTAAAAACCACAACCTGCGCGGAGATCCGGGACGTTTTTATGCGGGAGCTGCCGCGGGTGGCACCTCCCAAATTATTGGTGCTGTTCCGGGCGTACGAGACGTGGCAGACCGGATTGGTCCAAGCGACGCTGAACGCCCGCGAGGGAAAGGCCCAGGTGTCCAAGGCGGCGCTGGAGTTGTTGGTCGTGTGCGCCTGGCTCGTGAATGACGTGGAGCAAGCGCGGGGCATGGCCCTCCCGGAGGAGGAGGATAATGATGATGATGAAGACTCTACCTTAAAAGATGGCAACTTCGTGGAAAACCGGCCGGCCCGCGTTTTGTTAAGAGTGAAGACCCGGCTGCACGACCTCCAATTGCAGTTGAAGGCGCACGGCGCCTTTGAAGATGTTTCTACACAACACGGGGATACGGACGCCCTCGCCGGGGCCAAAGCTTTGGCGCTGTGGCTGCCGCCTCCCCTGGATGGCCAGCAGCTCCGTGAAACCTATACGGTGGAGGTGCTGGCGGCTTTATGTGCTCGTCTGCCAGACGCCGGTGCGGACTTGAGGACGGCCGCCACGCTCCAAGTTTTGATTAGGGAGGACGCGCTGGGCGTGTGTGCGTCAAAGCTCGTCCCGCGGTTGAATGAGGAGGGCGCGTCGGGCCGGCTGGTGACCTGCCTGGCGGCGCGCGTGGCCGCGCATCAAGAGGGGCGCCAGTACCTGCTGCTGGGCGTCGCCGGCGCGCCCGCTGCCGTCGAGGCGGAGGAGGAAGACGAGGAGGAAGAGGACGAGGAAGAGGACGACGACGACAAGGGTGCTTCACCAGCACCGGCGAAGCCCCAAGTGCCGGTCGTAGCGGGCGCCGAGGACGTCGTGGCGGCGCTGCTCGCCCTCGCGACGGCCGACGCGGTGACGGCCCGGACGGCCTACGCCGCGGTAGCGCTCCAGCGCCTGACGCTCGAGGTTGTGGTGGCGCGGCGCGTCGCGAGAAACACGGACAGCTTCATCGCGCGGGTGGCGGCCACGTGCGAATCCCACGGCGTCGTCGCGGCGGCGCTCGCGGGCGCGCTCGTCAACGCGCTCGCGGACCACGCCTCCGAGGTGTCGGACGCGCTGGAGGCCGTGCGCCAGCTCGTGGCCGCCGCGCGAGTGACGCGCGACGCCGCCACGGACTGCTCCGAGTCCATCGTGGAACGCTTGCTGGGCGCCGCCTACTGCCTCGCTCAGACTGCAAGCGCTAGAAAACAGTTCCAGGACGACTTCGACCTCGAGCACGACCTGGACGAGTTCCTGGCGAGCGAGCGGGAGCGCATGCGGGAGAGCAAGGCGGCCCGGACCTTCGCCTTCGAGGTGTCGTGCGTCGCCGACGCGCTGCGGGGGCTGGACGTCGAGGCGCCCGACGGCGCGACGCCGCCTCCTACGAAAACGCTACCTCCCATCGAGGCCGCCTTCCCCGGCGGCGACTGCCTCGAGGAGTACGACGCGGAGGCCTGCGCGCCGGCGCCCGCGCCGGCGCCTGGGTCCTGGGACTACGAGCGGCACCTCGAGCCGATCTACCTCGTCGCGCGGCGCGACGAGGCGCGGGCGCCGGACGCGCCGCGGGTGATGGACGAGCCGCCGTAAGGAGTTGTTTTAGGCACCCCCCGGAGTCATCGCTTTCACCGCCTCACTTACCGCCTCGCAGGGAGAGCTCACGTCGCCACCTCTATTCCGCTGTCCAACTGACGCGTGGCTAATGCTCGGCGCGCCTGTCGCAAACTCGCCTCTGTCGCATTTACGAGCGGGTGTGCGCCCCCTAAAACACGCCGCGCGGTACGTTCCATCTCTCGAGTGTGTTCACTGCCTCACAAAGATCGCCGAGCGTGGCGCCGGGGCCCTCGTAGAGCGCCAGCGCGTAACACATCCTTATCCTCAGCGTAGGTTCATTACTTTCTCCGAGAACGCGTCGCGCCACGGGAATTGTTTTGAGCAATAGGGACTTGGCTTCTTCGAAGTGTCGTTGACTCATAAGTGATGTTGCGTAGTTGTTGGCTGCTGCGAGGGTCACACTATCTTCCTCTCCGTAGAACTTTAAATGTCCAACGTATACATCTCGTAGTATCAACAGAGCCTGTTCAAGCCGCCCTAGCATATCATACGTGGTCGCAAGGTTGCTCTGAGCGACGAGCACGCTGTTTTCTGATGCGCCAAGCCGCTGCTTCATAGCCAAATCAGTCTCCTGCACGATCAACGCGTCTTCGTAGTGATTTGCATCATATAAACCGTTCCCAAGCTGCGTCATCGCCATGCCCCGAGCTTGGTCCTCCTCCGGCCGGCCCAGGTACGTTTTCCAGCACGCCCAACCGAGCGCACACATCACAACACCGTGGTATTGTTGATTGCACAGGCTGCACGCGTACCACCGCAAAAATCTCGGGTTCATGTCCAAATTGTTATACTCGGCCTCCTCGCACAAAATCTTCGCCTGCTCCGCCAGACACGACACGTGCGCGAAGCCTGACGTTCCGCGACACGTGCACATGTGCACGAGGCCCTCCTTCGTTTTCCAATCGAGTGCCTGCGTGCAGATGTAGCACGTCTGGCCCTGAGTGTCCACCGCGCACGCCTTCGCCGCGACTGCTATGGCCTTGGCGTACTCCTTGGCGGCATGATATTGCTCGCCGCCGCCGCCTCTCCTAATCTTCTTGCAGAGCTTGTCATGGCCGCATTCTTTCCAGTGCTGCGCCTGGCAGGCCGGCCCGCAGTAGCGCGTTTTGCAGCGGCTGCATTGCTTGGCCAGGTCTGGCAAAGGGGCAGCGCAGGCGGCGCATTGCGTGAGAATCATGGGGACCGCGTCAATGGGGCAGCACGGTGGGCGCGGACACTAAGGCTTGTCATCGACACTCCAGCGCCCCCGAGGCTCCCCAAAATCGAGTCGACTTTCAGGCGCCGAGAGCGGTAGTCGCCGGTCGAGGGGGGTCCGTAGACGCAGATAAAGGATATTGCGGGCCAAAAAAAATCGTCAAAAAATGCACTTGATGCGATGCCAAGCAGCACGGCGTTCAGATCTGAGGCCTCACGTAGAGACCTAAAACGCACGACAGCGCCAAGGCAGCGACGCAAGACTGCCAGTGGTTCGGTACAAGGAGCAGCAGCACTGCCGAACAGCGCACCGCTTACCAAATCTGAGCTTGCAGGGAGAGCACAGCGCGACGGAGGCCGTACCAGCGATGTGCCAGCCCCCCGCGGCGCCGACCAAGGCCTGCGGCGCCTGCGGCGCGGAGAAGGCCGCCAACGCGTACAGCAAGAAGCAGTTCGCCGCCAAGGCCACGCGGCGGTGCATTGAATGTGTAGCCTCGAACGCGGAGGTCAAGGACGAGGTGGCCATCAGCCGGGCGCCGGGGCCCGTGGCCAAGACCATCTGCTGGGACCTGTACTACCTGTTGCTCGGGGCGGGCAAGGACGACGCCAGTCCCCAAGCGAAAAAAGAGGCGTATTTGCGAGCGACCCAGGGCTTAACCGAGCCGGAAATCCGGCAGGACGACTTTGAAGATCGAGAGGCGGCCTGCATGGGCGCGCTTAGAGGCATGGCGTTGCTGGACACGCCCTGCGGCGCGGACGGCCGGCCCGCGGCGCTTGTTTTGGTGTCGCGAGCGACCTTATGGCTCGCGAGAGCGGCTTTACGAGCAAGACCCCTTGATTTCGACCTCGTGGCGTACAACAAGATGTTCGAGGACGGCGGCCAACCTTTACATATAGTGCTGAAGTGCTACATGGTCGCGCTCAGGAAGTTTCCGCAAGCTGCTTCTTTGTGCTTAGCTCTATACGCGCACGCGTGCATTCGGGCAGTTGCGGCGGAACGGGGTTCTCCAGAAGCTATACGACCGGCCTGGGGCGAGGCCTGGCTCGTCCGGGCGGAAGTTGAAGTCTTCCTGGGCGAACTCCACGCCGCGGCGCATTTCAAGGCGGCGACGGGCAAGCGTCCAAGTGGTAGGTTGGGCCCGGAGCAGGGCACGAAGGCCGAGACCTTCCTCGACGACGACGCGTTGTTGACGCAGCTGGCCCGGTGGGAGGTCTCCGTGCCCGGCTACGCGCCGCAGCGGGTCGGCGCGCCCGGCTCCAAGCCGCCTACCACGCAATTGGCCGGGTACTGGTGGGGCCTGGAGGAAAAGGTCGCCAAGATCATCCTGGCCAAGAGCATCGGCCAAGCTTTAGGATGCTTGGAAAGGTGCCACGGCGCGTGCAAGGCCGACGAACGGAAGCGCCTAGAAACCCGCCACCGGGACTGCGAGGTCCAGGCCTTTCGGCGGGGCGCCGCGGCCCTGAGTGCCTGCTCCGCGAACATCGACGCCTGCGACGAGCCCAAGCACCGGTATTTGGACGGCTTCCGGAAATTAGTGCCAGGCGAACCGCATAACGCGGACGACGCCTTCGTCAATTCGCTGGAACGGGAAGCGGGCAAGGTCTCGCTGTGGGCCGTGGCGCAGGTCGACGGCAAAGCGTGCGTCGTGGACGTCGGCGACTCGTCCCCCTATTCCGGGGCGATTATATCAAAAACGGCCATCGACCTGGGTGACGCGGACGAGATGCGCCACTTGCTCGTGATAAGTATGGCCGGGTCCACGGACGAGGCGCGGTGCTTCGCGGGGCCGCCCCGGAGACCCCAGGCGATCGAGTTCCACTTTGAATTGGAAGCCATCGCCGACGCGCTGCGGGACGACCTCAAAAAATCCTTTGACGTGGACCTCTCGGTCGGCAGGAAGGACCACCGGCGGAACGCGTTCAAGGCCGCGAGAGGCGGCGACGCGCCGCGCTTTGCGGCCGGCGACGCGGTCCGCGTCGCGGGCCTCGTGTCCAAGCCGCAGCACAACGGCCGCGCCGGGTCCGTGGCGCGGTGGCTGCCGGCGAAGCAGCGCTTCGAGGTCACGCTTGCGGCGACGGACGAGCTGCCCGAGACCTCGCTCGCGCTCAAGGCCGCGCACCTTGCCATGGTCGGCTAGGCCCCCCTTTCCACGCCGGCCCCCCCACCCCTCTCCGTCGCGCAATAATTAATGGAAAAAACACCTTCAAACTCATTACGCGAAGAGGTCGGCCACGTCCTCGCCGGCCGCCACTTCGAAGTCGTCGTCCTCGAAGAACCCGTCGTCCTCGAGCACCGAGCCCCGGAAGGCGCCGTAGGGCTCCGCCGGGATGCCGTCGTCTTCATCGTCGCCGCGCTCGAAGCCGGACGCCGCGGCGGCGGCGCGCGGGTACGTCGCCGCCGGAACCTCGCGGTCCGAGTCCGATGAGTCGCCCGCGCCGGCGAATACGGACTCGGTCGGCCGTGCGCGCGCGTAGGCCTCGGCCGGGATGGCCGGTTGGGGCGCCGTCGCCGACATGCGCCGGGTCCCGCGGGCCTTGCGCGCGGCGGCACGCTCCCGCGCGGCGGCGACCTCGGCGTCGCGGCCCGCCGGGCGCGGCGCCGC
>Ga0302122_10000160_pt1 | contig 37054 bp, 24 predicted proteins | sample CB21_SCM_MG_FD_203115 | JGI IMG/M metagenome (GOLD analysis project Ga0302122, IMG submission 203115) | Marine microbial communities from Western Arctic Ocean, Canada - CB21_SCM | ecosystem: Environmental > Aquatic > Marine > Oceanic | place: Canada: Western Arctic Ocean | collected 2017-09-28 | reverse complement strand
CCGACGCGCGCTGCGCCGACGTCGACGAGGCCGCCCCCGAAGACGCGCGGCGGCGCGCGCGCGCCCTGGTCGTGGCCGGCGCGACGAACGCGGCATCGCGGGCCGCGTGGTGCCGCCTCGTTTGTGTCATCGACGCCGGCGCCACGCGCAAGGCTGATGACGAGACGCTCCGGGCAGCGGCCTCCCTCGGCGACGCCGAGGCGGTCGCTACAATCTTAAAAGCCGGCCGGGCGCGCGTCGACGCGACTGACGAGTACGGCCGGACGGCACTCTTCCTCGCTGCCGTGGCTGGGCGGCCGGTCGTCGACCTGCTGTTGGAAGCCGGCGCCGACCCCATGCGCGCGGCGCACGGTGGCTGGACGGCTCAACACTTCCTCGCCGACGAGGGCGCGCGGCCGGCGCCGCCCGCGTGGCGGCGGCGGATAGCTCGGGACCCGCCGCCTCCTACCGTGCGTTGTCCGAGTCAATCCCCCAACGCCATCGACGCCACGCTGTTGACTCACACAGGCGACGACCAAACCGCTGAGCGGCCTGGCCCGCCACCCCGGCGCCGGCAGCGTCGTCGTCGACGGCGCCGCGACCGCCGACGAGGTCGCCTCATTTTTGCAGCTGGCACGCACGCTGCCCGTCGCGCCTGCGGAGAAGGCGGCCTGTGCTGATCGCAGCTACTTCTACGACGCGGACGGCGCGTTCTCGCGCCGATTCGCGGGCGTCGCGGCGGCGGCGTGGGGCGTTCGTGTCGAGCGGATCACGGTCAACCCGCTCTACCGCGTGTTGTCGTACGCGCGTGCAGGCGGCTTCCTGCCGGCGCACGTGGATTTACATCGCGACCTGGGTGATGCCGGCCCGCCGACGACGCACACGTTTTTGCTGTATCTCACTGACGACCCGGCGGGCGGGTCGACGTCGTTGCTGAGTGTTCTGCCTGGCGACGACGCGCTCGCGGTTCTTGGAGGTCTCGTCGACGGCGCGCGGCAGACGCTCTATGCGATCCACCCGAAAGCCGGGCGGCTCTTCCTCATGCCGAACGCATGCCCCCACGAGGCGGCGCCCGTGGTCTGTGCGCCGAAGGTGCTGGTGCGGGGAGAGCTGCGGCTTGTAGTCTTGTAAGTTTGTGTACCAGGTACTTATTCTCTCTCAGGGCAGCGCCGCAGTGCGGGGGGATCGAGGAAATTCATGCCAACCGCGTCTGGCGTTCCCGTCGATCATCGCGGGGACCCGCTCTTCTTGATTAGCGGGGTGTGGCGCTGCGTTTTTGTGTTTGCGCACCCTAAAAAGGGCAGAGTTCCTTGCACAAAGCGCCCTGTATCTCCTTGCCGACCGGCTTCGCGTCCCAGTCGCCCTCGCCGTTGTTCACATAGTTGCACTCGTTGCTGTCGGCGTAGGCTTCGTTGCTATAAAGAGAGAACGGACCGAGTGTGAGATCAAACTTGGGCGCCGAGAGCTGTGCCGGGGGTTTTCCGAGGCCTTGGTCGTCGCAGCCAAAGGGGTAGCTCTCCTTCGAATCAGCGGTGAGAGAACGGCCGTCGCGGCGATGAGACCGAGGACAAACGAGGCGGCGGCGGTGGCGCCAACGAGGCGTTTTGTCGACGTCTCGGTTTCCTTCTTGGCGAGGAGCGTCTCCGACTCAACATCCGCATGGCGGCCTTTGCTAGACATATGCTGTACTGAGCACTGGGCTTTAAGTGCTCAAATATGTTGCTAGAGATATCCTTGACAGCGCTTGTAGGGCGGTTCAAAGCGCGGCGTTTGTATGTGTTGCAATTAGCTTTTGAAGCGGGGAGGCCACGCGCTATGCTCCGAGAACGATACGGACGCTCGTAATCCTTTTGCCTGCTTTTCAGTGCTCGGCTGCAGGCTTATACGTGCGGGTTTCTTGCCGTCCCCGCGGGGCCCCTCGGAAGTTGGTGGACGGATAGCTTGGTGAACCACAAGGGCATCTCCGAGTCAAACAACGTGCCCTCCCTTCCTGCGCGGGCCCCGAGCACCGCGCGCCCCCAGCCAGCTATACATAGAACCCCCTTAGAAGTACAGCCCCCGCCTCTCCATGCTTTTGCGGAACCGCTTGTCGAAGGTCGTCGTGTCCCCGGGGTTCAGCGCCATGACTGTCGAAACGCCGTCCTGGCCGCACACGGCCGCCAGGTCCCGCCGCTCCTGGGCCAGCATTAGGGCCTCGCCCTTGCTCCGCGGCGCGCATGTTTGACTTCGGGCAAAATGATCAAAAGCCGGCGGCGGGCCGTCCACCTCGGCCCCCGCGCCCACAAAGGGCGTCGCCGACGACGCCACATAAACCGCGTGCGACTGGCGCGCTTCTCTTTTCCGCAACCTCGCCATGACGTGGGCCATGGGCCCCGCCACGTTTTGTCGATGCAGTCTTCGCTTTAATTTTCGCGCCTTCTCGACCGGCGAAGATAAATGAGAGCACGTCTTGGCCGTCGCCCGGGCGACGCATTCATTAAGAACCAAGACGTTTTTCTCTTCATGTTCCACTATCATCCATTGTTTCGCTCGTCGCACCGTAAAGGGCGTGGGCGTCCGCTTCGTAGTGCGAGAAACCATCTCGCGCCGCATCTCGTCCCGGTACTCCTGGTACTCGTCGCAGTGGTGGTCCCTATGATGATCTGTGGCCGCCTCGATATGTGTAACGTTCGACGCGTGCGTCCGGTGCAGCATGACGACGTGGCGCTTTTCGTTGGTGCCCATGCACCGCTGTTCGTATTTCGTCAACAACTGTTCCTCGAGCTGACAGTCCTGCACGGCCCGGTCGAACATGAGCTGTGCCGGGTTTACTTGGAGGACCTTTTTGAGGCCCCGCGGGTCACCCTCCAACAGAGCCCCGACGTGCCGTCCCTTCAACCAGTGGGCGCCCTGGTAGACGCGGCCTCGTGACGCTAGGCTGCCCTTCGTCTTCAAGTAGGCGTAGCGCGACCCGGGCCGCGGCGCGGTCGAGGGCCTTGAACGATAGTCCGTGATGAGGTCCTCATTCGATGTTCGATTAGATCCTCGTTTCGGGCCTTGCACCGTGGTCTCGAAGGACCCCCTCGTCCTCTGCGTCGCGACGCTGGCGGACCGGGGTCGCGTGAGGTTGACCACGGGCCGCGCCGCCTCCTCCTGCTGCTGCGCTATGAACGCGGCCTGCTCGTCGACGGAGACGCGGCGGTGGTGATGCGGGTCGGCGACAAGCTGAAGCGGGTCACCTTGTGGAGACGGCGGCGCTTCCTGGGTGACACCTCGCAGGTCGAGCTCCTTCACCTTGCGCGCCGCGCGCTGCTTCTTGGCCGGCGCCGACCGAGCCAGGGCGCCGTCCGAGGCTCGCCGTGCTTGAGGAGGCGCATTGACGGGGGGCCGGGCCTGGGCGTCCCGGAGCTGCGCCCGCACGGAAGTTAACGCGGCGTCGCGCTCCTCGACGTCGGCCTCGAGCCCCCGGACGCGCTCCGCGATCCGCGCCGGTTTGTTCGCCACGGCCGCCTCGCGTTGCCGCCGCCCCTCCTTCGCGGGGCTCGGCGGCGCCCCCGCCTTGCCCCCGCGCCCCCGGTCCCGCAGCGGGTTGTTCAAGCGCTTGAGCGTGAAGGCGTCCAGTTCCGGTTCCTGGCCCGCCCGCAGCGCCGCAAACTCCGCCGGCGAGAGCGATTCGGGCAGCGGTTTCTGTGGCCGCCGCGCGGGCGCACTGATCGGCCGCGGCCGCCTTTTCTGCGCGCGCGTCGCCCGGATGGGCGTCGCGCTCGAGAAGGCCGCGCCCAAAGACCCCTGGGGCGAGAGCGCGTCCTCGATCGCCTCGATCTGCTCCTTGACGCCGACGCCGGGCAGGGGCTGGAGCCAGACGTGGTCGGCGCGGATCAGCACCCGCGAGCCCGCGGAGTCGCAGGATTCGCTTCTCTTACTTCGCGTGGAGCCCGCGGACTGGAGGCGCTTGGGGGGCATGGCTTTGTTTTGTGACTGCTGCCCCGCGGGTGAGTGGTGCTGTTGTGATGCGGTGGCTTTGACACTCTGAGTGTCGTGCTGGGCTGCCCCGAAGGTGGTTTTGTTGCCGTGTGCACCCGGTGGCTATTGACTTTCGTCCAACGACGCAGCTATGAGAAGCTTCGGCGCGCACTCTACGCTGCAAACTCAAGCTGCACTCTCACACTTCACAGCGCCGATGGCGAGAACCCGAACCTTTTACCCCCTCGCTTCTTACTGCTCAAAGACGCCTCGTAGTCGTGTCTACAGTCATCATACAGTTGGGGCACTGTTCTCAGCCCTCCCGCATCGATGAATTCTCGCGGGTCTTATTCAGAAATTATTCAGACACAAACCGATCTCGACCCAATTGGTTCACAGCTTGTAAGCGTGTGCATGCAGCGTATTTTCACGTGTTCCCGGTCGCTTGACGAACCGATCGAGGTTGATGCACTGCTGCGTTGTTGGTTGTGCGTTCGCGGCCAAAACCACAGCAAAAGGCTGGTTAAAGCACACACCTTCAAACGCTGCGCGCTCGTGCTCGCACTCGTCATAACATCATGCTCACACTGGTCCAGCACCATGGCTCAGATCAAGAAAATCGTCGCTGCGTTGCTGCTCACGTCTTCGCACGCGCTCCGGCCGCAGCCGACCGGGACGCGGATGGTCGTCACTATCGGTCAGCGCATGCGCGCCCGCGAGGCCCCCAAGTCGTGGACGCCGTCGGCTCTGGAAGAGACCTTCGGTTGTCCTGCTTGCGGCGGCGACGGGTGCGGCGTCTGCGGCGGCGGCGGCCTCCTCCTCGTGCAGAAGCAGCTGAAGCCCGAGGTGAAGGCGGGACCCGCCCCCTACTGCGGCTGCGGAGGCCTCGGCTGCGAGGCGTGCGGCGGCGGCATGCTCCTCGCGCCGAAGAGGGCGGCGGTCTGCGCGTGAAGTGACGCGTGCGACGAAGGGTATTGTGTTTAAGAGCTTATTCTCTCTTGGCCAATTCACGACGTTTGGTAGGCTGATGGGTGTCTAAGGTTCCGGCCGCGAAAAACCCGTGCTGCTCAAACCGGCTGTGCATGTGACTAAACTTGGCTGCTGAGTGCTGGCTGGTGTGGCAGTTGCTGCGTTTAAGCTCAACGTCTTGTATTTGTTCAGACGCATTCGCCACGCCAGCAGTTCTAAAACGGCTCGCAGCGCACGCCTCCCGGAGAGCACTGCAGCAGAGCAGTCTCTGACCTATGCGCCTGCTCCCGCGGCGCGTCTTACTCGCGAGCATGGCGACCGCCACGGCTCCGCGGGGCGCGCGCGCCCTGGTCGTCGACAGCCACCTCCACGTGTGGAGCAGCGAAGCGCCGTACGCGCCGGGCAAGGCGCCGCCCGCGAATTTGGGCGACGCCGTCGCGTCCGCGGACGCCTTCGCCGCGTCGTGCGAGGAGGCCGGCGTCGACCGGGCCCTGATCGTGCAGCCGATCAACTACCTCTTCGACCACACGCGCGCGGGCCGGCGCGGCACGCGCGAACCTTCAGCTTGAGCGCCATCGCCGCGGCGTAGCATCGACGGCGTTTCCACGCAGACGTCGCTGGCGTGCTCACCGCCCACCAAGACAAGTACCGGGGCATGGTCCTCGCGGACCCGACGCGCGCGCCGGCGGCCGCCGCCGCGGAGTTACGGAAAGCCTGCGCCACGGCGCCGGGCCTCTGGACCGGCGTGCGCTTCAACCCCTACTTGTGGCCCGAGGGCGCGCAACAAGGAAAGTGGCTGGCGGACGACGTGGGCATGAGCCTGGCAGACGTGTGCGCGGAGCTGAAGCTGCCGATCGGCGTCATGGCCTTTGGTGGGTTGGGACCGTTGTTCCCGTCCATCGAAAAACTGTGCGCCCGCGGCGACGTGGATATTGTAATCGACCACTGGGGCTTCCCCCGCGCGGAGCCGGGCGCCGCGCCGTCATCAAGTCTCCAGTTCGACGACGCGGCCTTCGCGGAGCTGTGCGCATTAGGCCGGAAGCACGGGAATTTGCACCTCAAGCTCTCGGCGCACTTCCGGGTGTCCAGTTCATCAGCACCGCACGCGGACCTCCAGCCGCGCTTCGACCAAGCCGTGGCCGCGTTCGGCCCGGACCGCCTCATGTGGGGCTCCGACTTCCCCTTTGTGCAATTGAACGGCGGGCAGGAGGCGTCGCTCGAGACTATTCGAAGCTTCGCCGCGGCGTTGGCGCCCGAGGCGTCCGCGGCCATCCTGGGCGGGACGGCACGAAAATTGTTCCGGCTACCTTCTTCTTGAGGAGCGCCGGGTTCGTGATGAACAGGCCCAACAATATGACACCGACCAGGAACAAGATAGGAACACAGCAGCAGCATTTGCGCCGCCTCAACTGCGTCTGGTACTTGATCGCGAAGCGGATGTCCGCGTTGCCGCTTTCCACGTACTCGCCCGCGGCCCGCACCTGGTACTCGATCTGGTCCAGGGCCTCGCCTTGTTGTTCCGTGAGTAATGCGAAATCTAGGAACAGTTGGTGGAGTTCCGCCACGGACTGTTCCAGTTTGAGCACATCCTGATATCTATCAGCCACGTGCGCGTGCGCGTCCTTGATGGGGTCCGTACTATTTCGCAATATAGCTGACCGCAATACCCGATTCGACCCGTCGTCCGCCCTGAGGACCGTATCGATTTCTTCCTCCGTCACGTCCGGTTTGACGATCTCGAGCTGCCGCTTCACATTCCCCAAAATCTCTTCTTTATGCTGCTCCTGGGCTTGCGAATAATCCCGACACACGTCCCCGAACTTGCGCGTCATGGTACTACAGAGGTTGTCCCGGATGCGCGCGTCGCCCGAACCGTTGTGCGACTCGTTCTCCGCGGCCATCCGCGCCAAGGAGTCGCGCGTCGCCCGGATCTTGGCGTTGGTCCTGTCGACGAGCGGCCCCAGCGCGCGGCTCAACTTCGCGTCCTCGTCTTCATCCACCGACATGGTGCGCGCGTTCGTGATCCGCTCGATTTTCTTCGTGGCCCGCTGCACCGCGTGGATGCCTGGCGGAGCAGGCGAAGATTTTGGTTGAGGAGGTCGAGGAGACTAATTTGGGTGTCAATATCTTGAATGAGAGGTTGAGGCGGTGGCACACGTGCAGCTTATGCGAGCAAAAGTACCACGGCGCCGTGAGATGCGCGCTCGGGTGGGCGTGCTGGAAGACGTACATGGGGCGGCCAGAGACGGACCAGGTTCAGTGCATGGCGATAAACCAGCTCGGAAACGGTTTTTACGACGCAGCACACTACATGGACGCGTTGTCCGTCCAATTGGCCGAGTTTTCTATTCTGCGGCGCAATGGCGTACCGGAAGAACGCATACTCCCCGTCCAAAGCAATCTTGCGACTACGTACTTAAGGCTAGGACGGCCCGAGGTCCTGCAGATGCGGCGAGATATGTACTCCGGCCACTTGAAGCTCCGCGGCGAAGAAGATGAACATACCCTCATAGCAGCCCTCAACTACGCGTCGTCCCTTGGTGGTCAACGGCGCTATAAAGAGCTAAAATCACTATTACTCAAAATGGTACCCGTGGCGCAACGCGTCCTCGGAAAGTCGCATGATCTCACGTTCAGAATGCGGTGGATTTACGGGCAGGCGCTTTACAAGGACGCCAGCGCAACGCTCGATGGTCTCCGCGAGGCCGTGGAGATGCTCGCCGAGACGGAACAGACCGCGCGACGTGTACTCGGCGGCGCCCACCCGACTGTAGTAAAGGTTGAGGGATCTCCACACGACGCCCGAGCCGCACTCAGCGCCCGCGAAACGCCACCGCCGGGGAGTGCGTAATAGTTCCCCCCCGACAAGGGCATAAGGAGCCCTATGACAAAAAGTACCCTTAGACGGCCCCGATCATCTCCAGCCACGAGTAGAAGCGCCCGCGCCGCACCTCCAGGGCCGTCTCGTTCGCGGTGCTCAGCCGGCGCCTTTCTTCCACCTCCTCCTTGTCCTCTGCGTCGCGCACCTCGAAGGGCCCGCGGAAGCCGAGGTCGCTGTCCGGGACGCCCGGCGTGCACCGGCCGTGGATGTTGCGATAGCCCCGGCTCTTGTACGAGTTGCGGAAGGGCTGGCCCGGGAAGAAGTCGCGCATGTAGCGGTCGTAGGCGAAGAAGTCCTCCGGCACGTTGCCGTTCATCCACTCACTGCGCCCGCAGCGCCAGAGCGACTTGTCGTAGTTGCACGCTTTAAAAAAGTTCTTGCAGGCCGAGCGGCAGAGGGGCACGGACTTCATCTCGTCCGTGCGGTCGTCCCAGTAGCAGCGCGGGAAGTTCAAATAACAAAAGTAGGCCCGAAAAGCTTTCTGGCAGGCGTTCCCGCCGGGGCAGTCGATGCTCCCCTTCTCGTAGTTCTGGTCCTTGTTCCTTGCGCCGGATTCGCCTCTACATCGTTCGTCCGTGTCCGCCTCGCCGTGGCCCTTGGCTACGATCAGGGACATGCGCGGTTCGATGGGCCACCCCCTACAGCCACTATTCCGTCCAGAACCACAATTCGGCCCGCCGTTCGGATTGAACTCGTCCAGCCCTTTGCATCGAGGCGCATCGATGCCTTCACACGACCCCTCGCCATATTTATTCACGCACGGACTCGTATTGTGTTCACACGGGTCGGCGGTCTCCCACATCTTCGCGCAGTCGCCGCCACGCGCCATCTCGTACTTGTTCATCGGCGCGTACTGGTTGCCCGTTCTCGTTCGACAGCGGATGGTCTGTTCCTCGTTGATCCGATCTCGGATGATGTGATTTGTGGCCCGGCGCACCCAGTGGTCCTTGTTTCGTGTCGTGTGTCCGTAGAACCGCCCTTCGGGGTGCTCCATGTCCGGCGCGATGCGGCCTTCGTACGCATAAATGACGTCGTCCCGGGCGTAGTCCTCCTCGTCGTCGTCCACCGCGGCACCGAATTGGTCCTTCCGCGGCGTCATCTGGTCGTAGAGTCTAGCTTCGTCCCGCGTTTCTTCATTCCCCACGAGCCACCTATAAGCCTCCTTGTCGTTCGGGACCGAGGCCCCGGCCTCGTACTCCATCCGCCGGGTCAGCTTGCCGTCCGGCGAGGTCCGGTTCACGGGCTCCGTGGCCGGCACGCACGCGGGGTACCGCACGTACCGCTTGCAGTAGGGCAGGTGGTAGAACCGGTAGGCGTTCGTGTCTGCCTCGGACCAGCCCTCGGCCCGGTACGCGGGGTCCAGCTTGAAGTCGCACACGCCCGAGTCCGTGCCGTGGAGGACGCAGGCCCTCGTGGTCGCGAGGAGCGCGAGCGGCCACCACGCCATGCTTCGCGTCGGCTGCGTAAGGAAGGGCTGCCCCTGTGCAGTGGGTCGAGGTCGAGGCCGCGTGACAGCACCGCCGTCGCACAGCTCGTTGAGCCAGACGAGGCCTTCTCGCGTCTCGCGTCGCTGCCTTGTCTTTGCCAGGCCGGACGGGCGCCGTACAACTCGCAAGCCGGGCGTGCAACTACTTTCTGACGAGACCCGCACGAAGTGCGACCCGAAGCGAGTCCGGGGACCCGTCCTTTCTCGCAGCGCTGGGCACGCGGGCGATACGTGGCAGAATAGCCGCGACGGCTACCCCGCGTTGACATAAAAATCTATGCGTTGACCTCCCCCTTAATTTTTGCACACCATAATTTAAGGTCTCCAGCCCCTCCCCAGCCCCAAGGGCGGGTCGTCCCCCTCAGGCTGACACCCCTCGGTATCCGACAGTCACGACCTCGGGCCTTGTCTACGGTCGGTACCACATTTCGTGCAGCCCAGCGACCGCGGAGAAGTACAACGCAGCCTCTTGGCCGGGCCTGTCATTGGTCGGGCGCAGTGGCAGTTCAAAGCCGTCCCCGGCCTCCCGCCACTTCACGTGGAACTCGATGCGACGGTTGGCGGCCGCGCGCGGGTAATCGTCGCCGAACATCCGGGTCAGCGGACGCGTATTACCAAAGCCATCTACACTAATGCTTGCACGATTTGTAACTAAATCGTTCATTCCCATGTTTGGAATTTGGGGACAAGGATAATAGAGCCACTTCATCAGCAGAAACGCTATACGTTGCGTGGTGCGCAAAGCCCATTGGTTGTCCGAGGACCTGGGGTCGTAGAGGGTTTCGTGTGCGGAGATGCGTAGGCTCATGCGCGGGTTCTGCACCAGGACGTCCGTCAGCGAGAGGAAGTTCGGCGTTGATATTAACAGCGAACCACCGGGAGTTTCTAACGTTAACTGCGCGGGATCCTCCGTCGCCTCGATCCACTCCCGGTGCTGTTCTTTCGAAGCACAAGCAACGCCCACTCTGACCTGATACACCATGATCATATCGATGCCTCGGAATTTCTCGGCCCGCGCGATGCACTTGTAGGTTGTGATACTATCGTAGTACGCAGCCTCCACCGCTCTGGCGTTTCGTTGTATAGCCTCGCTCTCCGCCTGGTCGTAACCAGCATCGAGATCACGGAGTTTTTTAACGTGAGGGCCGATGAACGCCCCAGCGCGCAACTTCGCGAGCGGCCTGCACTCCAAGAGCACATGGACGCTCTCTGCCGCTGCGGCTAGATGCGCGACATCCCGCATGTCTACGACGAACCCAGCTATTTGAAGCACCAGCTCCTTCATGCCGAGCACGCTAGCACAGGATGACGCCGCGGGCACCGCGACTGACACATCAGGTGCGCTCATTTCGTAAAGGGAGCCCCACGCAGCACGACGCAGCTTTTTTTTTGTGCGAGGGAGAGAAAGAGAGGCCACTTCGCCGTGGTGAGGCCCCAGCCACCGACACAACACGCCGGGAGCCATTAGTCACCATTCTAGAGGCGTGGTACGGGACTACCTGGAGACTATAAAAGCTCCGGCTCAAAAACGGTCCGACGCGGGTTTCGCTGGGACCAACTCGTGGGCCAACTCGTGTCGGAGACTCGAGAGCCGAGCCGCTCTGGTTCTCTCCAGGTGTTGCAGAACGTCTTCTCACCGCACTCCACCAGCCTTAACTGGGCATCAGCGCATCGGTAGCGTCGCTGAGCGCGCGTGCTGGCCAGTTTTGTGCTCAGGTGGCATTGCGACGCGCTCTGGCGCGACGCCAGCGGGCGCGAGGCACGGTCCGAGGCACGCCTCTGACAGCATGTGGCCCGCGTCTCCGTGCCTCGGTGTTAACCCCTTGCGCGTTCGAGCCGCGTGCCGGTCGCTGCGCCGTCGGTCGCTGCGCTGCTTGCGGTAGCGTGTGCCCTGTCGCTCGTACGTGGGCGCCGTGTGCACCTGAGGTGTGAAACACGACTTCTCCTTGACGTCGGATGGGTCGGACGGCTTTGGACATTGTGTCAGTGTATTGCGCGTACGCGAGCGGTGCCTGCAATACGCCTGTGCGTGCGATACACGTGTGGTATTGGCCGTGGTGCATCGCGTCGATGGCGTGGTGGTCCCGCATGGTGCTACGGCCTCTTCCATGGTGAAACTTCACCGATTGGGTTAATTTCGCCATGAACGAATGGGTTCAGGTTTGGAGGGCAGGAAGTCGCTGTCTGACGTCCAGTTCTTGGGCCTCAAGATACTGGACCTCAACGATATACCTTGGAGATCTACATAAGCGCCGTTTCTTACACGTGGGCTGTGCACTGGGCTTGGAACATGCCCCCCCGCGGGGTTGGGTTCGCACGCTTGTCTAGTGCACCACGAGCGGTGCATTCGTACGTAGAGGCATACGCCCCACCGAGTGTTACCGCCTCCCCGTAGTACTGAATAGATAAATAATTACTCAACCAGCCCCGCGTGAGCCCCGGCCAGGCAGCCATGGCGAGCCGGGGCCCGTTAGCGTTCCGATCGGAAGCGTCCCCGCGCGGGCAGCACCGGCCCCTATGGCGCGTCCGGTTCCGAGTCGCTAGAGTCCTCGAGCACGGAAGCTAGGGCGCGCCTGCTCTGCTCCCAGTTCGAGTCGTTCTCGTCAGAGTCCTCGTCGGAGTCCCCGTCCTCGTCCTCGAGCATGGAAGCTTGGGCCAGCGCGGCCATCGCGGCTGCCAGAGACGCGAGGAAGGACTCGACGAGCGGCGCGACTGCTTGTTTCGATATGTCCCTTGATTTGTCCCTTGAATATCTCGTGTTGACGCCGGCGAGGCGGTAAAACGGCGCGAAGGCGCCCTGTGGTGGTGAGGGGAGCCCGCGGTGGCGTAGCCGCACCATGACCCGCGCCATCTCCTGGTCCACCTCCGACAGCGTGGCGAAATGCTCCAGCTCGGCGGAAGTCAATGACGAGGTCATGGAGTCGTAGGCAGTTGTTGCCTTTGTCTGAAGAGGTACTTCGCGCGGTCGCCCTCTCGTCCGCGCGAGACTGCCGACGCGCTCGAACCACTCGGCGTTGGTCGTGAGTTGCTCTTGGAGCGACAGCGGCCGGTCGTCGCTAAACCGGAGCGCGGCCAACGAGATGCCCTGTTTCTCGAACACGTCTGCGACCAGGTCGAGGGCGGCGAGCTACTGGGTGTCGGTGGCGCCCTCGCGGGCCGACAGGATGTCGCTCCGCGCGCGCACGGCGGCGCCGACGAGCTGCGGGACCTCCGCCACGCCGAGGACGGGCTTCAGCTCTAGATTCAACGGCGCGAGCGCTTTACTAATGGTGGCGAACCTCGCTTTCCGTGCAGACCTCCGGACGCCGCGTTTTTTTTCCGCCGCCTCCTCGCGCGCGCGCCGCTCTGCGTTCCACCTGTCCACGAGTAGGATCCACGCCCGCAACGGCCGGCGCTGTCGTACGTTGCCGGCACACAGCATTTCTTCAGGCACGTCCAGATGAGGGTAATTCGCGATGATATAGTCGCGCTCATGATATAGGGAATACCAAGGTTTGATCGCGAGATCGCCGCGTCGGCTTCCTCGCTGAGGTGCGAGAGCGCCACGTCGCCGCGCTGGAACGCGTCCATGATCTCCATTTTACCCAGCGCAGCGCGGCCCGTAGTAGTCTGCCCGAGTAACTTGCGGTTGTCGCCACTCACGCACCCCGCGAGAAGAGCGCCAAAGAAAGTTCCGAGGGCCAGCAACGCCCGTATGACCAGTCTCGCAGCTTCGTTGCGCCTTAAAATTTCTTCACTATCACACCAGTATGCGACCCCCTTAGTCTGCTTCTTCAGCGCCGCCCACTTGCGTGTATCGCTGAGTACAGCCATTTTAAGGTCCCCGAGCGGCGTCACCGTAGCGCTGTGTAGGCGATTGTGGACCTCGTGGATCGGACCAGATCCTTCGCACACTATGCGCGCTCGTAGGCCATGGTAGCGCACGCCGACGTGCTGAAGCCCGCCCGCCCATCCTTGCGCCCGCCGCGAACCTAAAACCCCATGCCCACTGGGGACGCAGATTCTCTTTTGAAGAGTGCACCCGCGGATTGTTTTGGGGTTTTTGTTAAGGATGCAGCTATCTTCCACGTTATGAGTAAAGGGCAACACAACTCTCCAGTCCGCCCGTCCCCCGGAGCCTCGCACCCACTCTAACATGTCGCAGTGCATGCCCTCGTTCTGCATCATAAAGGGAAGCCGCGCATCCGACACATGCCCCCAAAATCAGCCAGTGGTTTTATGTAACGCCAAAACGACTCCATGTGACTGTCGTCGAGCCCTTCCGCCATCTCGCGCACATCATCACAAAAGCCGCGATGGACGGCCACCTGCCTGTTTTTCCCGTTCTCACAGCCCGAGCGAACTAAGGATGTGTTCCACCTCCCACGGTTTGCAGTGAGCGTGTCGAAGACCGTCTCCGGGAAGTCTGTGTCGATACCTTCAGTAGGAAGGGCGAATATGACAATCTCCCGCTCCAACACCTTGTCGAAAGCTTCATTCATATACTCGCACGTGTCTGACTCGTCAAAGTCGAACTCATCTACGATGATGCCGGTCCGGCCCTCCTCGTTCCAATCCTTGCCATTCGTCAGCAAATCGTGTTGTTCTTGGGACATGGCCACCGCTGGGGTACAGCCAGCCCACTGCTCGGTAGTGGGCGTGGACGTCGGGACGCCCGTGGGTACGCCCGTTGGGACGCTCGTCGGCTGTTGCGTCGGGACTCTAGAGTGTTCGGGCAAGTGGCCGCGTAGTCTCTTCACGCTCTCGACAGATGCACCCTCCAACGGCCTTTTATTTGTAGACGACCCAGACTCGACGAGAGATTTCTTCGGCTCCCGATCAGCAGCGCCCTCGAGCGGTCTCTTATTCGCAGACGACCCCTGGTCGACGCGAGATCTTTTCCTCCCCTTAGAACGGTCCGAGGGCGGCCCCCGTTTCGCGACGTCTCGACCGGCCGGAAGCGTCCCGCTCTTCAAGAGCTGCGTCGGATTCACGACCGCTGGCACAAAGAGGTTCGGCGAGGCCTCCTTTGCCTGGGTGGCCGGCGGCGACCGCTGCGCGGGCGCCCGCCGCGTGACGCGGAGGCTGGGCACGCCGTGGTACACCGACCAGAGAAGCAACAAGAAGATGCTCAACAAGAGGCAGCGAAAGGTCCACCTCACCGTGTCGCACGTCGCGGCGCGGGCCGCTGCATCTGCCGGCGCTTCGAGGTCGTCGGCGCGCGTGTCCGGCGCGGCGTCCGACGCGCTGGATTGCCGCGGGCCGCGCCGCGTCGGCATCGTCTGGCGCGGCACAGGTCCGCGGCCGAGACTAAGACCGCCAGAGGCTGTGGTGATGGGGAGGCCCGGCTGCCCCGCGTCGCGCATGGCGCCCATCATGCCGCGCTCTTTGGCGGCGTCCAGACGGCTGCTGACGAGTACTAATAGCTGCGCTTCCGCACCGCGGGCCGCGCGCGCATGATCGAAGTCCTCTTCTCATTCGCAACCCGCACGCTGTCCGTCCACTCGATTCGAGTCCAGCTCCGGGCTTCGCACTCGCCCCGCCGGCTGAGGCCCACCGACGAGAGTTGTCCTATGGCACTACTTAGAGATAAACTACGGGTCGAACATCTTGTTGTCGTAGCGCGTCTCGAGCGCCCGGAGCATGGACCGCGCCGCCTGCTGGACGCCGTCCTTGTCGGGCCCGACGGCCATGAGCATGGACAGCTCCGCCAGGTCCTTGGCCATCTTCTGGCACTTCTCGTCGGCGTCGTCGACGGCGCACTCGTCCAGCGACGAGGGCGCCTGGCCCTTCGCGGCCCGCTCCAGTTCGTCCACAAGCTCCCAGGCCTGGGCGGCGTCCGCCGGCGCGGCGCTCGTCGCCGCGGCGCGGGCCTCCGCCAGGCTCATTGCTGAAGCGGGCGCGGCGTCCGCGCCGGCGTCCACCACCACGACGGCCTCCTCCTCCACCCACCGGTCGATCAGCACGCGCGCCAGCGACGCGGTCGTCGGCACGTGGAAGCCGCCCGGAATGACCGGCGTGTCCCTATCGCCCTGCGCCCGCGCCGCCCTAGAAACAAAGTCCCGGTCGAACCACGCCACGGCCTCCAGTTCGTCGTCGACCACGATGGCCTCCGTGCGGGCTCTACACGAATAGCCCACCATCAACGAGGACGGGAAGGGCCACGGCTGCGACGCGACGTGTGTCAGAGTGGACCGGTCGACTTCCAGGCCCGACTCCTCCAGCACCTCGCGGCACGCGCACTCCTCCAGGCTCTCGCCGAATTCGACAAATCCCGCCAGCGTGCTCCACTTGCCCTCGGGCCAGGCCGCCTTGCGCCCCAGGAGGACCCTCGTATTGTCCGGCGACGCGACCAAAACGATCGAACTCGGGTCGACGCGCGGCCGCGCCACGGCGGCGCATTTTTCACATTTGCGCTGGCGGCCGTGCTTCGCGCTGCTCGTCTTCGCGCCGCAGGCCGCGCAGTACATGTGGGCGCGGTGCCACCGACCCAACCCGGACGCCGTGACGAGCAGGGCACACGAATCGCCCGCGGGCAGCTGGGCCGCCGGGCGGCTCAGGACCGCGCGCCGGTCGCCCCGCGGCGACCGGAGGGGCGCCCACGCCGCGCCCGGGATGGCCGGCGCCTGCGCGTTGTGGGAGACGTCGAGCAGCCAGTAGCCCTTGCTCTGTAGGGTACCGAGCCACGCGACGATGGAGCCTTCATCCACGAGCGGTGCGGCTTCTTGCTGGTCCAGGAACCGCGCGTCCACGGCGTCGTCGCCCGTGACGAGGACCTCGCCGTTGTACACCGCGACGTAGCGGTGCTGGCCCTCGGGGAGCGGCGCGGGCGGCGCGGCGGTGCGCTGGAGGCGGCCCTGGGTGTCGAAGAGCGGCGCTCGGAGAGCTGCCGTCAGTGAGAGGACTGCTGTTGTCAGTGATGCTCGCAGCATCGTGCTGTCCTGAAGATGTGCTAATGGCGTTTCTTGCAAAAGTGTTGCACTGGCCAGTCGCACTATTCAAAATGGCCAGTCGCACTAACACGTGCAGCGTCAACGTTGCGTACGGCCTCCACAACAGGCACGTCTGTCAAATTCTGCGTTTGAGAAAACCCGAATTGACACCTCCTGGCGCGTACTTCTCTGTACTTACTCCGGCGTGCCGAGCGGGTGGAGAGGGACGCGTGCTTACGCCATGAAGGACTTAAGGATACCCATCACCTCCGCGTTGTCCTTGTACTTCATGGCCGACGCGACGCCGTTGGAATTCACGTCCATGACGGCGCCCTGGATCTTCTTGTGCGTCGCGGCAGCCTTGAGCTTGGACGCGAGGTCACCGTTGCCGGCGGCCTCGGCCTTGTCGGCTTCGGCGTTGATGTGGGCTTCCGCTTCGGCCGGGTCGTGGGGCGGCGCCTCGCCGCCGCCCATCGCAGATTTCGCAGCTCCCATTAATCCCTCCATGATTGTATCGTGTGAGTTTAGCTTAACCTGCGCGGAATCCAGGTGACGGCCGACCAACGCCGCGCGATCCGGGGCGTCCGCACGTGACGGTCCGTCCCCGGCCGCCTATAGATGGGGTGCCTATCGGCGCGCGCGCGGCGGATCGGCGCCTATGCATCCGACCGTTCGTCGCGCCTATGGGCGCGCGCTCGGAACGCCACCGCATCGACAGGGTTGGAAAGCCTCTGGTTTCATAAGCTTCGACCGGTCCGGCGCGCTATCACGAGGGCGCGCGGCGGCCGCAGGTCACCCATGACAGGCTGTTTGGAAGCCGTAGAGACGACAACGTGGACACGGTTACGCGCGATGCACGTGTGATAAAGCGAGTCGATCGTAGATGGAAAATGCAAACCGGGTTCTCCACGCGGCTCGCCGTCAAAATCTACCGGCTCCACAAGACAAGAGGTTACTACTACTCGGGCGAGGAAGACTCCTCTCGGACCGGGACGGCGAGGCGGCCGGTCGCGGCGGCTTCCGCGAGCCGGTGCGCCTCGACCCATGAGACGCCGAGCACCGTCTTGGCATCGTCAGCGGCCTGGTCGATGGACGCGGCGGGTGGCGGAACCGCGACTGAGGCCGAGGCGACGAGGCGCTCGAGGTGTACCTACTGCGCGACTCATAGAAGTGCCCACAGTGTCTTCGAAGCTCATCTAAGAGAGACGCGCATGTGCTCCGCGGAGACCACGTCACATCAGGACAGAGGGTGCACCGGACATTAGTTTCAGAGACCTCAAACTGCAGCCGCTTCGTGCCGTCGGCACTTGCGTAGCGGTTGTGAAATTCTCGGCCCCGGTGACGTCGTATGGAGAGCCCGCCGTCGATTCGTGCCTGAAGATAGTCGAGCCTCGAGATCGGGCGCACGCAGCGCGCTGAAACCTCGTCAGTCAACGATGCTGGCCTCAAATTTCTGCCGCGTGTTAATAGCACTGAGCCCACCGTCGTCGTTACTTCATTGTAGCTCGAACAATGGCTCGTCACGACGCCCCGCAGTTTCGCGTCTTCGGCGTCCCGTACATGCATCCCGATAGCAAACTGGCCGCCCCCTGACGCACCACCAACCACGGCAGGCGGAGCGATCGTATCTGCCATCAGCGCGCCGCCCGGCATACTAGATGGGCGCCGCGGCCGTGGTTCGCTCTCGTCGTTCAACTCGTTCCCATCGCCGCCGCCATCGGACGCACCGCCGTCGTCGTCGCCCTCTACCGGACCTGTCACGACGCGCCGGCCTTTCTTGCAGTTCGGACACACCACCCGCACGCCGCGCCGCGTGGCGACGTTGTGCGGCCGCTCGGCGCATTCCCGCGCCCAGCCCTCGATGCAGTGGCGGTGGAACACGTGTTCGCAGGCGTCCGAACCGAAGACCTTATCGCCCTCGGCCACGGTCGCGAAGCAAATCGTGCACGGCGCCTTGGGGTACCGCCGGCGCTTGGGCGGAGGGCACGCCCCGGGCTCTGTCTCCAGCTGCAGCGGGCAGTGGTGGAGCGCGTGCTTCCTCATGCCACCGAGCGTCGAAAATTGGCGGCCACAGTCATTGTCGCAGGGGATCTCCTCGTCGGCCTCGGCTAGATAGCGAGAACTACGCAGCGCCGCGGCGATACGATCCTTGGCGAAGTTGCCATCAGCCAGTAGCGCTTCTAGTTGCTCGGCGCGTTCGACCTGGCGACGCACGCAGGCCTTCCGTAAAGTGCCTTTACCGCCGACCTTAGGGTTGTCGAGACACCACTTGCATTCTCCACACTCTTTGCTCTTATAGTTCAACAATATCTTCGGGCCATCGCCCTTCGATTCGCGGTAGACCGGCGCCGGCGCCTCAGTGCGTGCGCGACTCCGCGGCGGCGGGGAAAATTCGTGGTCGTCGCTGGAGTCCGAATCATCGTCGCTGGAGTCGGCGTGTGCGGCGACGAGCCCCTTGTTTCTCGCCCAGACCCAAACGTCGTCTTTATCCAAGAACACGTCCTCGCCGATGGTGCCCGCCGCGTCGCGTAATTTGAATACATCTGGTCTACAGGCGGGGGATGTAAGGACCTCAGGCGCACACCAGATCCAGGTTCGCGGATCGCCCGGGGCAATGTGCTTCGGTTTCGCCAGTACTTTCCATCCCTCCGCCTTGAGCTGCGTCCAGAGCCCGCTGAATTCCTTCTCCGACACAACCTCCGCGGGCGCCCGGCCGCGCCTCGGCCGCGATGTCCGCCCGCGCTCCCGTTTCACATCCGAAGAGGCGGCGTCCGGCGGCGCTGCGCGCTTTCGCAGCGGAGGGGCGTCAAGGAATGGCTCAATGATTAAGCAGGTTCGTTTTCGCAACGTTGTACGTTGGTGAAGACTATGACCCGTCACGCCTGCGAGCTCGTAGAAACGTCGGTAGGCACTTACGTTGCCGCTCATGTTGCTCGCCTCGCCCGCCGCGATCAGGCGCTCAACCCGTAGCAGCTCCTGCTCGTGCGCCTTGAGACTACTTTCGTCGAGGAGCTCCCACCTTCGTTCCGCGAGGTCCTCGTCCCACAGCGACCCGTCCGCGTAGGTGATCTCGTAGAGCTCACTACTCCCGTCGAACGAGTCGATAGCCCCGGCGAACCACGCACGATCGTGGGGCCACCAGATGCGGACCCGGCGCCCACAAGCGCGGCGCCGCGTGGCGCCGCCGCGGGCCAGTGGTATTCTTCGTCATCGCTCTCGCCTTCGCCCGCCGGAGCAGGAGCCAAGCCGCCCTCCGGTTCCGATCGCTTCGCCGGCGTGATGCGAGAAGGCTGCGGCGGCGACAGCTCGGCATCGATCATCTGATCTACCTCGACGACGTCCTCCAGTGAGTCGAACTCGTCCAGCGATGCGCCGTCGATGGAGAGTTCGCACGCAGATCCGAGGATGTGCTTCCTGCGCGCGCGTGCCAGCACGTCCGCCTGCAGCTCGCCGACGGTCGTCTCCGGCGCGGCGGGCACGAGCAGGACGAGTTCCTGAGCGCCCTGCAGGACGCGCACTCTATACTTTTGCTTGGCCATGGTGTACAAGCACTATGTTTCGTCTCTGGCAGCCTCAAGCGGGCTGCCGCCCAGCTTCAGTTTTGAGTTTGCCGCGCGCTCAAATAGGCAGAGCACCGTGAGATGAGACGGCCCACCGCGACCGGTCGAAGCGCAAGGCTCGCAGCCCCTGGCAAGCCCCTCACCGCCTCGCGCACGGCTCCGGCGCCCGGGGCGCGTCACGCAAACTTTTAATTCTAATGAAAAAAAGCAGGGGCGTCGCGCGCGAGGACGAGGCTGCGGGAGACATTTCGGGGGTGCGCAGTGTAGCAGGCCACCGACGCGGAGCGGTCGCTGGAGTGTCGTCGCTGTAGTGTCGCTGCAGGGGCAGCCACGCCGCACCCGGGCCAGCTGGCTTTCTAAAGCGCGGCCGGCACCATGGCGGCGGCGCGGCCCTTCGACCTGCAGATCAAGCTATTGATGATCGGCGACAGCGCCGTGGGCAAGACCTCGTTATTACTGCGCTACGCGAACGACACGTTCTCCTCGACGTTCATCACGACGATCGGCATCGATTTCAAGATCAAGACGGTCGACCTGGACAACCGGCGGGTCAAGCTCCAGATCTGGGACACGGCGGGCCAGGAGCAGTTCCGGACCATCACCCGAAGCTACTTTAGGGGAGCGCAGGGCATCGTGCTGGTCTACGACATCACGGACCGGGGGACGTTTAACTCCGTGCGGAGCTGGATGGCGCAGATCGCGGACCACGCCGACGCCCAGGTGAACCGGGTCCTCGTGGCGAACAAGAGCGACAACGAGGCCGAGCGGCGCGTCTCCTCGGCCGAAGGCGCAGCTTTAGCCGCCGAGTACGAGGTCAAGTTCCTGGAGACGAGCGCGAAGCACGACATGAACGTGAGCGAGACGTTCACGGCCATCGCGCGCGAGGTCGTCGCGCGCATCCCGGCCGAGGGCGCCCAGCAGACGCGCGGCGCCCAGCGGCTCTCGGGGTCCAGCGGCAAGAAGAAGTCTTCCTGCTGCGGCTAGAGGGCGGGGCCGTTAACTTGCTTTGGTATATATGCGAGAAAAACTTAGGTGCCCTTTGCGAAGGGCACGTTCGGGAAGGCCGAGTCCTCATCCAGTGAGGAAGCGCCCGTCGGCTTGAGTTTGGACTTGTCTAACACAAGAAGCTGGCGCTGGTCCTTACCATGTTGTTGAGGCAAGAGCGGCGTGACGCTCAGCCCCCGCGCCTCGAGCAGCGCGACGATGTCCTGGTCCTGCGTCCGCTCGGAGATGAAGAGGCACCTGACGAGGCCCTTGACCAGTAGATGTTGCAACAAATCCGCGGTCCGGGGCGTCGTGCAATAAATGAAGAGGTAGGAAATGACTAACACGTCGATCGGGCCCCGGCAGGCCTGGACGACGTCCCGCGGCGTGATTTGAGAGACATCAAAGGGCGCCACGAAGTGGCAGCCTAAGGCTTCGGCGTAGGGCCGCCAGCCCGGCTGCAGGTCCAGGGAGTAGAAGGCGAATTCCGTTTCTGCGTGCTTTGCTCTACAGAATTCTCGTAACGCGTCTAACTCGAACGCGGGCCCGCCACCCAATGAAGCGCACCGTAATTTGGGCGACTTTGTCAACAACTCATTCACGCCCGCATCGATATCGCACGCCCGCGCGCACAGGTTATACGTCTCCGTGAACCGTTGTAATGACTTGAGTTTGAGGTACTGGGTCTGCAGGCCCACGTGGGCGTACTCCGCGTCGGACCAGGTCACGTTCTTGCCCTCGGCCTCGCTGCCGAACTTGCGGAGCGACGGCTTTTCGCCGTAGATCCGCCGGCCCTCTTCCACGATACCATGAGCCTGGGGGCCCAGCTTCTCCAGCTCCGCCGCGTTCGCCGCCATGACCGGGCTCGTCCGCTCCAACAGGCCGCTCAGGAGCAGGAGCCCGCGCTCCCCGCAGAAGAACTCGTACTTGCGCCGCGCGTCCTGGAAGAAGACACACCCGCCCTTCTTGGTCCCGGGCCAGTCCTGGTCGGCCCGAAAGACCATGGCGTCCGCGTTGTCCCTCCTCGCGGTCTTCTTGGACCAGGCCGGCAGGCGCGCCGCGGCGGTCTTGCGCGCGGCCGCGGTAATGATGTCGAAGCGCGGGAACGCGTCGTACCCTTCCTCCGATGCTTCCCGGCCCCGCTTCTGCGACGCGTCGCCGTCGAAGAAGCACGCGAGGCTCAACGTATCGGAAGGAAGGAGCGCGACGACCAGGCCCTCGAGCGTCGTGACGGCCGCTTTTTTCCGCCCCTTGAGGAACCCGACGAACTTGGTCACGCCGCCCGCCTTATCCTGCACCTCGGCCAGGCGCGCGGTCCACGTGGGCTCCTGGGGCCACCGCGTGCCGTCCAAAACGCTCGGTTCCCGAGTGTAGTCCGCGAAGACCAAAGACGGCGGCAGCGGCACGGCCTCCTGCGTGACCGTGCCGACATACTCGGTGCCCTTGTCGTTCCTTACAAATATTTCCGTGCCGCCGGCGGGCGGTTCGGCCATGTCCGCGTGAGAGCTGCGAGCGGCACTTTTGCTGTGTGTGCTGGCGGCGTCTGCGGCTGCGCAGCGATTTCGTGCGAGCTATGACAGTGTCACAGATGATCGCGACCACAGATGATCGATGCGACAAGCACGCTAAACTGGTAGCGCCGCAGTACAAGGACGCGCCGCCGGCGCGCCATGAGCTAACGTGCGGGTGCATGCATTCAGCCGGCTCCGCAAGGCCTCTCTTCGCGGCCCATTGCGTCTTCGCACGCGTAGCCCGGAAGAGTGCACGTCAAAGGAGCTGGGATTTTTTCGGCCAAAACCAGCTTTGATACTGACACAAATCTCGATAATAGGCCCGATTAGCAGCATCGATAGCAAGCAGAGACATCTCGCGTGATTAGCTGACAAAAAAAATGGTTAGGTGGCTCGTCGTATCCCTTCTTGCTGCCGCGGGCGCCTTCGCGCCGGCCAGGACCGCGCCCTTGCAATCACAGAGGAGGCAGCGGCCACAGGCGGCCCAAACTCTCCAAATGGCGTCGGTCCGTTGCTGCGTCCGACATCACTTACCGCGCGCGCGCGCACTCATTAACACCGCCCACCGCACCGCACGTTGACAACCTCGCCGCATCGTTCTCCGGACCTACTGTCGCCCGCGCCACACTCCGCGGAGACGCCGTCGACGCGTACACCGCTCACCGCGCCCCCACCGCAGATGGCCAAGTTCGGCGTCTTCTCGCCGGGCGTCTACGCCGGCCGCATTTTGCTCGGCGACAAGAGTTTGGAAAAGGTCCGCGGCCAGGGCATCTCGCTGCACTCGCAGGCGATCACGGAGTTCTGCGTCTTCGTCGGCGCCACGGCCAAGATGCGCGGGCTGCTGATCAAGAAGGCCAAGACGAACGGCGACCTATTAGGCTTCCTCGTCTGAGGCGCATGTGTAAAAGAGCTAACAAGAACACTAGTAGACAACAATTAGGGCAGCGACGCCAGGACGTGGTCCTTCGCGACATCCCGCCCGCGGCCCTTGCGGAGCGACCGGATCAGCGCGGCCTGCTTCGACTTGTTGTCGCGCGTGGCCGTGCCCACGAAGAGCTCGGCGTTCGCGCAGAGCAGCAGGTCCACGAGGTAGGCCGCGAGCGCGTCGCCCGGGACCCCGTGGCGCTCCAACAAAGTTGAATCGGCCATATAAAAGCCGCGCCGCGCGATTTCGGCCGAGGTGTGCGGGGAATGGTCGTCCGTGGCCACGACGACGGGCCGCCCTTGGGCAATACGCGCCACGCGGTCCAGGACCGCGGGCACCGTCAACCCGTGCTTCTCCAGGGTGTGTTTCTTGTCGCCGCGCCGCAAATGCAAAGCCACGTAGTCTCCTCCCACCAATTCAACCGCCACTTTTTTAGCGCTGGCCTCGAACACCTCCGACAGCACGAGGGAGGCCCTCAACGTCTTCCAGGCCACGCCCTCCTTGAGCTGGACGCCCGGCGTGAAGCCCGCCGAAAAGATGCACAGCGCGCATTCGTTCGGCCACCGCACCTCCCCGTAGTAGGCCGCGCACCGCGGGCGTCGCGTCTTCAACACCTTGTCGCGCCGGCACCAGTCGTAGGCCCAGCCTTTCGCGCAGCGCACGTGCGGCGGCGGCGGCCCGGCGCACGACACGCACTTGGCTTCTGTAGGCACGCTCCTATAGATGTCGTCGAAGTGCGCGAACCGCACGTCTCCGCGAACCGTAGCGCTCACGTTCACGTAGGCGTCGACGCGCCGCGTCGGCGGCAGGCGCCGCAACGCGACATCTCTACGGTAGTGCGGCCCGGTGAAGAGGAGGGGCATCAATACCGCGACTCTCTTCAACCGCCGCGCCAGCGTGAGCACGGAGAGCATGGAGTTGAGCTGGAGGGCGAAGCCCTCCTGCGTCGGCACGGCCCAGACGTACGTGTCGGTGCCGGCGCAGGCGTCTCCAGTTGGTTGCTTCGGGTCCTCCGGCTCCGCCCACTCGCTTTCTCTTGTAGTACCGTCGGCGTCGAGCCAGCGCATCGCTCCCGCTCCCTGACTTCGACGTGTGCGGCGTCAGCAGCTCGCGCGCGGCGCCAGAGGCCGATTTTCACAGCGGCTAGCGGTCGTCACGCCAGCGGCCCATCGCTGCATCTGGCCGCATCTGCATTACTGCACCCCCCTGATCGCGCCGTCGACGTGTGTCGGCCCGGGCAGCCCAGCATCCCATCATCCATTTTGTGGGGAGAGAGCAACCAGGCAGAGTTCGAGCTGGTGCAGGCCGCCTCGAGACGTCTCGCCGCTGCCCCGCCGGCTGCGACCGCTGCGCCAACCCACGAGGACCGCTGCCCCAACGAGGACCGCTGTCCCGCCGCGATCACCCACGAGTAAACCCACGAGAGCCACCGCGACGATAGGATGGTGACCACGCTGCCCGACCGCGTCTCGCCGCTCCCGCGCCACCTGTCCGCTCCGCCGCCGCAACCGGACGCCCTCGACGCGCGCGAGATCCCGAGCGTCGACCGCGTGACGGCGTGCCTCGACGACCTCGAGGCGCTGGTGGCGCGGGAGGCGCGGGCGAACGGGCGCCTGCGCGCCGAGGCGGCGGCGCGCGGCCGGCGCATCGAGCGCGGGTTCGAGCGCTTGGGCGCCGGCGTCGAGGCGGGCGCGGGCGCGGCGCGCGTCCCCATCGCCGAGGCGGCCGTGTGCTTCGACGATGGGAAGCTGCGGGAGGCCGGCGCCCACGTGACGCACGATAGATTGGCGGGCGAGGACCTGCTTTTGGGCGCCGCGCAGGGCCGCTTGGAGCGGCGGCAGTCCCTCCAGACCACGATCGAGGGCTTTGTGTCCTGCGCGAAGACCGAGGCATTACTGCCCCGCCGGACCGGCAAGGGCTGGGCCCTCGCCGTCAAAGAGGCGGAGACGTGGGGCCGCGCGGCGCTCGAGGCCGAGCCGGTGCCGGACGTGGCGCGCATGGCGCGCGACGGGCGAGCGGGGCGGACGCCGCCGGGGCGGGCGCGACGGCGTAGTCGAAATGTTAAGAAGTAGATTGCAGTTTACCTATGGTTCTGTTCCGAGTTACATGGGTTCGGGTGGTTTTTCTGTGCAAGTTTTACTTTCCATCACGGCTCGGACTTATCAAACGCTACGTCGGCGCCCGGCGCGATTATTTCTGCACACAGCATCACCTCTTCACAACTCCTGTGACTCTGCATGCAGCGTAACGCGCCCGCGGAAGTCGCGCCGACGTGTTGAGAGCCATAGTCTAAGAGAGGTCGCAAAATTCTCCAAATGCCGCGACGCGGAGCGCAATGCGCCGCGCGCAATGCGCGCCCACCTCGCCCGAGCCGCCCGACCGCGCGCGCGAGACGGCCCCTGGCCCTCATACTCGAGAGGCCAACACCGGCGTTACGCCGCCGCGACGCTGCTGGCAGCCGGACCATGCCCCGTACCGTTAAGGGTACGGGGTAACCAGCCGAGCCTTCTTATGTCGGACCGCTTTCTGAGCTCGATTCCGGACGCAGGTATATTAAACATGAAGCTCATCGTCGCGCTCGCGTTCTCCGCCTTTCCGATAGGTTTTGGTTTCGGCGAAGCCGCGCTGTGCAGTGTTTATTGCAATGGTAGCCCGTGCGGCCCCGAAGAGTTCTGCAACTTTAATTCAGAAAAAGAAGACCCTGATGGACCATCTCAATGCGAAGCGTGCGAACAACCGTCGGGGAAGGACCCCAACGGCCCCTACTATACTTGCGACGAATTAGGTGTCCCGGACGCCGGCAAGGCCGACTGCCGCGCGTGCTGCGCAGACACATAGAAATTCCTACCTATAGAGCCGGCTGTGCTATTTATAACTTCGTTCGTTTTACTTAACTTCCGGGAACTCGTGCCCCATGCTCTAGTTCCTTCGCGTAAGCTCCCACTCATATACTTGCGCGCGCGCATAGGCGAGCCGCATGCGGCAGCATCACGCGGTAGAATTCGCGGTAGCTAGAGCCGCTTGTTAGCACAACTGGTTACGCGGCGCGTAGAAGGGGAGGCGGCACAACCTCAGGGCCCACCGGGCGCGTGGTGGTAGTCACAATCAGCTTTCGCGAAGCCGACGCGTCGGTGCTCCGCGTCGAAGAAGACGTCGTGGTTTTCCATAAAGTTCGCACCCAAAACGGTGCCCGAGGCCTCCGTGAGGTACACGCGCGGCACCCAGCGGCCCGCGCCCGCCTTCTCCATGTACGCCTTGCCCTCTACTTCAACCTGGACCCCCCCCGCGAAGACGTAGGTCAGCGTGGGGAACTTGGCCGCCTGCGCGGCCGTGTAGGCCAGCTTGGAGTTGGCGAACTTGGGCAGGGGCCCCATGTGGGCGTGCCAGGCCGCCTTGAACTTGTCCGCGGCCCGGCGCGGCAAGTAGGTGTCCGTGGTGCCGCTGTCCACGATGGTGCCCTTGCCGGTGTTCCACGTCGCTTCCGGAATACCAATGGACTTGCCCCCGATCAGGATGTCCTTCAACTGCACCGTGAACCAGCCCGAGTTCTTGGCCAGGGGCACGAACTGCATGGGTTGGTTGTGGATGCGCTCGTCGACGCCGCCGAGGGCCATCGTGCCCCCGCCGGGCATGAAGCACATCGTGAAGGAGTTGTGGCCCAATTTGTTGTCCGCGCGCATGGTCGGGACCAGGGTCTGGGCGTGCATGCTCATGCCCATGATGCCGTCCGCCTTTTGGGTCCTAAACAGGCCGGTCTCGTACGTCTGGCACCCGAACACGAACGGCGTGCTGAGCCATTTCTCGCCCGCCCGCGGCGGCGCCGAGACGTCGTCGCCGCCCACGTAATACGAATCCTTCATCTGCACAGCCTTCCAAGAACTCCCTTCGGTGTAGGACTGCGACACCTGGCACGTCTTGGCCACGCACCGCGCCGCGGCGACGCACCCGTTACAACCCAGTTTTTGGAGCGTCGACGACTTTGATGGTTCAAAATACGAGTCCGTGTGCTTGCCGCAGCTCTTGCACCCCGCGCAGGGGAAGGCCGTATGGTGCGAGCCAGTGTCCACGATCACGCTGACGCGCTGGGGGGGCGTCCCCACGTAGACGTGCGCGTAGTGCGTCCCGATGCCCATGAACAGGGGCGTGAGGCCGCCCTGGTGCGCGTCGGGCGCCTGCAAGCGGCGCCGGCGGTGCGTGCTGACGTTCCGCTTGTGGAGCCGCGTGCTCGAGCGCGCCTTGGGCAGGGGCGCGTCGAGGACGGCGCCGGAGAAGTCCAGCACGGGCCAGCCCGCCGAGGCGTTGTAGTTCGCCGGGATGGGGAGGGCCGGCGGTAAGCTCCGGTCCTCTCTTGTCAGGGGCTCGGCTATTTGGGCTAGGACCAGGAGAGCGGCGGCGCGAAGAGCCATGGTCCCGTGCTGGCCGGCAGAGCAGCAACAGCCCTAGAAGAGCGCGTCGACGGCGTTGCGGCAACGCGCTGGTATTTATGGGCGTGAAAAAATGCTGTCGGTGATGACTCGAAGAAACCCGTGCAGTCGAACCCGAACCCGAACCGGCGAACAACCGAACCAGACCCGTCGACTAGTCCTAGCACCGTAACAAAAAGGTCAGAACCGTCGACGTGCTGTTCGAAGCGCGGGGTCTCCCCCCCGGGCTCCGCCCACTAGTCCTAGCACCGTAACAAAAATAAACGTGCGGCTATTCGAACTATACATAGTTAGACGCCCTCCCCTAGAGCAGCTTCTCGGCCACGAGCGCCGCGCCGGCCTCGTTGGCCTCGGCGATGCCCGACGCGGACGCGAAGACCGCGGAGGTCGTCGCCATCTTCTCGAGCCGCTCGCCGTAGCGTGCGAAGTCGGCGGGCGACGCGCTGAGCACTTCGGACCGCCATTTGCGGCGCTGCTCTAGGGTCGTGCCCGACAGGTAGTGCTGCAGGGACGCCCGGCCCTTCTGGTCCGGGGTGAGCGGGGAGTCGAGGTCCCCGATGGCCGCCACGATCGCTTTCGTCAATTCGGCCTCGTCCACTTTCAACTCTTTTAAGTAGGACGCCGCGCCGTCGTAGGTGTCCAACGTCTTCTTCAGGTTGGGATCGCGGTACGAAGAGAAGACGAAGGTGCCCGAGGTCGGGTTGGACGAGGCCGAGCACCCGTAGGCGCCGCCCTGCACCCGCACTTGGTTCCACAGGTAGTCCAACGACAGGAAGCGCGAGACGACGGAGTTGGCCCCCGAGGGCATCTCGCCCGCCGCGTACAGGCTCCCGCCCTTGGCTACATAATTCACTTGCGTCGGCACGGAGAAGGCCTCGTTCGGCTTCACGGCCGTCAGCGACTTCAGCGAGGACCAGTCCGGCTCGTCTCTGGGAGCCCCGGTGGCGAAGACTTGCGTGCAGAACGCGCCGAGTTGGGCGGTCGCGGCGTCCAAGGCCTTCTGGTCGCCCGTCAAATTGACGACCGTGGCCGAAGGGGCCCGCGCGAGCATCTTCGAGCGCATGGCTTCCAACGTGGAGAGGAGCGCCGGCCAGTCGTCATGGGCCTGTTTGAGCAGCTCCAGGACCTTGAAGTAGTGCGAGACGCCGCCCGTGGCCTCGCTGATGAGGCCGGCGCGGTTCAGCTGGGCGGAGATGCGCATGGACGCGAAGGACTGGCCCGACGTGCGGAAGGCGGACTCGTACCTCGCTTTCGATTCCTTCAACATCTCCACGACGCGCGTCTGACTGGACGCAAAGTCCGCGTGCGTCAGGATGTCGCTCATCAATGAGAAGAGGTCGCCGGCCCGTTCGTGCGTGGCCTTGCCGCGCATGATGTAGCGGTAGACCACGTCGTCGGGGTCGGCCACGCCGCCGGACGCGGGGACCTTGAGCGAGCACGACACGGAGCTGCCGACCCCGCCGGTCTTGGCTCCCAATTGCCTCTGGAGTTGCGTCGGGTCCAGTTTGCCCGCGATGCCCGTCTCCTGCATCATGCGCGCGAACAAAGGTACTAAAGGTAGGTCCTCCGGGTCCAGGGCGCCTCTTAGGTCCAGAGCCACGTCCGCGTAGATGATGCCGGCCGTCGGCAGCTCCCTCGTTAATAGAACGGTGTCTTTAAACCCGTCAACAACCCCCTCTACGCGAGGTAAGTCCTGGGGCTCTCTTCCCAAATCCTTCAGGCCGAGCGACGGGATGGAGGCCAACGCCTCCTTCGAGTCGGGGGTGTTCTGGATCTCCTTCAACCGAGCGGCCTTCGCGGCCACGGCCTCGAGTTGCGCGGGGGACATCTCGTCCCGCAAAGCGGCGAGGCGTCCCTCCTCCTCCTGCTTCTGGGCCGCCTCGAGGTGCTCGTCGGGGGTCATCTCCACGGTGACGCGATGCGTGTTCTCGACCAGCAAGGACTTCAACAGATTGCCGAAGTAGGCGTTGGCGTCCTTCGTGAGCTCCTCCTTGAGGTCCGCCAGTGGCTGCTCGAAGCGCAGCGCGTCCACGGGGTCCCTCTCGTAGATCCAGTTGCGCATCATGCCGAGCATGAAGCTCAAGCCCTTGGGGAAGGAGCCCGTGTTGAACTCGCGCAGGGAGAACTCCATGGTGTTCAAACTGGCTTCTAAATCGTCCGCGGCGAAGCCTTCCTCACTTAGTTTCGCGAGGGTCTCGAGGATCAGCGCCTGGACCTTGGCCACGTCGTCCTTGGCCACGCCCTTCATGCCCACGGAGTAGGTCGGTTGGACCAGCTCGTCGGACAGGCCGCCGCCGATGACGCTCTCGCCCAAGCCGGAGTCGGTCAGGGCCTTCCTTAATGTCGAAGTAGACGTGCCCAATAACATCATGTCTAACACCGCCAGGCCCAGTTCGTCCTTCGGGGACAGGACACCACCGGTGAGGAGCCAATTCAACGACACCATGTGCTGGCCGCCCTCCTCGTCGTCGTTGGACGACGCCGGAAAGCCCAACTTAATGTACTGCGGCTCCTTGATCGTCAGCTCCTGGGTCTCCACTTTGGAATCGATCTTCCGCTCCTGGAAATCGCACAAATACTCCTCGAGTAAATCTAAGCGAGCGGCCGGGTCGTCGTCACCGTAGAAGAAAATGCGAGCGTTGCCCGGGTGGTAGAACTCGCCGTGGAAGGCCTGAAACTGCTCGAAATCCAAGGAGGGGATGTCGTTCGGGTCCCCGCCGCTATCTACCGAATAGGCGTTGTCTGGGAAGAGCGCCTGCTGCGACGCGCGCGCCATCAGGGAATCCGGGCTGGAGTAGACGCCCTTCATCTCGTTGTAGACCACGCCGGAGTAGGTCAGCTTGTCGTCCTCGACCTCGTAGTGCCAGCCCTCCTGCTCGAGGACCGTGGAGTCCTTGGCCGCTCTCGGGTGGAAGACGGCGTCCAAGTAGACTCGGGCGAGGTTCCTGAAATCTTCTAAATTCTGGGACGCGACGGGGTAGCAGGTCCGGTCCGGGTACGTGAAGGCGTTGAGAAACGTCTGTAGGGAGCCCTTTAAGAGTTCCACAAAGGGTTCCTTCGTGGGGTACTGCCGCGAGCCGCACAAGACCGAATGTTCTAAAATGTGCGGTAACCCCTTGGAGTCGCTCGGCGGCGTGCGAAACGTAACGCCAAACACCTTGTTGTCGTCGTCCGGCTTAATGACACTCAATACCTGGGCCTTGGACTGCTTGTGCTCGTAGAGGTGGCACGTGGCGCCGTACTCGTCCAGCGTCTCCGTCTTCAGCAAAGTGAAGGCCTCGTGCGTCGGCGCCTCGGTCGACGGCGGCTCGGTGAGCGTCGAGACCATCTTCGGGGCCTGGAAGCCCCAGCGCGGGCGTCTTAACGTGCGCCAGCCCCGCAGCGCCTCGCGGCCCGCGGCGAGGCCCGTCGCGCCGAGCAGCGCCGTCGGCGCCATGCGCTTCGTCGTCAGCGCGATGGAGGACATGCGCGTCGTCTGGCGGGCGACCGTCGGGCGCGCACCCGCGGCCCGCAAGCCTCCTTTGGCCAGGAGCATGCTCTTGAGCAGGAACGATGTGCCGAGCAACCAGCGCATTGGTGCTATGCGCGCGGTCGTTAAAACCTGCGCTGCTTGTAACCTCTTGCCTGCAACGCGTGAAGCTGGCAGCTATGCAACCAGTCACGAACTGCGAGCGAACTCTGCAAAAACACAGTCACCAGAGTCACTAAGTCGATTTTCATTGATGCCAGCCCAGTGGCTGATTGGGTAGGAACTCGTCCGAGCGGTCGCAGCAGCTTTCGCCGGAGTCCTCCTTCTACGAAAGAGGAGAAACCGGCGCTCGGTTTAATGCGCGGGTTTTGAGCTGTTTTCGCGCGACCACCGTACAGCCAGCAACAGCAGCGGTTGATCCACAGGAGTGCCAAATAGAGGCATATTTCACAAGTGCAGCGAGATCCGGCTGTCGCTGCCGCGTGAACTCAGCAGTACAGGCTGCAGATCAAAACTGCGATGGCGGAAGCCTCCACGGACGAGCTCTTGGCCCACCTCCGACGGCTCATCGACGACGGCCTCTTCGCGTCCGCGGAGATCCTCGGCAGCCTCCTGCTGGCGCGGTGCAACACGGAGGCGCACCCGGCGCGGGAGCGGGGCGACGCCCTGGCGTTGTACGCGGACGCGCTGTTCGGCAAGGGCGAGCACAAGCGCGCGCGGAGCTACTACCGGCGCGCCGTCGAGCGGAGGCGGGGCGCCGGCGAGTGGCGCGGCGACGGCGAGCACGCGCGGGCGCGGGACGAGGTCGAGGCGCGCTTACGGGGGCGCGAGGCGGAGTGCGGCGTGCACTTGGACGAGGCGGGCGCCGCGATTGGCGCGCTCGAGGCCGTGCCCCTGGAACTCCGCTCGGCAAAAGCGCGCGCGTTACTGGGGAAGTTGTACCTGGCCGCCGGCCTCAAACGAAACGCGATCACGGCCTTTGAAAGCGCATTGCAGGCCGAACCGTTATGCTTGGAGGTCGTGGAGCCCCTGCAGCGGTTAAGAGCGTCCCACACTTCGACTTCTTTTGACGAGGACGCCATGGACGTCTCCTCCACGTTAGATGACGGCGCGTTTCCTTGGTTAACACCTTTCTCGGAAGCGCACCAGGCCCATGCGCAGCATAATCCAGAACGGGCCGCCCAAGCCTGGGGCGCGGTCGAGAATAAAGGAGACTTCCACGGGAACTTGTACGGTTTATGTAGACGAGCAGTAGCTCAAGCGGAGGCCGGCGACGACGCTGAGGCGCGGGTTTGCTTCGCGAGAGCTAGAGCTGCTGATCCTTTAAATGTGGACGCGATGGACCACTGCGCATTGCTGTTGAAAAGGCGGGGCGGCGCCGAGGACGAGCTCACGGCTTTAGCTAGAGATCTCGTCAGCGCGGATAGAAAGCGGCCGGAGGCGTGGCTGGCCGTGGCCTGCAAGTTCGACGCAAAGGGCGACCGCGACGCGGCGCTCCAGTTCGTGGACAAGGCTATACAATTGGACGCTCGGCATGCCTTAGCATTTCGCTTGCGGGGCGAGCTTCTGTTAAATCAGGGCAAGGCGGAGCACGCCATCGTGGCCTACTTCCAGGCGAATAACGTGACCAAGGATTTGGCCTCGTACCGTGGTTTAGTTTTGGCCTACCTGCAAACGCGCAAGTACAAGGAGGCGCTCTGTACGGCCAAGGAGGCCGTGGCGACTTTGCCGCAGAACGCCGCGGCTGTGGCATTGGTGGGCCGCGTGCTGGCCACGTCGCCCGAAGGCGCGGAGAAGGCGACGCGGATCTTCCAGAAGGCCTTGCAACTGGACGCGTCGTGCGCGGACGCCGCTTTGGCTTTAGCTGATTTGCACGCGCAGCGCGGCGACTGCGACGATGCGGCTGAATTGCTGACGCGGGCATTGAGCGCGCGGGACCGGGACGTGCTCCACACGAAGCTGGGCGACGTTTTTGTTATCGCGGGTGAAGACCGATATCCAGAGGCCCTGGCTTCATACCACGCGGCGTTAAGCCTGAACCCGGCGTCGGACGCGGCCCTCACAGGCCTGGACCGCCTGGAGAAATTGATGCAGGGCGTCGACCCCGACCTCAGCGACGAGCCCGAGGACTCCGCCGACGAGGCGCCGGACACGGCGAATAGCGCGGAAGACGTCGAGGCGCTCGATAGCGCGGCGTACCTCTAGTGGGGGTAAAAAACCAATTGGCTACTACTCTACTACTCGTCGTTTCGCGGGAATTCGCGCGGGTTTCTCGCCCAGAGACGCCGTCGTCTACAGGCGCCAAATCCCATGGGCATTCACATTAATATGTCATTATACACCCTACTTCGCCGCCCGCGCCCGCAAGCACTTCGCCGCCACCCAGTTGTACGTGCTTTCGTCGTCCCACACCACCTCGTACCGGCCTCGATCAAAGCGGTGCACGGCCGCCGGGAAGAAGCGCCCGCCCCACTTGGCCTCGACCTCCTCGTCCACCGCGAACTCCTGCGACGCCACGGGCTTCTCGTCGACCTCCCGCTGACCGTCCGCGGGCGCATTTCGCACCTTCTTGGCGGGTAGCACCTCCTCGTCGTCGGGGGACGACTGCGCGCGGCCCCGCTTCCCGGGCAGGACGCTCCGCGGCGACGCCGGCGCGGACTCGTCGTCCGTCGACAGTTTGCGCGCTGCCTTGGGCTTGGCGGCCTTCGTCAAGCGCACGGCCGCCGCGCTCACGCGGTTGAAGCGGCCGTCGTCGAGCCACTCGATCTCGTAGGCCGCGCCGCGCTCGTAGATCGCGTAGATCGACGCGGGGTACCACTTCTTCCGCCAGCGCGCCTCGACGCGCGTGCCCACGGCGAAGGCGTCCTCGCCGACCTCGGAGTCGGACTCGTCGCGCGCCCGCTTCGCCGATGGACCGTCCTCGGCGTCGGACTCGGCCTTGCGCTTCGGATGCGCGGCCTCGTGCGCCCGCAGCTTCCGCCGGAAGTCGAGCGGCGCGTCGTAGGCGCCCCGCCCGATGCCGCGCGCCTGCATGGCCTGGCGCAGCTGCGACGACGAGAGCAACGAGAACTCGTCCCGGATCGCGTCGTCCGGCTCCGCGGGCGCCCTGGGCGCGGCCGGGCGCGGCTCGCCCTCCTTGGCGAGCGCGCCCTCGAGGTAGTTCACGAGCTGCGCGAGCGAGCGGATGCGGGAGCTCTCCGGGAAGTGCGCCGGCGTGCTCACGCCGCAGTACCCGGCGCGCCAGGGCGGCGGCGTGCCGCTGAAGCCGCACCGCGTCAGCGCGGGCCGCAGCTCTTCGAGGTTCGCGTAGCGATTCCGGTCGCGCTCGCCCCGGATCTCCGTGAGCAGGCGGCGCGCGGTACTTGCCCAGTCGGCGGACGCGTTGGGCGCCGCGCCGCAGCCCGAGCACGTCTTGCCGTGGGCGGCCGCCGCCGGCGCGTGGTCGAAGGACCGTGCGCACCCGGCCGGGCACGGGAAGCGCTTCCCGGCGTCGGCCGGCGGGCGCGGCGGCCGCCACGTGGGCGCGTCCTTGCCGGTGCAGGCCTTGCCGTGCGCCGCGGCGGCCGGCGCGTGGTCGAACGTCCGCGCGCAGCCGGCGGGGCAGCCGAAGCGGCCCTTGGGTAGCAGGGGCAGGAACTCGCTGCACCCGGGCTCCTGCGCCGGCGGCGCGCCGAGGGCCATGCGCGCGGCGCGCGACAGGGTCTCGTCGGGCTTCGGCCCGGGCTTCCAGCCGTAGCCCGTGACCCAGTGGCGCTCCGGCGCCTCGTCCCCGGACTCGTCCCCGGAGTCCACCGGGCCGACGCGCGTGACGCGCACGTCGGGGTCCGGGAAGCGCACGGGCTCGCGCGAGCCGTCGTCGTACGCCACGAGGGCGCGGTTCGCATCGAGCGCGCGCGCGACGGTGCCGGCGTAGTCCGCGTCGTCGCTGAAGCGCACGGCGACGCGGCTGCCCACGGGCGGCACCGCGACCGCCGCGACGCTCAGCGCCCCCGCGTCGGACGCGAAGCGGAACGTCAACGAACCGTCGTCCACCACGCGCAGGAAGCCGTTGCTCACGTCGTAGCGCAGGTCCTTCTTCTGGCCGCCCAGACTCAAAAATTCCGTGGCGGTCCTCGCCGCCGCGAACCGCTCGAAGCGGGCCTGGCGCGGCTTCTGGGTGCGTTCTAAACGCACGTCCCGCGCCACGAGGTCGTCCACGTCCACGAGCGCCGGCCGCTCGGCCGGCGCGCGCCGCTCCGCCTTCTTCTTCGCAGGCTTCACGTGCTTCCGAAAGCCCTTGACAACGCGCCGCGCGGCCTCCCGCAGCGTCCAGGTGATCTCGTCGCCGTCGTCCCACGTCACGAGGACGTCATCCCCCTCCACACTGACGATGCTGCCCTTGTAGATGCCGTAGCCGGGGAACCGCTTCTCGACGTTCGCCCCGACGCGGACCTTGGACGTGTCCAGCAGCAGGGGTTTTACAACAACCTCGGCCACCTCCTCCTTGGCCGGGACGCCGTGCTTCTTCAGCTTCTTCACGAAGTCACTCCGCGTGTCGTAGGAGCCCCGGCCGATGCCGTTCTTCCGCATGAGCGCGCGCAGCTGGGAATTCGAGAGCTCCGAGTACTCGTCCTTGGGCGTGGACGAGTCGTCGATCGAGCGCACCAGGCGCTCGACCCACCTTCGGGTCTCAAAGCCGTCGAGCCACCGCAACGTCTCGTCGGACGGCGTTTCTGCAGTTACAGTATACGAGGCCGGCACCACCGGGGCCTCCTTCGTGGCGAGAAGTGCCGCCGCCGCGTCCTTGACGTCGGCGTCGCACGGGGCGCGCGCCGCGCGCACGTCGCGCGCGTGTACTTCGTTACAAGTGCCATCCACGTCGATACTGCACCCGCCCTCCACACAGCGCGCCACGACCCCGGGGACCCACGTGGCCCCGACCCGCGCCTCGACCGAAGCGCCCTCCTCGAAGTCCGCGGAGAAGGCCCGACTGCCGCTCTGCTGGCAGACGGGGCAGCGCGCCCGCCCTAATGAAGACGGCATGGAGAAGCAGCCCGCGTGGAAGGCGTGGCCGCAGCTTAACAACGTCGCGCCGCCGCCTAACGCATCCAAACACAGCGCGCACCGCACCTCGTCGTCGTTGCGTTCGTGGAGCGGCCGCTTCGTCCCCACGAGCCGCTTGGCGGCCTCCTCCTCCTCCTGCCGTTCCAAGTCCCGGCGCGCCCGGGCCTGCGCCGCTTTTTCCCGCCCGTCGTCCCGCGACCGCTGCGCGACGTGGTCCTGCTCTTCCAATTGTTTGCGGCCCTTGCGGCGCATGACATCTAACGTTTCGTCGTCGTCCGAGGACTCGGCGCCCTCGAACTTCTTCAGGTACTTCTGGGCGTGGCTCCGGACCTGGATCGTCGTCCGGCTCCCGACGACGTCCGCGACCTTGGACCACTTCTTGCCGAAGAGCTCCAAGCCCCGTAGGAAGCGCGTGTGCTCCTCGTCCGTCCAGCGGCCGGTCTTCTCCGGGTTGGCCTCGGCGTCCGGGTCCGGCGCTGCGGCCAGGAGCGCCGCCATCGCCGGCGGCGCCTCGTCCGCCTCCGACTCGCTCTCCGCCTCGCCATCGCTGGGCGGCCGCGAGCGCCCGCCCAGGAACCGGGACTCGACGTCCTCCAAAGATTCGATGTCGTCCTCCCGCGGCGCGTCCTGGCGGCTCCGCTGGCGCATCACGTCCAGGGTCTCCTCGTCGTCCGACGACTCGGCTGGCGGCCCGGCGAGGTCCAGCAGCCGGGCCTCCCGCTCCCGCCACGCCCTGTCGTCCGGCGGCGCGTGGCCGCTCGTCCACCGGCCGCGGTCCGGGTCCCAGGTGGCGGGCCTGCCGTCTCCGGCCCGGGGCGCGCGGCCGCGCGGCTTGGGGATCTTCTGCGGCGATTTCGTCGCGGCCGGGGCGGCCGGCGGCGGCGGTGCGTCGTCCTCGTCAGACGCGCTCGCATCCGCCGCCTCGTCCGACGCGCTCGCGTGCGCCGCGGCCGGGGCGGCCGGCGGCGGC